>TARA_R110000824_G_scaffold109740_6_pt1 | contig 14399 bp, 3 predicted proteins | sample TARA_R110000824 | Tara Oceans TARA_R110000824 (sample SAMEA4397747) | marine metagenome | biome: Polar Biome; feature: [MES] marine water layer (ENVO:01000295) within the mesopelagic zone...; material: water (ENVO:00002006), including particulate matter (ENVO:01000060) such as...... | reverse complement strand
ATCAATCAGAGAGCCTGTTAGAGCCGGGTTGCGGCTGTCCGGGACGGCAAGATCGGTTAAAGTATATTCTGACTCTGGAGTGTCCAAGATTTCAAAGAAGATACCTTGTTCCGACGATGGTGGTATTCTGCCGTATTGATGCCACATACCAATTGGAATAGAGCCGCCGGCAGTCGTAAGTCCGTAATAACTACCAGTGGCCGGATGAGAAGCTGAAACATGTGTGAAGTCCAGAACAGGTGTTTCCATCTTTGTTTGTAAAACCCATCGGTCGCCGGCAGAGGGGTCATCCTCAAACCCCACTACAATCCCGGCTGAATTGTATATTGCTTTTTTGCCCTTAACAACACTATCCAAATTAATCGATGCAGAAATTTGCATGGCATTTCGCAAATTTTTGTTTCTCTTGTCTGCATACTCGACATTATTTAAAGCGCTTGCTGAATATTCGATGTTCAGGGAAGAAATTATTTCTCTAGCTGAATATTTTTTAATCTCAGAAGGTGCAAAGCTAATTCGTGCTCGTGCGAAGCCATCATAATAAGGAGGCGTAAATGGGGCGTTTCCAAACTGCAGGGCAATCGCCTTCACCGGTGGTCCAAAAGCTGCGGGTCTGGTGTACAGATTCAACGTACTCTCCGAAGCTGTAAACGAGCCGAACCCTTCAGTTGCCAAGGCGCCTTCCCTTAAATACACATCCATTATATATCGTTTAGGTGTCGAAAGTGGTGCACCGGTGACATCCACACCAATAGATTCCACCTGTCCGAATGTTTCAGATTTATCATCGCTTGAAGCAAAGAAATTAAGTCTTTTATCCTTCAAGAAAAAGTTTATAGTTTCAGCTAGGAAATTATTAACACCTAGTTTATGTGTTAAGCCTGGAATTCCATCAAAAGATGCAGAAGACTCCAAGGAAGCAGAGGTATGGGGCTCGTTGTCAACGATGGTGATATCTTTCAAATAAGATGCCGGGTCAATAATAGCTTCGAATGGTAATCTTAAATCAAAATTGCCATCTAAGACTTGTTCGGGTTGTACGTGTGTTGCAAACTGCATATTATACTTGTCCCCGTCTATAAAGTTTGGGCCGGCGAGGCTTGCGGTCGCATACCTGTTATAAGCAGCTTTAAACACCTCCGTGCTATAGCCCATGTTATGCTTGCTGGTTAAGATTGGGTATTCAACAGCAATCCCCGATTTGATTGTGTTAAACAAGATACCAGGAGCATAAAACGGTTGTAGCATTGTTCTAAAGCTGCCGGTGCCCCCAGTAATAGAAGTCACGGGCCCGTATGATTTAGAAAACAGGGTTGCTAGCTGCAGCGCTCGTTGGGCAGGGTAGAACCCTTCACGTGGCCTGAACTTCTTGATTGCCTTGCACTTTAGCCGAATTCTTTTTGCCGACCCAATATCAGTGGACTCATGGTCGGCTGCGATAACATCAAAATATCTCATAAAATCTGTATGAGAATATTCTTTAAAGAAGCTCGCTGTTGCGCTTGAAGCAATATTACCGCCTTCTAATTTCAGAAAATTATTATTTGCAATGTCTGATAAGAAATTGCCACCCTTTTCATCAACGAAATATTCAATATGATCACTAATTCTAAATTCAGGGACAATTGTGTAATCTTTTCCAACCCGTTTAATTATTTGTGAGTAGTCATTGTATGAATCATAAAAAGGAGCTAATCCAGATTGATCAGGAGCTTCCCACTTTGCGTCGCCTCCAGCATATATTCCATTTGCATCTGATGTGAGATCTCTCCGAGCATATATGGCAGCGGGCCTTATTGGGTGAGAACCAGTCGTCTGACTTCCAGAGTGAAATTGGCTATAATCGTTTAAAAGCTCTCCACTTCCGTCCCAACCAGGGACCCTAAGAGGCATCGATGATCTCGTGGAATCCCACGTCGTTCCCGGCTTTGTATATAAAGTCATCAGAGCCCCAGATTCAAAACTGCCCGTATGCGGGCTGTACTCGCCGGCGATAAGCTCACCGCAACGGCCGTCTAGAGGCCAACGGCTTTGTCGATGCGGAGGTGCTGCGCCTCCCTGTGAGCTGGTTGGATAAGGGCCGATCCAGCCGGCGTCTCCCGGGTTCCGTGTGGTCGAAAAGTGGCCTGCGTCCACGAACTCACGGCCGCCGACAGATCGATCTCGACGAGATGAAGCCCAACCTAGGCTGTTCAAGACATTATAATTGGATCGATTTCTTGTCTTATCCAGATAAGTATATTGCGGCTTGGGGTATATTTTTTCACCGTAAATCAAAGAAACAAAGCCCTCTATCGGATTCTCTGTTTCCCCAACATCATTTCTGATATACAAATCACTAATCTCATCATATGTCTGCCTTGATGTGTTGCTGAGGTTGAGGTCATTTATAATTGTATTATCTGCAAAATATGTAATATTATTAGCATAAGAATGTTTAATTGTAATCACAGAATCAGATTCGCCCAATAAAAGTCTATGTCTAATTGGTGAGTATTTTGAAGTAATGGGCGCTTCAGTAAAGCTCTTTATAACGCTTGGGTCCGATACTTGACTCCGGTTGTTCGATGAGCGAACGTTCTTCCTATCGTTCAGAATATATTGATATTTGTTTGTTCTTCTCTGATGTCTAGCGATGGGGTGTTCCCCGGTTCTAATCTGTTTCCAAGAAGGGTATCCGTATGGACCATTGCGTTTAAGCATGAGAAGGTGGAAAACTTGTGATATATCTCGGGGGAAGAACTGACCTTGAATGCCCATACCGTCAAAGGGTCCCGGACCACTTGGCGCAGTCTTTGCATAAATCATCCCAGCGGGTGCGTCGGTCCTAAGATATTGATGGTGAATGTTGATATCCATGGGTCTGGTATACAGATACGGATTGGAGACACCGCCACCGCCGGCGCCGACGCCATGGCGCACCAAAGGGATGTTTGGGGGATATCCGAGAATATTACTACTAGCGGAAATTGGTTCGTATACCTGATGGTTTAGCCCAACAAAGTTTCCTGGTATAAAAGGCTTCCCGGCTGGGACGTTCTCGGCTTGAGCACCCCAAGCATAATACCAAAAAATAGTAACACCGTCGGAGACGAACGATTCTTGATATGATCCAAAGTCACTTGCGCTTGGGAAAGTTATATATTCTGCGGTTGCGATATCCCTCCTTGCATCAGTTGCATATCCAAACGGAGCACTAATCGCAGAAGCAGTGATCCAGGCATATTGCATATCGCTTTGTGGGATGGGATTTGATACAAACCAATTGTTTTTTATGGACGAAGTCGAGAAAGCTGTGCCGTCCCCAGGATCATTGTCAAAGCTAAATCCCTCGGCGTATTCCCACTTTTTAATGGTGTTTCTTTGAGTTTTATGGAAGGCCGCTATCACTCCGTCATAAGAGGTTTCACTAACCGTGTGTTGTGCGGGCGTTGTCCCGTCGCCGGCAGCACCAGTTGGATCAATACCAAACTGGCCACAATGTTCAGTCTGGAAATCATTAAGTGGTAGCCTTACATAAGAATTTCTATAATTAAGCGTATTATATATGGAATATTCCGCCGACAGAACATCCAGGCCTGGGCCTCCATTGGAATCTCCAGATGTGTCTGGGCCGCCTGGAGCGGAAAATCTTTCAACAATGACATGGGGGGTCTTCCCTCGAACAGGCTTTGTATAGTCGGTGGTATCGGTTACAATTGACGAAGCAGCTGTTGTGCGAAAAGAGAAAGAATCGTTTTCAGACATTGGTTTATTAACATAATTCTCTTTCCACCATTTGTTATTTGTTCTCCGGTTTGAAGTCTGAGCTATTTGATGAATTTTATCATAGTTTCCAATAACCGGGGCGCTACTTGTTACATCTTTGACATTCCTAATATTAACGGGGCGCTTCGCAGTCTCATCACGATAATAGCGAGCGGACGGAAGGTTCCTGTTTATTGTTCCGTCTGAGGCTTTCTCGGGCTGCATCAATGATGCGATTGAGCTATCAATTTTAATCCTAAATCCTTCGGGGCGGCTAGCTTCGTTTTCGGATCCGGTTACTAAACCAAGGTGCCTATACTTAAGACCACCGACATGTTGATTAGTAAACGGGCCCTGTATCGACGCCTCGGAGAAATCACCATACCCATCTTGATGTAGATTTGTAATTTCCTTCTTGGACGAGATCTCGAAACTAGTATTACCGGCCGATGAACTATACACAGTAAACGGGGAGATTAACTCGCCCTTTGTTGAGGTCCCAAAAGAAGCGTTTGTAACCTTTGTGGGTACTCTAGTATTTGAGGGTCCGTCTGCAAGTGTTGATTGAGACGGATCCACGACATCATTACAATCCTTTGTCGATTCTACGGTAAAATCAAGAGTACTGGATGCATCCACAGGGAGATCTATTGTGTGCAGGTGGAGTCTCTTGTTTCTGGGGGAATTTGTGCCCCCGGCCAAGAATTTACTTTCTTCAACACTATATCGATATGGTCTTGAGAGCTTTCTTACCGCATATGTGGATCCCGAAACTTCCGTATTTCTTCTAGTCTTTATCCTTTCTCGCTGCGTGTCAACGGAGCCAGTGCCAGAAGTGATCTTTGTTGTGTCTCTCTCAGCCCTATCTTCCCACCATAAACAATTCTCGCTCTCATTGTTTGAGATTGGAGCGTGACCAAATTTCCAGTTATATAACAATTCATTGATAGCTAATAAGCTCCCTTCAGGATCAGATTGTTTCATCTCCAGAGTTGGGAATTTAGTCCAATATTTATTTCTTTCAAGAACATGACTTTCTATCATTGTCCTTATCCTGTTAGAAGTATTAGCTGATGCTGGCACCAGTTCCATCAACATTGCAGAAACCGCTTCATCAATCCACTTATAGAATTCAACAAATTTTTCAATATCGGGGGTGTTGGAAACTCTTTCGAAGAATAGTTGTCTGAGTTTCTCCATTGACTTATATTCTTGGCGGTACCTATTTACGGGTTCTCCAATAACATTGCTAAAATCTTTAACTGTCGAGAACATGTCAATCATCTCATTGGAGATCTCTTGATACATACTCTTTTCAAAGGCTAGAAAATGATTAACAGGCCTATGCTCCCTGGTAAAAACATCGTCATCCCTCTCCAAGACATTTACAGCACTGTCAGTGTGAATGATCTCGGGCAATTGTTTTCTATATGCAAAAGTATAATCAAAGTTGGCAAAATTAGTTTTGCTGGCGGGGAATAAATAGCCTCGGCCCTTATGCTCAGTTGACGAGACACTGCTAAACCACCCATAGCGAGAATCAGAAGATCCTGAAGAGAAATCAGCGATGGAGAACTCGCCCGAGCTGTTTGACCCTGTTACTGTCTCAAAATCCCAATTAATTGCAAGAGTGTCGATCTGGGGGACTCTGATATTGGATAAATTATCTGGAAAAGCATATGCGCTTCTATATGGGTGTGTTACACCATAGTTTGTTGACACTATAGCATGTTGTTTTATGGAATCGTTATCGAGATAATCCATCCACACTCTGAGAGCGCCCACTTTAACATCAGTTTTGTTAACCACGGAGCCTGTAATGTGAGTTCTATGCGCACCGGCAAAGAATCTCTTTGGATTTTTAAGAACAGCTTGGCCCTGGGTGGCCGTTAAAGTGCCAGTCACTTCGAACTCATTGACTATCGTGTCTGTTCGAACATTCACCCCATAAAAATTAACAGTATATCCTTCAGGATTAAGAACCGAGCCGGCGTGGGGATATGTAGTTGGCGCCAGTCGAACAGCAAAAATCCATTTTTCGTTGTCATAAACATCTGGGTAGATGCCACTCGTTAAGTTATTAAGCCCAACAAAACCGTCCGCTGTTCCAGTTAGTTGGAACTTGACTTTTTTAGATTCGCCAGTTTCCCTAGTGGCAAAAACTTGAAAGTTAGCAACGTTATTCGCTGGAAAGTCGTATGCAGACAAGGAACCAGTTGCTGTCTGAGCACCGAAAATCGATGAAGTAATAAAAGTGGTTGGAAAGTGGCCAGGGTCACTTTCTGAAATCTTTTTAGGGAAGACAACTTCGCACTCAACTGTCATGGCCAGCCCATCTTCAATAAACTGGTGGTGGGAGGCGCTTAAATATGTATTACCCGATCCGGAGTCATGAGAGACAACGGAGAAGAACCTCTCCGGATGATTGAAATCAACCATACGGTTTGGTTTAGAAGCGGGCTGATAGTTGTCCCTAAGAATAAACTTTTCGTCGCTGGCATAAAGATTAATTTTAATCAATTCGTCATCAACGCCGAAGCACCTGAACAGGTTTCTAAAGGATTCTACGGTTCCCTTCGATTTATAAATCTCAACTAGATTATTATAAATGTTGGTATATATTGTATTTTTTATGTTGTATAGCTTATTACCAAATAAAAGATCATCGTTTCGTGAAGCATATTGTTCTAGATTATCAACTTCAGAGAATAACTCTGGTGCAATCATACCCATCGATGTCAAAAGCTTGTCAGCGAATGGAAGGGGTTTATAAAAGCTCCCCGAGGGACCGTCAACTAAATATTCTTTTGACTTAAGTCTAGTAAATTCTTGTATCTGAATATATAGATCATCCAAGTAACTCGAAATAATCTGAGTTAGTTTTGAAAGGTGTCCGTCCGTTTCGTCGTCTTGATCAATTATCCACGAGGGGTATGAGTTATGGTAAATTGATGAATTATTTACATAATCATGCTCTTGACCAATCGATTTCTTATCACTTAGGTATTGTCTAACTGTTGGGTGATCCGGATAGATAATAGGATCCTTAAACTCTTTGGTTGCAGCCGATGCAAGAACAATTGCTGATCCGGTTGAGCGAGAACTTGAATCGTAACCTGCCCATGTACCATTACTGATGCGCCCGGAATAATCTAAAACTTGCTTGTCAATCGAGCTAGTTGTAGTTATACCTTCATTAAACTTATAATATACGCCTAGATTAGTATTTGCGGTATCGGTGTTAACACCTCCACCGACCTGATCGAACCAATATCTACCAATTTGCTCCGAATCTCTTTTTACTTTCCAATATCTAAATTCATCGATGGAACCAGATAACTTACCCCATCCCGTCATTGATGACAGATCATGATATGTATCAGAACCCGGAGAGGTCTGAAGCGCACCGATATAGCCTACCATGGATCCTGTCACTATATCTATGCCGGCAGTACCGAGAGTAGCCTCTTGATTTAGGGCCCCATTAACATAAAATTTAGTGTCTATGCCGCTGCTTGAACTTAAGAAACTGAAGGCATAGTGCTTCCAGGATGATAATGAGCCAGTTCCGGATATCGAAGTGCCAACCTGCTGGCTGAAAAATCCTGCACCGGATCCACCGTTTCCTTGAGATCCTGATTGTAATGTAATCCTCCAAGGAGATTCTGAAGTCGTCGTGCCGGATAATTCAATTGTTAGCCGACCATAATCAATACTCGACGAAGCTTTTCCGTTCCAGACATCAAGAACAACTTCCTTGGTGGTTTTACTGGTGCTAAACCCGTCTTTTTTCAACCAGAACTCAACTGTAACTCCACGATTAGATAAGTCTAGTTCTAAATTTAAGCCCCTATGATCTGCTGCTTTAAAGACGTTGGCATTGCCGCCGGCGTCTGGGAAAGATTTGGCTGTCGTAACTGCAGCTGCTTCACGGCCCCTAATCGCTTCATTTGCTGAAGCTGAATGCAGATTCCCTTGAAACTTTATATACTCATATGAAGCTGTTGCTGTGGCCCCGTAGTATTTTGGGACGCCACCGACTGTAATTCCAGTGTCAAAATCTCCCCAGCCGTCGGCCGAGAAGAGAGCGTATCCATTTGTCCTAGGATATTCGTGCTCAAATATATAGTTGTCGAGGTAGGAGGCCGTTAAATGCCATTTTATCTTTTCTTTTAGGGAACCATCATACGGATAGTTACTATAAATGTGTATGATGGAATTTTCGAAATACTTCTCGGCCGAGCCGAACCTTGCAAAATTAGCCGGTCTGGCTAGGTTGACGGCGGGCTCAAAACTTCTCTTCTGCTCCGCATAAGCAGAAATATAACCTTCCGATTCAATGTCTCTCGTTAGGTCATTTAAGCTTTTCTTAGAAAGAACTTTTGACTTTTTGCTACTGAAAAAATCTTTAACGCCCATTGGTTGTTACTCTACCCTAAATTTAAAAACTTCAGGCTGCTCATGATAAGCGCCATTTACATAATACGCTAAGTATAGCTCATAAGCATAATCTTTTTCAAGTAGTTCCATGTCTAGATCAAAATAACTTCCAGATGCGTCGTATGACATCTTAGTAAAATTTGCGCTTCCTGTTCCAAACGGAATTACTTCCAAATTATCAACAGCCCTAGTAATCTTATAATAGGCATTATCAATTATTTCACTTTTAATAACCGATGTCGCCTTAGTGTAAATAGTTGGGGACCAATCTTTTTGTCGTACATAAACCCTAAATCTAGCAACCTCATCGTTAGAATAAATTGATTTTAAATTTGTTATATTAGATACATGTCTCGGGTTCGGATTTGTATTGCTGCCCAACAAAGTCTCGACAGTGACTGCAGAGCCAGTATGATATTCTGTCGAACCACTGTGCCAGACGGGATATATTGTTGTTGCAGACCCAGTATAAGCGAATGATGCCGTATAAATACCAGTCGCAACATAGCCACCAGTAACGTTGAGATCATCATTGGCACCAACATTACCGCCGACGGGTAAATTAATCTTTGTACTACCCAAAGCACTGTATACACTTAAAAGAATTGCACTTGTGCCAACATCAGGAATATTTTTCAATTGGCCTCGCACGTAGTTATACATGACCAATGTGTTGAGATTATCTGCGGCTGAAGCAAGAGAGCTGCTCAGATAAAAATTTCTGGCGTCGTCCTTACGAGAAGCATCCCATCTCGCTTCAATCATCGGCCTCTTAAAGAAGAATTCAGTGCCACGAGCAAAGAATTTCTTAGTGTAGAACGACTTATTCTCTGATCCGCCTTCTTGAGAAGAGGTCAGATATACACCAACACCATGGTTGGACCTAGCACCTGAGCCTCCAGCTAGCCACTCTTCCACGAGGGAAGTAACATTAACTTCTAAATTCTCGGTGCCGCCAACGAAACTCTGGGAATACTGTGGGAGGGTCGATCCGGCGACGTAGGCCCCTGTATGGAAGTCGCCTCCCTGGGCCGTCCAATCTGTTATCCCACCGGAGCTGCTGCTGGCCGCTGAAATCCAATTACTGTAACCATCATCTGCATACTCCTCCATATCCAGGCCAGAACCCTCATCCCAGGATCGTGAAACTGGATTGACCAACAAAGTAAAATTCCTGGGCAATGTGAATGGATGTTCTGCGTTATAAAGTCGTAGATAAAACTCTACGCTGCCGCTAGCGGGGATCGTACCTGCAGTTCTGTCCGTCTGAATGGCAGTCGTAGAAAACTGCATCAATATTCTTGATTTTTCAAGTGATGCAGAACTGGCTTGGCCGTATATGGAAAACACCTCTACTGAATCTGAAAACCCCATGTTTGAGCCAGTGCCCCTTGTGTTGAGGTTGGATGCAAAAGCATTGGTAATAGTATTGTCCTTGGTTGCTATATATTTCTTGATAGCCATTATTTAATAATTCCTACGATATCCTTAAACGGAGACTTAAGTTCTAATATAACATTGTCTGGAGGAGTCAGTACTCGTCCGTCGTGATCGATGAGACTATCTAGTTCCAAATCGACATCCGAATAGGCGCCGCCGACACGGGTCAATAGACGGACATCAATAGTGTCTAATACTCCATCAACTAAATTAATCGTCCTATATAAGTCAGAAAGATAGAAGGGCTCCCCAATTTCGAACTTTGAAGCCGTCACATTGTTCCTTATCTGAGCAACAACGGCGTCGAGGACAGCTGTCTTGTTTGCATCAGAAGTTGCAACAGCAGTGAACTCAATACCAAAATTAAGTATCTTTGCATCTAGAATATCAATAGTATCCCCTACCATCTTATGCTTTCTCATCCACGTGCTTAAATTTTGCTTAATTGTGTTGGAAGATTGTATGAGATTTCCAGAAGAATCTTCCGATATAACATACATGTTCATATTTCTTTTGAAAGAATCTTGGTCCTGATAAATAGCCAGTCTCTTTACCGCCCCAAATTTCGCTGGCATTGCGTAAGATAAGGCCGAATAGTCTTTTTTAGTAACTGCTCTCTTCTGGGCTGCAAAATTATCTCCTATTCTAACCCGAAGCTCTTGTGCCGTGGGCTGAGAAATTGATCCTATAAGTTGGTCCTCATTTGAACATTCTAACGACGATATAACTGTTCGCTTTGTCGCCTTTGAAAGGGTCAGGCCAGTAAGCTCTGCTGGAAAAGTCATCAGAGGGGCGACCACTTTTGTGACCGAAGAAACGCTGGCGTTGGAGTTCTTTAGATTGGTAATCAAATATCGAACTGTTAAAGTTGTGTCCGCAGGGCCAACACCAAACTTATCTGTTTGCATTAATTTATTTGGGTCAAAACTGGTTGAAGATATATAATCTCTTCCGTGTAGGTCCAATGCTATGTTGCTCGGATCTGCTATTAAGTTAGATTTCAAGTTTTCCTCGGAACCATACCCAAATTGTAAAAATGTTATATTTTGCTCTTTCTGAACGACGAATCGTCGAGGGACTATAACCGGCTTTAAAATCTCTCTCACAGTGCTGCGGTCAGACCCTTTGTTGACTACAGAAGCATAAACTGCATTTTGAGATAAATGCTCAACTTCAAAATATTCATTTCCTTGCGAGTCAACTACCGAAAGTATTTCAATAACGTTTCGGCCAGCGATGGGGGTGCGGAAGAACCTTCTAAAATTGCCGACAGTTACATTATCTGTCACGAGGCGGCCTGCCATTACTTGGCCATGTGCACGCAAAGCATATGATAGGGTATTACCATTCTCGTCTTCGGTTGCAGCAACCACTTCTAACCTGGGGTCGTTGCTAAAGTCGACTGATTCCATGAGGATATAAGTATTGCCGTTGTTGGCAGAGAAAATGGAGCCCCTCTCCAATATTGGCAGATAATCCAAATTGGGGCCAAGACCAACGTCAAGAGCCGGGACGATTATGTAAAAAGTTAAAACACCAGTTGCAACCGGGCGTCCCTGAAATTTGTAGCCCATTTGGCGGCCATGGCGCACGACGTTATTATATTCAATCGCCGTGTCTAAAAAACTTTCATTGGTTTGGTAGTCCAAATAGAAAGAAAGAATGTCCCCAACATAAGAAACAGTATCGACCATCATTGCCCCGAAAGAAGCTTCACTAAAATCCTTAAAAGAGTCAGGATAATATCTCTTTGCATGCTGCAACAAGTCAGCACGAATTGATTCATAATCTCTGCTAGTATATTTTATTGGAACTACTTTTTTTGACATCTTATTATTCTTCCTCTACCTATGTGACGTTAATATTTAGAAAAGTTTTAAAGTTTAATGGTATAATTTCATATTCTATTGAGATATATAAAAGATTTTCCTCTTGGCCCCTTTCAAAGAAAAAATCTCCAACTCGATATGATTCTTCAAAGTCAGTAGTCTCGGGTGTGCCACCGGCAAAGAATCTTGTTCTAACTAGTCTTATATACGGCATATAAATGGATATTTGAGATTGTATCCTCCCACGAATCTCTCTTATCGTCAAAGTTGTATTTTGCTCAAAGAGGTATCTCCGGAGGCCGGCACCAAATTCTGGATCCATGATTCTTTCACCAGGGGAGGTTAACATCAAATTTTTAAAATTCTGACTTGCCATTTCTGCCGGCGTCTTTGTTAGGGTATAGCCATCCGAATCAGATAAGGTTAATGGTAATTTCGGAGAATATCCAGTTGGCATCTAGCAGTCCTCCCCTTCTTCTTCCCCTGAAAAAACATCTTCGTCTTCGGCAGGAATTGGTGGAAGCTTCTTAGACTTCGGCATATTAACAAGCATACCAAGTATGTTATTAATAAGACTACTTAGCGGATTTGGGAGGATGAACTTGATCGTACTCAGTGCTGTACTTATGGGTGGCGTGTCAAATACTTTTCCCAACAACATAGGGATACCCTCAAACAAGCCCATATTGGTCCCTGGTATCTTGAACCATGGCTTAAGCGGTGGAACCAAGTCGATTAATCCTTGAATTATCTTTAATATTGACCACACTGGTATCTGCTTCTTATCAACAGGAAGTTGCTCCTCCTTAACAGCGGTTGCGCCAAAAGCTTCTTCATTGTCAACGCTATTCTTCCACCAGTCGTCTCTAAGGGAGTTCTCTGTAATCTTGCAAGAATTAATTATCATCTTTTGAGTCTCTTTTAGAAAATCCTCTCGGCCGGAGATTCCAGAAATATACTCCGCATTATAAATAGTCAATAAGGAGAGAAATCTATCCACCGGGAACACATACTCAAAAATGGTTTTGTAAGCTGCATCGAGCTTTAATTGTTTTTTTAAGGATGGCGTATATTTTGTAAACTGCAGTTCTTTCAGTCTGCTGAACAAACCAGTCCAGTTTCCTACATCGCTTACGCTAGCTGATAAATCCCTTGAAGCCACATTTGCTTCTCTAGCTGCCAGTGGGATCGAAAAGATTGTAAGTTCTCTTGTGGCTAGGTCCTGTAGTTCTTCTTCGTTGTAGAGATTAGTGCCAACCGCCACAGTTTCACGCAATACAAAAGCTTTTTCATGCTTGGACTGGGCCTGCAGCTTTTGATCGGAGTCAGTTGTTCTTAACATGTGATCCATAAATAGCTCAGAACCATTGTTACTACCTTCCTCTTGGATAACGACTGTGTCCATAACTGGAACTTCATACTTATATTCTTTGTTCTGCTTTAGTGGATAAACAAAATTCAATCTATACCCAAACTTAATCTTTTTAAAGTACCTATCGAGATTCACTGTAAGCTGTCCGTCGGCCTCAACAAACAACCCAGGGAGAAATGTCTCTGGTTCCATTTGCCAACGTCCCTTAAGCTCTTCAAGATATTCTATCCATAGGTTGATATTGACAACACCAATCGTATCCCTCCATTTCCAGTCTTCATCACCCCTATCTAGAAGATACACTCTTCCTCCGGTGACTTGCCTAATCTCCTGTGCACGGTCGCTCCCTCGATCAAAATCTTCAACCCGCACATACCTTTCTAAGGTAAATCCACCATTAAACAAAGACTTATACCCTGGTTTGATTAGCGATTGCTCCGTCTTCTCAACGAAAAGCTCAGATTCAAGGAAGCTTCGTTCAAGGCCGTAGACCTCGTCCATAGCTTGATCAATATATATAGCTCGCTCGACGTTGTAATTATGAGACTGCCTGTTCATGACCTCATCAGCCGTTGTCCTGACTGTTGTCATATTGTTAAAAAATCTCATGTTGTCGCCAGACACTTCAGAACTGTAAGCAACATCAATCTCTAGCGCATTTCCCAAGGGACCATATAGCAGATTATCGACTAAATCCCCTCTAACCCTAGTGTAGAGCGGCTCATTCGTTTTAGGATTATCTTCCTTGAAGACAGATTCTATATCCTCAATTAAATCAGAAAGTTGTTTTTTAACAAAGAACTCAAAAAAGCCAATCTGTCGTAAACCAGTATCAGTATCAGTTCTACCATCAGCAAACAGACCAAGGCCTATTTCAATTGGCTCTTGGTCGCACGGGCCCAATTCATCTTCCGACAAAAAAGTTGTTATAACATCGTTAAGCTTCGTTTCAGGTAGACGGCCAAGAACCATCTCGGCTGGGTTTTGGGCGGCATCACTATCTCCAGTGTGAACATCAACATCGTAACTGGAGACATAATGACTGGTAATGATCTTTACCGGCTCTCCAGTTAAAGGGTCTGTGGCTTTGCCATCCCGGTCAGAATATTCTGGCGTGTTAGTGATGTGATTTCGAAAAAAATCCATCATCCTAAACAAGAACTTCTCGTCGATCTTTCTTACTTCTCTGATAAAGTATTTCAGATAATATTTCAAAAATAGTTGCGAAGAGAAAACCTCTTTAGCATCAAATCTTGAAAAAACAAACATTGATTCCAAAACAATTTTTATTGCAACAACTTTAATATATAATTGATAATACCCACCACAAAGTGCATCGACCCCTCTCTTTGACCGATCTTTCTCTACGCTTTTTTGCTCCAACTTGGTTATTTCTTCCTGAATTAAAGATAAGTCCAAGATTCCTTGCTCGGGAGGCTGGCATTTGGAATCTGATGAGAAAATAATTTTCAAAAGTTTAGATCGCAAAACTTCATAGTTGTTATTCGGGGCGGCTAAAGCTGGACCTCGTCGGATACCCGACGCTAATAAATTTAAGATATTAGACGAAA
>TARA_R110000824_G_scaffold851_2_pt1 | contig 14408 bp, 12 predicted proteins | sample TARA_R110000824 | Tara Oceans TARA_R110000824 (sample SAMEA4397747) | marine metagenome | biome: Polar Biome; feature: [MES] marine water layer (ENVO:01000295) within the mesopelagic zone...; material: water (ENVO:00002006), including particulate matter (ENVO:01000060) such as...... | reverse complement strand
GCGACTTTCCCGTCTGAGGGCATTGTGGTGTTCGGTCAAAAGACCCTGCAGGTAACACCTTCGGCATTGGATCGAATTAATGTACGTAGATTGATGCTCTTCCTCAAGAAGGAGATTTCAACAGCTGCTAGTAGAATTCTGTTTGATCAGAATGTTCGTGCTACATGGAATCGATTTATCGGTGAAGTTGAGCCTCTGTTAGCTTCCGTGCAGGCTAGATTTGGCCTTACAGATTACAAAATCGTTCTTGACGAGACAACAACAACGAATGAATTGATTGACAGAAATATACTTTATGCCAAGATTTTCCTCAAGCCGGCGCGCGCCATTGAGTTTATTGCTCTAGATTTTATTATCACTAACACTGGCGCTTCTTTTGAGGAATAAATAGAGTATTTAACTAGTTAGGAATGACATAGGAGGGGTATTCACATGGCTTTTTGGTCAGAGGCTAATTTAGATCCAAAACGTAAATTTAGATGGGTCGTACAGATAGCGGGTTTAGGTATTGGCGAGTATATTGCCAAGACAGTTGATAAACCCAAGTTTGAAGTTAGCGAAGAAGAACATAAATTTATTAATCACACTTTTTATTACCCTGGTCGTGTGACCTGGGACGAAGTGTCCTTGACCCTTGTTGACCCTGGCGGTCAGGATGATGTCACAAAAGCTTTGGTTGACATGCTTCAGCGAGCCGGATATGATTATCCAAGCAATGTTGAAGCTGCGAAAGCCTCTATTACTAAAGGAGCAGCAACAGCAGCTTTAGGTCGCGTGGAGATTAGTCAAATCGACGCAGAGGGCGCTCCGATTGAAGCATGGGTACTTCATAACGCATGGCTTAGAAATGTTGAGTTTGGCGAACTTAGCTATGAAGATGAGGGCTTAGTGGAAGTCTCCATGACAATTCGCTATGATTTTGCCACAGTAGAATAAGCTTAAGAGGAGAAGATGAGAAATAATCAAGATCGTTTGGGCGCCCCCAAACCACAGCAGGCCGATGTGCCTCCCCCCGCAGTTACTAATTCATTAAATTTTACAGTCCCCACGGAGTTCGTTGAACTTCCATCTAGGGGCCTGTGCTACCCAGAGGACCACCCGCTTTGGGAAAAAGATTGTCTAGAAATAAGATATATGACAGCAAAAGATGAAGATATTCTTTCTTCAAAGGTTCTTTTGAAAAAGGGCTTGGCCATTGATAGATTCTTAAATAATGTTATCATTGAGAAATCAATTAATGTTGATAGTATGTCCGTGGCAGATAAAAATGCTATATTGGTGGCAGCTAGAATAACGGGTTATGGTGCAGAATATAAGACAAAAGTTATTTGCCCGCATTGTTTGATGCGCACAGAGTATGAATTTGACTTGAGTGTGTCGGATATTGATCACGGCGGCGACCACGGCGAGTTTGATATCGAAGAGGGCGAAAAAGGTGTTTTCTTTATAACTGCGCCAAAAACTGGTGCCAAGATTGAGTGTCGTCCAATGTTTGGAAGAGATGAAAAACAAATTATTGCAGTTGCAGATAGGAGAAAGAAGAATAAACTTCCGGAAAACTCCGCAACAACTCAATTGCAGTTTATTATTAGCTCTGTTAACGGAAGCACGAATAAAGGCGATATCAAGTCTTTTATCGATGTATTGCCGGCGATGGATTCTAGATACATTAGAAAAGCGTATGATCAGTTTAGCCCATCGGTTGAGCTAAAACAAGATTTCGATTGCCCAGAGTGCGACACTAGAACGGTTCTTGAGGTGCCGTTCACTAGCGATTTTCTTTGGCCTAAGTGAAAAATATATGGCCAATGTTTATGAGCAATTCTTTCTGCTCAAACATCATGGCGGCTGGAGCTTCATCGAGGCCTATAATCTTCCAGTCGGATTGAGGGCTTGGTTTTTAAATCGACTCATAAAACAATTCGAAGAAGAGAAGAAACAGATCGATGTTGCCAAGAAAAAGGCAAAGCGTAAATGACATCGGCCAGCTTATGCTGGCCTTTATTTTTATCAACTAACTATTTACTTTATAATTGCGGGAGAAATGTACTTATGAAAGATCTTCACGAAGATAAAATTGTGCCTGTTGTTATTGACTTGGAGGTCAATGGCGATGAAATTAATGAAAGTTTTTTGCGAATGTTCGGTAAAAGTGTAGAACTTCTTTTGAAAAGAATGTTTGGCTTAAACGAAATACCGTTTAAAATGCGGGGAAATAGTAAACAATTGAGTGATTTCATGGATGCCATGAGACAAGAGAGAGCTTATATAAAAAAATTTGGTGCGGCTGGTCTAAATAGTCCGGCCACATGGGACTCCAGGCACAAATTGGAAAAAGCAGTTCGTGAATTTGAAAATTCAACTGGCATTAAATGGCCACTAAAGTAGGTTTTTATAAATGGCCGGAGAAGAAGAAAAAACTAAAGTCCTCGAAAGGCTAAATAAAGCGCTTGAAAACAAGATTAGGCTTTCTGCGCTCGAAGCTGAGGACGCAGCTATATGGGCAGATGAAGCTGAATCTGCAATTGGAATAAGACAAGCCCAGGCTGAGGCCGAAATGACGGCCCTGCAACAACAAATTAGCATGATGCAGATGTCGGACAAGGCATTGGCGTCAAATATAAAAAATGTCCAGCAACGGATTGAGCACTTAAAAGAACAGGGCGAGCTTGATGACAAAACAAAACTCGCACTGGGTGCCCAGATTGCTTCAATGACGGAGATGCTGAGCATCGGCCAGCAGGCGCGCAAAAATGAAGCTGCCGAGCTTAAGCTTCGTCTCAAGGGCACAACAGCAATACGGGATCGTGCTGCAGCCCTCAGAGGCACAGCAGATACTTTAGGCGAATTAGTTGGTGTTTCGAAACAATGGAAGGGCACGTGGGTAGGCGTTTTAGTTCAAGTTGGTAAAGCAAATCAAGATGGGGCACAATCATTCAAGGAACTGGCATCTGCAATGGCAGAAACTTTCAATCTTGAGGATATGGCCGGCTCAGCTATGGTGGCGATATCAGAAGGATTCATGGCGATGGTGGGCGCCATGTTTATTATGTCCGCAGAACTTTTTAAGTCTCAAGATAAAGCATTTGCCCAACTTAATAAGCAAACCGGACAACAGAATAAGTTTAATGATTCAGTGGTGGCCACCGAACTAGAAATGCGTCGTTATGGTGTAAGTACTGAAGAAGTTGGTGCGTCCTACGGCGCACTGCAAGCAGGTTCAGTGGCTTTTCGTAATGCGGATAAGGCGACGCAGCAACAGATGGCGAAGACAGTTTCAGAACTTGAACATTTGGGTATAGCCAGCGACAAATCAGTTGCAGCAATACAATCCTTGACTCAAGTTTTTGGAGAAACTGGGCCCCAAGCCAAACAAAGTGTGAAGGACTTTTATGCTTTAGCTCAAGCAACGGGATTGCCACCGGAAACGATTATATCAGAGTTTCCTAAAGCTGCTGGTAAATTAGCTATATTCGGTAAGAATGCTAAGAAAGTCTTTGAATCGACGGCCCGAAGCGTAGCTGCCTTTGGCGGATCTATTAGTGAGACTTTAGACCTCGTGGATAAGTATGATACATTTGATGAAGCAGCCTCGGCTGCAGCCGGATTTAATGCTATTATGCGCACGAATGCCATTGACAGTGCGGCACTTCTTAAGGCAAGTTATGGTCCTGATGGGGGCCCCGAAGCAATTCAAAGGCTATTGGTTCAAGGCTTTGAGAGGAGTGGAAAAACGTTTGCAAAGCTTTCCGGCGCCGAGCAAAAAGCCCTTGCCGCAAGGACGAAATTGTCCGTAGAAGAATTATCCAGATTGCCGAAAACAACAGCTGAGTTTGATAAAAAAATGCAGGCCTCGAAGAAAGCAGCAATGGAGGAAGAGAAGTGGAACGACGTTATGAAAGATGCCACTGGGCTTTTCGAGCAGCTTGCGGGGCTCGCGAAACAATTCGCACAAGGCCTTCAACCTCTCCTTCCGATATTTAAATCGATTGTTGGGGGAATAACCGATATCGTCGTGTGGCTGAATAAATTTGTACAGGTCGGCGGAGTATCTGTTCTCCCAGTTCTGGCGCTCTTCGCCGCCGCAATGCTTGCTCTTGTAGGCGTATTTATGATGGCTGCTTTGTTTATTCTCCCACCCTTGTTTAGTATGGTGTCTAGTATGACTGCACTTGGCGTGGCAGGGCCGGCCGCTGCTGCCGGCGCCGTCGAGGCTGGTGCGGCAATGGGCACCGCGGGGAACGCAGCCGCAACAGGTGCCCCAGGAATGGCCGCCTTTGGACTCGCCACCTTAAAAGTTGGACTTGGTGTATTAGCGATCGGCGCCGGCGTATTATTGATCGGCGCCGGCTTTGCTCTAGTTATATATAGCGTAGTTCTTCTCATGCACGCATTTGTAGAATTATTACCCGTATTAACACAAAACATGGGAGCGTTTGTTCTTTTCATTGCGCTGTTGTATAGTTTCGTTTCAGCTATGATATTAATGGCTGCAACATCTTTCCTCATCATACCAGCATTATTTGGCATTGCAGCTGGCTTTGCTGCCATAGGCTATGCAATGATGCTAATGGGAACAGAAAAAATTCTAGCTATTGGTGATATGTTTAGTGGCATGAGCCTTACGATTAAGGCCTTCGCCGAGGTGGATGAACCGGGCGAATTGACTGAACTTATGGAAGCAGCTGCGGAGTATAACATAACAGCGGCCGTCGCGCAATTGGCCGTAATCGCAGGCCCAGCAGAAAGATTGGTGGCAGCGGTGGCAGGCGCAGCCGGGGGCCCCGGAGGGGCTGGTGGCGCTGGAGGCGCCGGCGCCGCAGGTGGGCGGCAAGCACAGCCACGACAAATTGAAATTGTTTTAAATGAGCGAGTGTTGGGTAGATTTATTGATGATCATTTAAATGGAAAATACGATCCGGCTAAGCTTTCGAAAGAATGATAAGGAGATATAATTGTGCCAAATTTAACTACGTCCTCTGGTAACGGTATTGATGTAATAAAAAAGTCCTTCGTGGACCTACAGCTTAAAATAATATTCACACACATTGCAAGTAACAAAAGTGTTGAATTCATGGGAATATTAACTAACTGGCAAGACAATTATGAATCATCATGGAACGAAGAAGATGTCTATGGAAGAATGGATCCCATTGCGACATATCAAGGTACCAAAAGACAAATTACAATTGCTTGGACAGTTCTTTCAGAAGACGATAAAGTTGGTCGGGCAAATTTAAGAGATATTTCAAAATTTATTAATTTTTTATATCCACAGTACTCGACCACCGCCGGAAAAAAATCTGGACTCACTGCAAGTTCAATTTCCAACGCCCCGCTGCTTAGATTAAAATTTATGAATCTCGCGATGAATTCAGAAACTGGCGAAGGTCTAGTTGGATATATTAATGGTGGTGTCGCCATCGTTCCCAATATGGATTCAGGATTTTTAATTCCCGATAGTGGAGAAATGATTCCAAAAACAATTGATATGGAAGTAAACTTTTCTGTGCTGCACAGTCATGATCTTGGTTTTGACGAGTCGGGAAATAGTCTTACAGATGGTAGTTTTCCATACGGAGCGACTGCATTTGGAAGTAGTGAAGTTTCTGCAGGCCGCGGCGCAAAGACAGCAATTAAAAAAGTCAAAGGTATAGGTACATCTGGCGTACCGGAAGATCCAGGCACAGGACCAGTTCGTGGTGCAATACAAGGTGAAACAAATGATCTTGCTCAACAGACCGTGGCAAGTGTTCCCGGGGGCGATAAGGTTCCCCCTGGCATTATCCAGGGCCGAACAAATAAAATGCTAGATTCGGCATCTGGCGGTTCGACATGGTAAGTAATACTTAAGGAGAGTTTTATTATGAGATATAGTGATAGATTAATACGAATAAATGCAGAACCTTTGTATGAAACTTTTCTTAGAGATCGGGGCAAATCGTTCATTAAGCAGTATAGTACACCAACGTTGAGGTATCCAACATCAGAAGAAATTGGAAATCTAGATTTGGTTGGCCATGTTTGGAAACTGGGTGACCGATATTACAAACTGGCGCATCAATATTATGGTGAAGCGCGATTATGGTGGGTCATTGCTTGGTTCAATCAAAAACCAACAGAAGGGTTTCTTGAGATTGGACAGTTGATCCACATCCCCACCCCTCTAGAAAAAATCTTAAGATATTACGATTATTAAGAAATGGGGACAAAAAGTAAAACAGCGACACCGACGCCGAAACCCAACGCTCCAGGAACTGGCGGCGCCAAGAAAAAAGAAGATGACCCGGGTGAGCTAGTCCCGTTCTTCAGCGACGGCAGCGGGCCCGGTGGTGCATGGACTTTTGGCGACGTCGCGACCGTCCTGTGGAACCCACTGGATACGGCGGAGGCCTTCGATAAAAGCAGCGCCCGTGCCTCTCGCGACCGATTGGATGAGGCGGTCGATGTGTCTGCCGAAGAGGCTGGTTTACACCTCAATGCTCAGTGCTACCTCTTAGATCATATAGAGTTTTATAGTATCTGGAACCGAGCCGCCGACGAGCAGCATAACCGCGGCGACACCGATCTACCTGATTCTAAAGGCCTCAAGTCTTATGTGGGCACCGGGCCGAAAGGCGGAAAGGCCGGGTTTACATGTATTAATGGCCACCCCCAAGAGATAGTCGCAAAGATCACTAAAAAGGAAGGTCTTAAAGAATTTTTTGATATTCGACCAGACCAACTAGCTTTGTTGATGCCAAGAATTAGATTATTTAAATCGAAACACCAACCGGACCACCCTGACTACAAAGTAATTGAATTTCCTTTCAGTACTCATGGTGGCTTGTTGAGTTCTAAGGGCGCTCGCGGCGATGGAGCAGGCATAAAAAGCTTTGAGCTTAATTATCATGGCACAAATCCTGCCGAAGCAGAATCATATATTGAGGCCTCCCTTACACTTTTTTTTGAAAACATAGAAGCGTTTACAATGAAGAGAAATGTTGATGGCGAGCAAATAGGCTTTTATGATCTAATTGGATATCTGCCTTCTGATCAAAGAGGTCGTCGTAGTAACGCTACAGTGCCTCTGAGCGGTGACCCAGATGCTTATACTGTAAAGGTGGTTCTTGGGTGGGCAGATCCAGGCACTGTCACGCCCAGCAGTCCCATTACTAAAAAGCTTTTAAAGGCAATTCGACAAGAAAGAAGAACTTATGATTTGAGACTTATGGGTCATGAATTATCTTTTAAACAAAATGGCGCGGTAGAGGTTAAGGTTAATTATATTGCTGCGATAGAGGGTTTACTCCTGGCGTTTGATGCAGACGTCATAAACCACGAGGCCATGTCCGATCAGGTGCACCAAGAGACATCGGCCAGACTTACACTACGGCGGGGCGTGGTCAGTAGCTTGAGCGTGACCGCAGAAAGACTGTCGGGACAAGATGCTGATAAGATAAAACAGCAGGAATTGCAGGGCCTGCTGGCCAGCACACAACAATTGGAACATCTTGATATTGCCGAACAGGCAGAAATTTCAATGTTAATTGAAGCGCTCGCAGATACAGAAGCTGATCCCCAAAAGATCAAAGAGCTAGCTTTAAACGTGGAATCGTTTCTTGAAACGAAACAAGAAGAACTAGATACACGGATAGAGGATCAAGCAGAAAATTCGAAAGGCGTAAAAAATACAAATGAAACAAATTTAATGGAAAGATACGCGGTCCTTATGCGAAAAATTGCCGATATGGGCGCCTTAAAAGTTATAAATTTGTCACCAGAGCAGATAGGAGTGTACCTTGATCCCAGTATTCTCCCAGGGGTCCCGCCCTCAGTCGAAAAAATAAACACTGACCTGGATGAAGAGACACAAGCGCAGATCCAACATAGATTCAATAAGCTGCGCGATCCGCCACGGCCCTTCAGCGCCGACGCCTCCGACCCTACCCGCTTTCGAGGCAATGCCGCGGCAGAAGCCGCGAAAAAGCTAGAAGAAGGCAATAAGGAAATCAGCGTTGTAGTTGAAAGGCACCAGTCCCAGCAAGGGGGCGACCTCGATGAGCTTAAAATTCATTTCTTTTACTTGGGTGATTTAATTAAAGCTGCTTTTGAAATAGTGCATGAAAACGATAAAAAAGCTTCAAAAACTTTGGACCAAATTAAATTTTTGTTAGGTCCTTTAATTTTAAAGAAGCCAGCAAAGGAACTTACAGCCGGCGGCAACACGTACAAAACGGCCACTGTTAGAAAAATGATTCCATTAGCAGATGTGCCTATTTCTTTAGACCGCTTTGTAGTTTGGTTTAAAGAGAAAGTCATTAAGCCAATGAAGACTAAATACTCTCTCAAGAGTTTTATAACTGACGTCGCGTCAGATTTAGTTCTCAACGCTCTTGGTGAAGGCTGTTTTCAGTTGGAAAAACAAACTGGAAATATGGTTACGACAGCTTTGCAAGTGCCTTATGCACGTGGCGGCAAAAGTAGAATAGCCGCAGGCGCCGCCCGTTTGAGCATCAATGATATTTTAGATGCTGCTGAACTGCAACCAGAGAAGTTTGGGGGTGGCGCCCAAGCCATGGAAAATATTCTTTTATTATATCATAATGCCGACAATGAAAGTATTTTTGACAAAAAAACGCAGGAGGAGAATTTTCAAAAAGGTGTTTATCCAATTATAATAGGATCAAATCGTGGTTTGGTGAAAGAAATATCTTTTAAAAAATCCGACTTACCGTTTATTAAGGCTCAATACGTAACTGACCAAAACTCAGAAAAGGGGGTTGTGAGAGAACCATATGATGCTAATATTCGAATGGTTGGCAATTCAATATTTGTGCCCGGACAAACGATATATATTGATCCATACTTGCCCGGTGCTGGCTCGGGTGGAACTATAGCTCATGAGATTGGTTTAGGTGGATTTTTTACTGTTGTAACAGTTGATCACTCGTATGACCGATCTGGATATGAAACTGATGTTAAGGCTCGATGGTTGTCGTTTGGAGATAATCCTCAAAAGATACCAGAGCCAGTCAGTGTTGAGCGGGCCCTTCAGGCGCAAGCGGCAAAAGACGCTGTAGCTGAAGAGGCAGCAAAAGATGACGTAATCGCGTCCGCAAAAGTTAAGGCGGAATTAGAAGCTAAAGAGAAGGCCGACACCGCAATAGCTGACGCTGCTGCAGCTGAATCCGCCGGGACGCCTAGGAAAGGTGGCAAATCCAAGGGAAGCTCCAGATCGCGCCGCAGGGGAAAGAAAAAGAATGCCGGCGATGCGGCATACGTCCCCGCCCCCTGCCCGCAGCCACCACCACAGCGCTGTACGCCGGTATCACCGGGTCTGGCGGGCGGATATTCTGAGGCAGCTGGCATGTCTGGACAAGATGTGCCACCGCCCGCACAGGATTATAGCGATGAGGTGTAAATCAGCCTCTTCGGCAGACCCAAGGAACTGCATTGGAAGAGGGGGTCAAATTCGCGACGCCAATGGAATTGTCGGCTGGTACGATGGCACCGGTGCCAGACATGACGGTACACCACGTGACGTTAAGCGATGTAAGTAAGAATATTAGTGGATAACTAATAGGGGAATTATTATAAAATGGCAAAAAAACGAACACCAGGAGAATATCATGTAAATGGATTGGAATATGTAGCGCTTGTATATCCCAGATTCGGGACTTGGCAATTGATTGATACATGGTATGGGAATAAAGCTCTCTACGGCAAAATAGATACCAGGGGAGATCCTGTTATTTTATCAGAGGTGAATTTAAAAACGTTCCCCTTTAATGAAGAATTCTTAGCAGTAGATTTTGTGGTTGATGCATTTGAAAATTTTTTGATTGATATTAATCTAGCAGTAAGAAAAGGGATTGTGGCCCCTTCTTCTTTTTTACGGGAAATTGAAATTTTCAAATCATGGGAAAACGCACGCCAGCTTTATAGAGAATACATGGAAAATGTTTATTCTGGGTTTACGTCTAGATTTCTTGCTGAGCAAGTTATACCGGTAGAATCATTTGATGATTTTATAAACTATTTTAAAGAATTCATTAGAGAGACCACACAAGACTTACCTATAACTTTATGTGAATTTGTATTGTCCCGGCTATGTCCAATAAATACTAGTGGACTCGTAGTGGAGATTTCCGATCACGATCCCAACAGCCAAGACGATAGACTCTCTTTCATCGATGATAAATCATTTGATTTATATAAGAATTTGGCTAGAAAATATGGATTTCGAGTTGATATTAATGTACCATGGAGACTGGTCGCAGATGTTGCCAGTAAAGAGATGCAATATTTTATGAATAAACCAGAACAAGGCTATGAAATTAAAAGATTGCGCGGCGCACCAGGGTTGGTACCATTTACTCGATACGGCGTTAATGGACCATATGAATTGTTTGATATATATTATTATCGAACATATAGACTTGATCCCATAGTTTTAAAAAAGTTTTTGATAGATTTCTACAATAGTTATGTAAGCGCCTCTCCATTTACTAAGATTGTAACCGCAGCTGGCTCTGAAATTCCACGCCTGAGAGGCTGTTTCATTAATAGAGCACTCACGGATGAGAATCGAGTCAATCAAGAATACGATGATATTTTTTGGTTAGAGTATTTTCTTTTTACACGGATGAGGGAAAATCAAATACCGGAAAACAGGGCTCTTGAGCTAAAAATCATGAAACGTGCAACAAATTTGTATAAAACACTTGACTATGACTCCGCTTTGGGTTATATTAATGACGAGGTATTTAAAAGATCGTGAGGGTTGAGTGCTTTTTCAAACTTTAGATGACAAGAAGAGATGCCATGGAATATATCAAAATGGCAATTTTTACTATAACAAGTTTCCTGAACATATGACCAAGAGTTGGGGCTACACCCCATATCTGAAGGGAAAAGACGTAGACTACGCTTTTCTTTTCACCGGCGGCCAAACACTGGGTGAGGTATGTCCGGAACACCTAGAAGGAGACTGGGCCCGCATCTCATCAAAAATGAAGGCTTTTATCCGTTCTTTTTCAGAGGCCAAGATAAGCCTGGATGATGTTTGCTTCTATGATCTTGTGCCAGAAAATTTCTTGATTGAGTTGTGTGAAATCAAAAATAGAATCTGTGAGCACGTTTTTGAAGAATACGAGAAACCGGAAAATTATGATTTTCTTTGTGATCTGTCAGAACTGATTGATGATATCTCGCAAAATAAAATAAATTTTGATGAATCTTATTTGAAGAACAATCTTAATGACGTCAAAGTAAGGGGCTGGCTCAAGAAAGTAAGGAATTGTTATCCTTATGTAAACTATAATATCTTTGGTACTATTACTGGTCGGCTTTCAGCCCAAAAGAACTCTTTTCCAATATTGACACTGCCTAGGCTTTATCGTCGTTGTATTAAGCCAACAAATGATTGGTTTTTGGAATTGGATTTTAACGCAGCGGAATTGAGAACTGTTTTGGCTCTTTCCGGAATTGAACAACCACAAGAAGATATTCACGCATGGAACGCAAAAAACATTTATGCTGGTAAATACTCAAGGGAAGAATCTAAAAGAAAAATAATTAGCTGGCTTTACAATCCAGCGGCAGGGCATTATACTGCTGCACGATATTATAATCGTGACATGATCAGAGAAGAATATTGGGATGGGGAATATGTGAAAACGCCTTTTCTCAGGACGATAAGGGCTGATTATGATCATGCCTTGAATTATACCGTACAGAGTACAACTTCAGACATAACCTTGAGACAGGCTGTAAAAATTTCAAATCTATTGAAAGATAAAAAATCCTATATTGCTTTCTGCTTGCATGATTCTATCGTGGTTGATTTGAGTTTTGAGGACAAAGACTTAATTAAAGAATTGGTGCAAATGTTTGCAGATACTGATTTGGGGAAATACTATATTAATGCCAGTATTGGAAAGAACTTTGGAGCGCTGAAAAAAATAAACAATGATATCAATAATCGGACTAGGTGATTGTGGATGTAATATAGCACAGAAGTTTTCTGGCTATCCACAATACAAAATTTATTACATTAGCACTAAAGGTCAATATTCTGGTCACAAAAACCAACTATGGCCGGAATATCGTTCGCCTGAAGAGTATGAAGAAAAATGCCCTGATATGAGCAGTTTTTTCGAAGACATTGACGAAGAGGTACTGTTCATCGTCGGGGGTTCTGCATACGTTTCTGCAGCTTCATTGAAGCTTTTATCTTACATAAGGGACAAAAGAATAAGTATTCTATACATTGAGCCTGATGTTGAGTTCTTGTCTGAAACAAAGAAGCTTATTGAGAACTGCACGTTTCACATTTTACAAGAATATGCCAGATCTGGAGTGTTTGAAAGAATCTTTCTTTTTGAAAATTTAAGCCTAGAGAGAATGATTGACGGCTTAACAATTACCAACTTTTATGATAAAATTAATGACTATCTGGTGCCCATAGTGCATATGATTAATGTTTTCGATAAGACAGAACCTGTGATGACTTCTTTTTCGGATCTCCCAGCAACATCAAGAATTTGTACCATTGGTGTTGTAAATTTTGACTTAGGGGAAGAAAAAGTGTTTTTCCCACTTGACACTGTTAGAGAAAAGAGGTATTATTGTGGTGTGAGTAAGGAAGCTTTGGAAAACGACTCTTCAATTTTAGGAGAGATTAAGAAACATCTCAGGTCAACATCAGGAGATATTAGATCTAGTTTTTCAATCTATCCTACAAGCTATGAAAATAACTTTACATATGTTACATACCATACATCAGAAATACAAACAAAAAAACGCGCACGCGTTGAATAAAAAGGTGCGCGCTCCGTCTAACATACAGATGCGTGGAACATTCGCCACGCATGCTCAAGGGTAATCAACCCACCATTAACATATAGGAGGAAAAAATGGGAATTGATATGAACAAAATGCGCCTCAAGTATCAGGCGCTCAAGAATCGTGGAAACGGAAAGAGTAACTTTTGGCGCCCTCAGGACGGCGAACAGGTTATTCGCATTGTTCCGACACCAGATGGCGATCCTTTCCGGACGTTCTGGTTTCATTACAATGTAGGCGAGAACAGTGGATTTCTCAGTCCGAAGAGGAATTTCGGTGAACCCGATCCTCTGGATGATTTTGTGCGTAAGCTTTTTAATGAGAATACCGAAGAGAGCATCAAGATGGCCAAGAATCTCATGGCTCGACAGCGTTTCTTCAGCCCGGTCGTTGTCCGTGGCGAGGAGAACGAAGGTGTTCGCATTTGGGGCTACGGCAAGCAGGTCTATGAGACCCTTCTTGGTTACGTCCTCAATCCTGATTATGGCGACATCACTGATGTTGATCAAGGTGTTGATCTTGTCCTTCAATATGGCAAGCCTGCCGGTGCGTCTTTCCCCAAGACCACTTTGACACCTCGTCGCAAGAGTACTCCGCTCGTCAAGGATACGGATCTCAGCGCTCAATGGCTCGACTCTATTCCGGACCTTGATTCGCTCTTCGAGCGCAAGTCTCCCGAGGCTGTTGGTTCGATCTTGGACGAGTTCCTTCTTGGCGAGGAGTCTGCCGAGGAAACTTCCAGCGAGACGCACAAGTATGCTGGCGACAGCGCTGCTAGTGCTGTGGATGCTGCGTTCAATGAGTTGGTTGGATAATTAATCTGACTAATTCCGGGGGGCGAAAGCCCCCCTTTTTCGTCTATAAGCGTTTTACCTTTTTTCCAGGGGAAATTAATGAATAAAAAATATGCAACAATATTAGCTGATCCTCCTTGGATGCAGCGCGGAGGCGGCAAATCAAAAAGGGGCGCTGATAGGCATTATCCACTTTTAAAAGAAGAACAAATAAAAAGTATCATGGCAGGGGTTTTAGCTGATAGTGTCGAAGAAGATGCTCATTTATATATGTGGGTTGCAAACAATCACTTGCCTGAAGGTATACGAGTTGTTGAACACTTGGGCTTTCGCTATATTACCAATTTAGTTTGGGCTAAGCCTTATTTCGGCTTGGGGAGATATTTCCGGGGCCAACACGAGATTTGCCTTTTTGCCGTAAAAGGTCGTGGATTTTCTTGTCGGACAGATCTAAATAATATCTCTTCTTTAATAGGTAAAGATTTTATAAAGTCCACTGCTCACAGCAAGAAACCACAAGAGATGTATGAGCTTATTGAGGCCAGAAGCGAAGGACCTTATTTAGAAATGTTCGCACGACATACTCAGCCTGGGTGGGATGCCTGGGGCGATGAAATTAATTCAAAGGAGCAAGAATGACAAAAAAGAAAAATAACACCACTGGCCTATCCATTGCAGACCTCCGCAAGATGGCGAATAAAAAGTATGGTCTTAATGTCGCATTTAATCTAAACGAAGAGAATCCCTCCGAGGTTGTAGATTGGATTCCAACTGGTTCACGATGGC
>TARA_R110000824_G_scaffold154102_6_pt1 | contig 14432 bp, 15 predicted proteins | sample TARA_R110000824 | Tara Oceans TARA_R110000824 (sample SAMEA4397747) | marine metagenome | biome: Polar Biome; feature: [MES] marine water layer (ENVO:01000295) within the mesopelagic zone...; material: water (ENVO:00002006), including particulate matter (ENVO:01000060) such... | reverse complement strand
GTTTGACCTTCACGAAAGGGGTATTGAAATTTGTGTAATAACTACGGTTCCTGAAGTGGAGGGTTTTGGAAAAGAATTCCCTTTTGAGGTTATAAGATTGGCCGATAAGAAACCCTATGATGCTAAAATAGAAACTGAAGGTATGAATAATTATTTGGAAGCCGAACTAAACTCACATTATTCTCATGGTGATGAATTTTCTCATAAGGCACTTGAGAGTTTAAGAGCCATACCTCCATTTGACTATTATATAGGTTATGGGATGTGGGGTAGTATCTCTTTTCAACAATGGATGTTCCCACACTATAAGAGTTTTGCTTCTGTATTAAAAAAAGAATATCCCTCTTTGAAAACTATTTCTTTATTATGGGATGTTCATGGAGGAGAAGGTGTATATGAAACAGATTTTGTATTGCATGGGGCTCCATATAAATACATTCATAACCCTCATCATGAAGAAGCAGACATTAAAAGATTTTTTATATATCCTAAACAAACACACCAATTTCAACCCATAGAAAATTTTAATTTTAGTGAATGGGAAAATCGACCTTATGATTTTATATTTAATAATCCTCAACTTAATAAAGGTTCTATTACTGTTGTAAAATTAGCCCAACACTATAAAGAAAAAAAATTTCTTATTAAATTAGGACAATGGGGTTCTTGGGACAATGAAGAAATACTTCAATTGAAAGAGTTAGATAATGTTAAAATAATTAAAAAGGTAACATCTATGGAAAATGAATTTTATCGCAAAGGGAAATATCTGTTATCTCCTTCTGTTATAGATGGTGGTGGAATGATGCCTTTAGAAGCCGCGATGCAAGGAACTATACCTTTGTGTTCTGATGTTAGTATATTACGCTATTCATCCTCCCCCTTCGCAGAATTTATATTTAGCGAGGAGTTAGGTTATAATGCCTTAACTAAAATGAAGTATTGGAATAATTATAATGCAATAAACTTTGATTTGGTAGTAGAAAAATGGATTGAAAAAATTGATTTTTTATATAACAACTTAGACTATGTTGAAGATATATATTTGAATCTCCGATTTGTTGAGGACTTTGTAAAACACAGATATTTAGCGGCTTTCAATAATTTTGTAAAGCAATTGAAGGAACTAAATAATCGCTAGTAAGTTTTAAATAGGTTATATCTGTAATCTATTGTATGAGTTCACAAAAAACCGCACTAATCACAGGTGTAAATGGGATGGATGGAAGTCATTTAGCCGATTTTCTATTAAATAAAGGATATGTCGTATATGGTATGGAAAGAAGGTCTTCAGTAAAGAATAGAATTAATACCAAGCATTTAGAGTCAAACGACAACTTCCACTTCGTGATAGGTGATATGAGTGATTCTGAATCGTTAAGGAATATTGTTTATCTTTCCCACCCTGATGAGGTGTATAATTTAGCCGCACAATCTTTTGTAGGTTCTTCATGGGCAATCCCTCTTGAAACATCTGATACTAATGGGTTAGGAGTTTTGCGATTACTTAATGCGGTTAAACAATATCAAGAACATAATGATAAGGTCGTGAAGTTTTATCAGGCCTCCACATCCGAGATGTTTGGATTAATGGAAAAGGGAGGTTCTTCTGCTAATGAGCAAACTGTATTCCTTCCTCGAAGCCCCTATGGAATAGCCAAACTTTATGCATATTGGATGGTGAGAAATTATAGGGAGTCTTATGGTCTTTTTGCTTGTAATGGGATATTATTTAATCATGAATCGGAGAGGCGAGGTATTGAATTTGTGACACGAAAGATAAGTGATGCAGTAGCAAGAATTCATCTTGGGATGCAAGATAAATTATTGTTGGGGAATTTAGAGGTATGGAGAGATTGGGGCTATGCTCCTGATTATGTAGAAGGGATGTGGCTGATGTTGCAACAAGATACCCCCTCAGATTATGTTTTAGCAACTAATGAGGCATATAGTCTTGAGCAATTCTTAGATTGTGCATTTAAGGTCGTAGGATTGGATTGGCGTGATTATGTGGAGCAAGATGAGCGGTATATGCGCCCTGCTGAAGTTCCTTATTTACGAGGAAACTATGGATTAGCCAATGATAAATTAGGGTGGAAGCCTAAAACCTCTTTTGAAGAACTCGTTGAGATAATGGTCAATAATGATATTAACTTATTACGAAAAGATTAAATACAAAAAAATAATCACTATTATTTGGTTGGCCTAAGTAGTCCAGATTTCTCTCAGAAATCATTAAATAACAAAACGATTATGTTTTATATATGTTGAATGTGAATTTTATTAATATAGGAGAGATTCCGTTTGAAGAGAAATCTTATTTACATTCTACTCAATTACCTAATTGGATGAATACTATAAAAAGATTAACTAAGAGTATATATACTTATCAAGTTAATGACTATAAATTAAAAGAAATATTACAGGATGATGGGAAGAAGTGGAAAACCTATGCTTTTGTTTATATAGAAGAACATGAGGGAGATGGTGGAAAAATTAGTAAGATATTAGTCGTCAATTCCCTTATTATTTACAGAGTAGTTCAAACCGGGAAGGGATATGATATCTACAATATATATCAAATAGGTTGTCTTCATAGCGGAGATGGGTCCGATGAAGATATCACCCATTTAGAAAAAACAATTGCTGACACTGTTTTAGAGTCAATGAAAGTAGTTAGTAAAGACAAGCGTATTATATTTTATGAGAATATTCGAGAAACGAATGTCCTTTATAAAGTTTATCATGATATGGCTAATTACATCGCTCCCAAGCCTGTATTAGTGCTGATGGAGGAGAATGGCGAATATAGAGATGGAGAGTCAAAGATACTCGTTTTGTTAAGGTTACGAGGGGATAAAAAATTCAAAGTTTTTGATAATATCGAAGATGCTGGAGATTTTGCTAAACTTATTAAGACCCCTCATAAGGTCCATACTACCACCGAGTATGGGAATAAGCCCATCTTTGAAACTCAATATTATAAAATCTATGATGGGATTAAATATGGAGAGTTAGAAGAGATTGTTGAACTCCATAATGACAATATGGTGAAACAACGAACTGCCGAATATTTTAGAAAAATTATTGATAAAAAGAAATCTATTTTATTAGTCGCTAAAAATGATAAAGGAAAGATTGTAGGCTATATTATCACAAGGCCTGAGTATTCTCCTTTGGTGACTAAAGGTTTATACAATACTATGAATTTTGTGGGGATTGTAGTATCACCTAAATTGAGAGGAAAGCAACTGGCCCAAACACTCATATTCATAATGGAAGAAAAGGCAAAGGAAATGAATCAATTTGCATATATCTTTGGTCATGTTAGATTTTCTAATAAAGCCGCTCTAGGATTATATAAAAAATTAGGATATTCTCTCTTACCTATTGGTATTTACAAAGATACTAAGGAGATTAAATATCGTTTGTTTAAGAGATTGGGAAAAACTGATTATTTACGCCAACTTAATGAAATCAAAGGAGAAATAATGATTGGATTTATCATAGTAATGGGTCATGAATTCATTCATAAAATTAGAGATTGGTAGAGGAAGATATAAATAGTAGAGTCTATTTTTAATTATGATATGCAAGAAATCAATTACACCTTCTCCATAGGGAGTAATTGTGATTCTACATTTTTTATAAGGCATAATAACTTATGTAAATTTGCTGGCCCTTTAGATTGGGTTTATATAGATTTTGAGTCTGCTCTCTTGAACATGAAAGAAGGTTTTGAGAGATTTACTAAGGACTTATTTTATTATGAGCCGGAAGCAGATTATGGCTTGATGGATGATGATGAGTTACAAGAATATTTAATCAATAGGAAAGACTACAATCAAGTTCATCCAAGATTAGTAGGGATGTCTCAAAATCACTTTGAATTACACCCTTCTAAACCCTATGTCAAGGATTTCTATATAAATCAACATTTTCTTCCAGATATATTAGAAACACATTTAGCGAAATGGAACCGCTCATGTTGGTTTCCTCACCTAGATTTTCAGGATGAAATTCAAATGAATGTCTTGAAAAATAAACTATTGGCTTTTAATAAACTCTATGAAGAAAACCAAGATAATATCCTTTTTATCGGATTTAATAAATTTGAAGAATTAGAAGATGCCTATTTCTATATGAGAAAGTGTGCAAGCGGTTATCTTAAATCTGAGTTAAGAAGTGATGTTTTTTATATTATATTGGCCCCTACCTACACCTCTCCCGATGTAATAAAATATGAGGGAATAACTTTTTTTCTTCAACATTTTGAAGGCATCTATCAATTCCATGAAGATACTAAATTACCGGAGGCACATAATTATTTGAAGAGTCTATATGAATTTAATCCTAAAGAGAAGCCTCAAAATCTTGATTATTATCCCACCACAACTTTTTCTGATTCTTATGATGAAATAATATCTAAGACTCTTGATACACATACATGGACAGGAGAATGATATTAGTCCCACAATCTTTCTTGGTTCTTAGTATTAGGCACACGAAAAGTTTCAGCGACCCAAGAAGAGATTAACAGATATAATTCATTTGTATAATCATTACAACCATATTTTTGAATTAATTCTTCCATTAAAGCATCATATTTACTTACCGACCCTTTAGAAACGGTTAAAATTATATTACCGGGACAAGTTATCTCTACTTCTTCCTTGGAAAAGGGGTCTATTTTCTTGTCGATGATGGTGTTACAATTCCTTGTTAAGGGAGGTCGGCGATAAGAAGCACCACATTTGGTGCATCTTACCTTTTGTTGTCCGAAAGCCCTCAAATTACCTCTCATATCTCTTATAAGGTGTCTATCAATCAATCTACTGGCTTGGTCTTTATTATCTACTGATGTTAGAGTAGTTCCAAGGGCAAATTGAACCATAGTTTTCATTCTCATTGTGTCAAGTGTATTATAGGGGTTATCTCTTGGGCCTGAATTACAATCAAAAGTTTCATGAGTATATCCAAAACCTTCAAACTGATTTTCCGTTCCTAAGACATCATCTACCGTCATCACTCCAAATTTCGAGGCGTCCTTAGCCAAAGGGGTAGTTTGTGACCACTCATAGAATTCAAGGGGGTATTCCCACCCAATATCAAGATTTAAGGCTTCCTTATCTATTTCTGAGGGGTCTATACTTGTTGTAAGAATTAATGGAGCGTCCATTTGCCCCCCTCTAAATGTAGATAGGAATTGCTTACTAAAATTAATAAGGCCATCTAGCAAAAACATAACACAATCAATATCACCATCACAATTTCTTCTTTTAGCCGCATGAAAAAATGGATGGCCGTAATGACCTTTAATATCTGAAAGTCCAATAATCCTACATAAAATCGCACCGGAAGTATGTGGGGCTAAACCCATCATTAGTTGGCCGAATAAATCATCCACAGATTCACAATTATAAAAAGGTTTCATATCATACAATTTAATTAACATCTCATCTATATATTTAGTAGTATCTAATAATTGCTCGGCTAACTGTAAAGATAATACTATATCTTGAATTTTTAATTCAACTACATCCTCAACTGAAGATACTTCATAACCTAATTCTTGAGCCCTTTCCAAAGATAGTCCTATTTCACTTGGTTTGAAATGCGTCATTGAAATATCTACCATATCGAATCTAGTGGTTCCATCTCTAAACACACTTAAATTATTTTTATATCTAATAAATCCCTTGGTTAAATTCTCAGGTATTAATTCGGCAGATATCATGCCTTTCACACCTTTTATGGGTTCATTAATATAGGTATCTAAATTATCCTTAGCCTCATCCCACATTTGTTGTATATTATGTTTTTCATATGTGGTTTCAATAAATGTTGTATTTTCCTTACAACATACACCCAAATAAGTTTCAGCATCACAAATATTACAATGTCTTCTCCCCAATTCAATCTTTGATTCTTTTATGATAGCATCATAGACCTTTCTTTGATTACTAACTTCATGACCCACAGGGAATAGTGAATGAATTTTAGGCTTCATCTCCCTTAATTTAGCCCCTTCAGGCTTCCCCATCCTTGCCCCTATATACGAAGTGATATTGGGTCTGATTTCATAATCACAAAGATTATGGATATATTCAAAACCATCTTTAAATGAATCTAACTTCTTATTAAACAGTTTGTTCTTTGAATAAACATTTAATAATACACTAATATTATTACCATAAATATAATACTGCCCATTTTCCAACCCCACATTAATATTGATTTTATAGGCCAATCCTAAAAATTCTTCAGAAATATATGCAATCCCCTTACATAAATCTAATTTAATATTATCTAAAAGTGTTTTAATTTCGGTCGGAGAAACCATACTAAAATGAGCAACATATTCGGGAGCCATAGGATAATTATGCATTCTTGATTGGTTCAATGCTTCGGTAAAGGTTTTTGGATATTCTTTTACAACCTTTATATGCCATTCAGGAACATATGGAGAAGGGATTATCGGATGATTATTTTCTATAAACTCCCCAACAGGAACTAATAATTCTCCCATATCCCAAACCTTTCGGACAGGCCAATCCGCATCTATGGGTAGGCCGATGGGTAAATCTTCCTCATTATCTATTCTCCTTCCTGTCCCATCCTTAAATTCAATATATGGTCCATCAATTGTTTCACAAGGAGTAACAACTGTGGCCTTTCCGGGTCGCTCATATTTCATCTGAGTCCCAGTAATCAAAAAACCGGAAACGGCTCTCATCGTAGCGGGGTGTATAGAGGTCGCTGCAAGCCCACCAAGCCGACTTCTTCCATACCTGAGCCGCAGACCGCCCTGTTGCATTGGAAGCCCTAAAATAGGCCTTCCAGCAAGCACATCCCCTAAGAATTTATATGAGGGTTTAATATCAGTAGATTCTTCCTTATTTTCTTGTATAAATTCTTTCAACCAACCCCATCCATCAAGATTCAAGGCATTAGTATATTTTAATATTTTAGGAGCCTTTAAAACCAACCCCTCACACATCACCAACACCGCTCCCTCTCTTACCTTATTACTCCTAACTCTTGGCAAATCACGCTGACCGGAAACCTCCTTACCTACGCCCTCACCATCGAGATATATAGGGCAGTTTTTAGCAATGATTTCTAATTGAGGGTTAGAGGGGCGATATTGTAGGCCTCTCGCATAAATAGATACCTCTTCCTTATACCGCTCCACCTCCCTCTCCGTGATAAGTGCTTTAGCAAGATTAAATCTCCTTCTTAATATATCCGCAATTAACACAGATAGTGCTTGTCCAGTTCCTCCTGCGGAACGGATAGGTCCTGCAAATGATACATTTAAACAATTAGTTCCATTTTCATTTTGTAAAATAGTAGCAGAAACGACACCTTCGAGAGGCGCAACAAGAATTCCTTCAGTTAATACTGCTAATCCAGCACAAATACCATGATAACACGATATTGAAATCTTAATAGGATTTTCAAATTCTGTAATTTGCTCAAATTCTTCAAGAGTATTTTTCCAATCTTGATTTTTACCACAAGTGAATTTAATAGTAGCACCCTTACACGAAGGACAATCTTTTTCTTTCCATCCTTGTTTAATATGGCCTTTACCTTTACATTCGGGGCATTTTTCAAATTTTCCATAAAGATATGATTCTGCCGCTACAATTTTGGATATTTCAATAGCAACCATTTCTCGGTTGCCTTCGTAGATATCATTTAACTCCCTTATCTGTTCTGCTGTTTTACGAGGCCTTAAAAAGTCTAATAATTTTTGAGTTCTGTCTGCTAAATCTGCGGCTTGAGGAATTTCTACAAAATTCTTGGGGTCTATTCCTTTTGCCCTTGCTGTATTGGCGATTTCATATTCTTCATTGCATTTTTCTTTGAGAAAAGAAATATACTCACCATGATTCATGATTAATATTTATTTTACACCTATATAACTATTGTGTAGTTTGTTCTTATGTCATTTGGCCGGTGAGGTGAATAGTGATTCATCGTATAATTCTCCATATATCAACTTGATTATTTTTTTTAATTTGTGCAGTTTTTCAGCCCCTATATTTTGATTATTACCAATATAAAATCCACATTCATCTAAATAATCGGAATTTTTTGTAGGGGTTTGAGAGATGTGGGTGAGAGGCATGAATGGTTGGTTTAGGAGATTTCCGATTAAAAATGGTCGCGTTTCGATTCCATTCTTTTCAAAAATTTTCATTAACATATTTTTTATTTTCTTGTTTTTACATAAAAATGGGAGAACCATTGCACTATTTCCTTCTAAGTTAAATCGGTTTAAAATATTTGAATTCTCTTGTAGAATCTTATCAAATATTAGGAGATTGTTTTTTCTAATTGTGATAAAATCATTTAGACTTTCTAATTGAACCTTACCGAGGACCGCATTAATTTCTGTGTTCCTAAAATTAAATCCTGTATAGGGGAATAAAAATCTCGAATCAATGTCGGGATTATTATTATTTAACTGAGTTTTATATTCTATATCTAATGACTCTCTACTCAAACCATGTGAGCGCATCATTCTCATGATATTATATAATTCATCATCATCGGTGCAAATCATTCCACCTTCAATAGTAGTCATATGGTGTCCATAATAGAAACTAAATGTGGATGCCTTACCCATATTTCCTACTTTTTTACCCTCATAGGTGGCTCCATGTGATTCACAACAATCTTCTATTATTTGGGCTTTCGGAAAATGTTTTTTAATCAGATTAATATCGCTTGGAGAGCCTAATAAGTGGGTTATTAATATAACATTAATGTCTTTATTTTCTTTTTTACTTATTTTTTTAGCCTCAATCAATGCCTTTTCCGATATTCCAAAATTAAATAAATCGTTGTCTGCAACTACGAAATCTATCCCAAATTGAATCATCGAAGAGATATTCGTAGCCCATGTGCAAGCCGGAGTTAAAACCACCATTTCCTTATCTTGAAAGTATTTAGTTTTCATGGCCCACAAGAGGAGCATATTAGCACTAGAGCCCGAATTAACGAATAGCGAATGCTTACACCCTTGCCAATCCGACCATTTCGTTTCAAAATCTAATACTTGTTCTCCATTTGTAAATCTATCGGATTTCCTGATAAATTCCACAAGAGCCGTTTTTTCTTTATTCCCAATGGTATTTTCCATTAACGGCCAAAAAGAGGTCATAATTTATTATTCCGGATTAAGTATTAAAAACTTCCTATCAATTATTTTTAAATATTATCTCATCAGGTATTGGGTCTGAAGTTATCACTAAGATAAAATTAGCCCCATATCGGCCTCCTTGAGAGGTGTGGATGATTTCTCCTATATATTCATAGTTTAAGTGGGTGATGTCTTTCACCATCTCCCACATGAAGGGATTAGCAGTTTCTCTTTTAAATCCATAACAATTGAGATATGGTAATAGGTGTAATATATGTTTATCGAAGACAGGATTGCATCCAATGGGAATTGTAATCAAATAATTCTGAGCCGTAGTTAATATTTGCATTAGCCCCCCTAATCCCTCTAAATCACTTAATTTATCATTACCATAGTCCTCATTTCCAAAATGTTCTAAAGTAGATATACTCAGAATATTGTGGCCCCTTATATCACACTCTGATAATCTTCTATTATCATCTCCTTCCTCATCAAAACAATCAATTACTCTCGTTGCTCTTTTTCCATAATAGGGCATTACGGCTCCAATTTCGGTATATTGGGGGTATTTTTCTATAAATGTTTTCGCTAAAGCCACTTCCACACACCTTTCATTAGCGCGTGTATAATTATAATCATGAATGAAATACTCTAATTCCATGACTTGTAATTTATTTTCATCTATTAAAAACTTTCTTTGGAATGCATTTCTGATTACAGACATATCCAATTTAGTCTGATTGTCATTAAATGTATAAAATAAATCTTTTAATTCAGGGTATTCTTGTCCTATAATTTCAATTGTTTTTTCAATAAATTGTTTCGTTTCTATGCTATCTGTATTAATATTTTTCACTAATAAATCAGATTTAATTAAAAAATAATCTCCATCTACAAGTTGTGGAGAAACATCCCCTTTCCAAAGAACAAATCCTTTAGATATTGCAAAATCTAATAGTTCGTTAAACATTGGTGCGCCCTCATTAAAATTAATTCTTTGTCCTTCTACAACTAATATTTCTGCATGATTTAAACACATATCAGCCCCTTTTAAAATATCTAATTCTGAACCTTGAACATCTAATTTCATTATGTGAGGTAAGGGAAATTTTCTGTTTTTAACTATTGTATCTAAGGTTTCAATCTTTAGATTTTTTACTTTTGCATTATCTCTAAATGTTAAATTATTTTCTAAATATCGGGAGTTGCCTCCTAAGTTTTCATAGTTATAATGATACTTTACAATTTTCCCATCTTCTTCACCTAATAGTCCAATATGATATTTCCAATCATTTTCTTTATATAAGAATTCTACTTCGTCATTTGCCTCAAATAATATCGAATTAATATTTTTCAATTTAGATAATGGAGAAGATTTAGTTTTACTCCAACTCCCTAATGAACTACCAATATCGTATGCAACAAGAGGGGAATTTATAGGATAATTATTTGTTATTAATTCTATTAATATTTTTTGAGACTCATCAGGTATTGCAATTGCATAACTATCACTTTCATATAAAAATCTATAATAGGATTTTCTATATTTCTCATCTTCCCAATTTTCTTCAATATCCTCCCCCATACTTTGATGAAATAAATTTAATATGTTTTCCCTGACAGGATTAAAATATCTTGGAAGGTTTTCCATTACATCACGCACTCTTAATCATTCAGGATTAAGTATTAAAAACTTCCTATTAATAATTTTTAAAATAAATCTTTTAACTCAGGATATTCTTTTTCTAAGGTGGCTATATTTCTTTTTATAAGCCTTTTGGTTTTATTAACATCTGTATTTATCAGGTTATCTAAATTAAGTAGTGTCCAATGATATTGCTTGATTACTTCCTCTACACTTAATTTTAAATCATCTTCAGCCCTCAAAATACTATCGTGATTTAAAGAATCAATTTCTATTTTGATTTTTTTACATATTTCCCTAATCCTTTCTAAAGTGATTCTCTTCTGCCGTGTATAGGTCATGGTGGAATAATAGTCTAATCTCTTTAATGAATCTACCAATTTTACTAATTCCCTCACTTCAGGACTAATGGAAACTATTCCTTTATTGGTAGGAGAGGGCGCATCAAAAACTATATCTATGGCTGTTTTATCTCGATACTTATTCAGGCAAACAGGACCACAAAATCCTAAAGTCCCTACTTTTGTTTGACCCACTACTAAATCTGATTCGGTATAACATTGGGAGCATCTCCCTGAGTTTTGAGAAAAAGTCATGAATATCAATATTCTCCTTACTATTTAAAATTATGGACCATCAAAATTAGACGATTTTATCTATTTTAAGTCATTTTACCGTAATAAGTAATCTCTCAAAGTTTCTTTTTTATCATAATAAGTTGATTTCTTTATCTTTTCGCTTATTATTGGTTTTGGGTCAGATGATTTTTTAACATTTACTAACCATTCATCATATCCTATTTCTTTCATCGCTTGAAACCTCTTTACACATTTATCACACATGGGTAATGCTAAGAATAATGATTCATCTCTCATCCACTTATCATCCCAATTTTGACCCTTAGAATCATAACCACAATAATAGAGCCATTTTGTTCCTCTTTGTGGGTCGAATCCTGTATATTGGATATGTTTAACTGTTGGTATCATTAATCTTTCTCCATCCTTTCATTACCTCATCATAAGGTATATGTTGATAACAGACTAAGCAGCGAGCATAGTGATATTCTGTGAGAGTATAATCTTCTCTATGACAAATACAGTAGGAACTCATGGTATCACGCCTTATTCTCATAATCTTTATGTTTTTGAGGTAATCTGTGCCTTCGCCTTATGGCAAGGTTATCAATAAATTTAGCCGCAGACTTTACCCCCTCATCAAATCTCTTTTGGGCTATATCATCTCCTTGTGGAACCAAGTCTATTTTTAAGTCATTAACAACATCTGCAATCACATCTGAATCTAAGATGGCATTAAATACCTCATATTCCACATGAGTAACCGTTTTTGCCCTCATCTCATCACAACCCATTTACAACACTTATCTGTTCCATTACACTCTACTCTCCATGTCAAATCCATCCCACATTTTTTACAATAGTTTATCATTATATCACCCGCCTCCTGTCAAATTCCTCTATATTTACTTTATCTTTGGATATTTTTTTCCCCAATTCTGAGGCCATACTCTTTTTATTATTTTCAAAAACATCACCATTTTCTAATATCTTGTTATCTTCATAAGGACTTACTACTCTCCGATATAATTCTAACTTGATACATTCTAACACACCAATAAAATCATTAAGCAAGGAATATGATAGACCATTAGCCTCTATTAATCCTTGAGCGACTGAAGATATAAAATAATTTAAACGCCCTCTAAAATTACCATTTCTCAATATCGTAATCAAGGCTCCCGAAATCTCATCTAATTCATCTCGCTCCTGTTGGGGAATATATGGCATAATTACTCTCCTCCACTATAAATATTTCCTTCAACGGCTTCGTAAATTAACCCTGAACATGAATAACAAAGAACTATTCTTTTAGGAGGAGTCTTTTTTGATAGGTCTGATGGAATATTTACTATTACCCAATCATTTTCCTCATTGGTGCATTCTCCACAGATTTCACAATCCTCACAAGTGCAAATTTTTATCCCATACTCCTGATAATCATGTTTGCTATCTACTGCCCCTTCACAATTATCACAGACATCATAATCAAATACCCATGAAGGTAAATCATCTTCAGGATGCCAAGTAGAATCATATATATCTCCCATAACCCTTAATTGAATAATACCTATATAAACATTATTCATCAAAGATGGTGCAGACCACCTTCATTCCTCTGAATCAGGTTCATTGAAGGGGGAGATAGTCATCTTTTCTTTATTTTGTTGTCTTTTCTTATATTTTATTTTGGGAGAGGAGAAAATTGTTTTTTTATCCTTCTTACTACGAAATTTAGGGTCATCTTGAGGGATGGGGTCGAATTTAGGAATCTCCGGAGTTCCTTTTGTTTTCTTTTCCCTTTTCATGTATTTGTGCATCTTTCCCAGTCTTCCTCCTCTGCCCTTTGTATAGTTTCTCATAACGAGAAACTCCCCTAAGATACCTGCAACGCATACGAACATGATTGTAGCGGATATAATTTGTCCATTTTGGAATATTAATTCACCATTCGTGTCTGTTGCTTGGCGAATTTCCAATTTACTACTATTGAAAAGTCCTAATCCTCCCATGAATACCCCCACCATATAATTTCCAATTCGCTGAAAACTCATCTTCATTCCTCCTCATTATTAACAAAAAGGAAGGATTGAGTTCCATCCCTACTAATGTTATGTTTCATTGCAAAGTAATTTATACGATGTGTTACTAAAGTTCGCTTCCTCTTAATGGGTTGATTTTTAGTAGAGATTGCTATTCTTATTCTATCTAACTCCGAAGAAAGCCTTCCTCTTTTATGTGTTTTTGGCCCAATTATCTTTCTCTTCGTTTCTTCATTCCTCTTCAACATTATTAACCCTCTCCTCAATAACCTTTAATTCTTCGGGTGAAACCAATTGGAGAATCGCATAGGGTGTATCGAATCCTACTACTTTGTAATAAATTACCTCTCCCTCATCTAACGAGATAGGGAGGACGACCCCTATATTTGAATCATCCTCATTAATTAGTTCTTTGACCCTTAGCATCTTATTCATTATATTCGACTCTGTGTTTGACTTTTTGTTGATACACCTATATAAAAGTTATCTTTTGCCCCCGAAATAAGACTCACCATGACCTTCTGCGAGCAAAGTTTGAGTCAAGTCCTTAGACTCATCCTCACCCTCGCTAAAATTGATAATAGTCAATTCTCCTAAGCACCTTCCAAATTTTCCCACCCCATGCGATTTTAATACGATTCTATCTGCGGATTGGATAAGTTCTTTAACTCTCTCCGTTGCCGCCTTTCCCCTAACCTTCTCTTCAGCATCCCTTGTTCGTATTTCTGGTGTATTTATTCCATACAGTCTGATGCGAATATTATGGTGAATCTTGAATCCTAAATCCACTTGAGCGTCAATGGTGTCACCATCCACTACCCGCAATACACGAATATCGTATTCATACATAATCTTACCATATTTATCCAACTATATAAAATTTCCCAATATTTTAAGTATCAGTAGCACCCTCTATAATTATGCCGAAACAAAAGATAGTGGTGGCCTTATCCGTGCCTTGGGTAACTGAGGATGAATATATCTCTTGGATAGGTGAAAATCATGAGGAGATA
>TARA_R110000824_G_scaffold4308_7_pt1 | contig 14442 bp, 10 predicted proteins | sample TARA_R110000824 | Tara Oceans TARA_R110000824 (sample SAMEA4397747) | marine metagenome | biome: Polar Biome; feature: [MES] marine water layer (ENVO:01000295) within the mesopelagic zone...; material: water (ENVO:00002006), including particulate matter (ENVO:01000060) such as...... | reverse complement strand
TATGCCAATCTTGATCAACTCGACCTGATTTGCCAGCGTCTCACCGGCGAACATATATAATCTGTTACATCGCAGGATAGTTCAAACCGCTGGGACAAGCTTCTGGTTAACAGGGAATTATCGTAATTGGTCCGAATTATATTCTTATAAAACAGATAGTTAGAATGTTAATTTCAAATTAACCATGACTGGCAGCAAAGCCTTATTCCTTCCCTAGGATAAGAGCAGCTGAATGTTGATACAGGCGATAGTCGGCCAGTGGGTTTGGCCTAACTACACCGCATGTGTCCTTTCAATAATGTAATGAACAATAGGGACCAGTAACTATGTCAAAATTTCTAAAAGCCGCTATGGCCACTTCCGCACTCGTGGCTTCTGTCGTTGGAGCAAATGCAGCGGAAGCTGCAACTGCCGCCGCTGATGCCAAAGCAAATATTCTTGCACAGGTTAGCGTCGCTTCTGACGGTATCGCTCTTGATTTCGGTACGATCGTAACCGGCGCAGCTGCATCTACCGTATCTGTCAGCGGTGGCGGACGTGCCTGCGGTGCCGGACTGGTATGCTCGGGCGCCTCTTCAGCAGCCGGCTTCAATGTAACCGGTACTGCCGACCAAAGCGTTAGCGTCGCGTCTGATCCTTCAGTTACGCTGAACAGCGGATCCAACAGCATGACGGCCAGCATCGTATCCAGCGTTTCCACACTAACATTGACCGGTGGCACAGGCTCTTTCAACGTGGGCGGCTTGCTCAACGTTGGTGCCAACCAGGCTGATGGCGCCTATACCGGTACCTTCAATGTTACTGTAAACTACAACTAAAAACCAAATCGCCGGCCAAAGGGCCGTCGATCGAGAATGAATGAGAGCCCGTTCGCGACTTTGGTCGCGGGCGGGTTTTTCTGTGGTCGCTCCGCATGCTTCCCGCCGGCGGTCAATGCCGGTCAGAAACATCCATATATGGTTAGCCCTTTGGTAACCCTCTTCGATCATAAGGAGCTGGTGGGAAAATGGCTCAAAAAAAGGGCCTGTCCGTATATGACCAGTAAGGCGGAGAATATCATGACCATCAAGGCTTTTTTGACGTTGAAGAAATGTTGCATCGGGCTAGGCGCCCTTGCGGCCGCTGCCACATTGGCGCCTATGCCGGCTCAGGCGGCGGGTGACCTCTTGGTTGCACCGACCAGGGTCGTGCTGGACGGAGAGCGCGGAACAGAGATTATATTGAACAATATCGGCCCGGAAACGGCCACCTACCGGATTTCGCTCGAGTTGCGCCGGATGACTCCGGACGGGCGTCTCGAGGAGGTGAGTGATGAAGAATCCAATGACATAGAAAAGGCGGCCAAGGCGATGATTCGCTATGCGCCTCGCCGAGTCACCCTGCCGCCCAACCAACCACAGGCAATCCGTTTGGGTGTTCGGGCTCCAGAAGGTCTCCCGGATGGAGAATATCGCGCGCATATGCTTTTTCGGGCCATTCCCGAAGCGCGTTCCGTCACCCAGGAAAAGCCGTTAGAAGGCGGTTTGTCGATTTCGCTGACACCGATTTACGGAGTCACGATTCCGGTGATCATCCGCCAGGGCAATTTGCAAGCCACGGCTGCGATCGCCAATGGACGGATGGAAAAAAATCCGGATGGTCAATCTTTTGCATTTGATCTCAGCCGGTCGGGTGATCGATCCACCTATGGCGAAATTCGGATCATCAAGCCGGGTGTCGGCGAACCGATCATGGTCGCACGCGGGATTGCAGTATATCCCGAATTGGCCATGCGAACCGTCACTTTTCCGGTTCCACCGGAAGTGGCCGAGCAGCTCTCGGGACCGATTTCAGTCGAATATTATGAGCCCGCCAATAATGGCGGAGGGCTTATCGCCAAAACCGATATGGTTCTTAGATAAGTATTATATATCAATGACCTAATATGGCTTCACGCCGTCACTAGGTCATGATGCTAAACATGTTGCAGCGACAGAATATAGTCGGCCGGAGCGTTAATGCACTGGTCAAAGCCGCAGGGATCATGTCGATCTCGGCGGCGTCGCTGTTTCTGGCAACACCAGTCCAGGCGGATAGCGGCTGGACGGCCAATGATGATGACGCGCTGTTGTTTGATCTGCGCTCGGGCAAATATCGTTTGGGCGATGGTGTTCGAGGATATCAAACAGACTCCGGAATCTGCGTCGATCTCGCCGATATGATCATGGCCCTGGATATTCCTCTCCGTCTCGACAAGAAGTCGCGCCGCGCAACTGGCTGGATTTTCTCCGAGAACCAGACGCTGACCATCGATCGCGACAGTGATTCGGTACAAAAGGTGAACGGTGTCAAAAAGCTGAAGTCAGGCCAGATTTACGACGTACCGGAGGGCTGGTGTGTCGATGTGAAGAGCCTGTCGGACTGGCTCGCAGTCGATCTTATCCCCGACCTGTCCAATGCATTGCTAACGATAGAATCCGAAACGCAATTGCCCTTCCAACGCGCGCTCGAACGCAAGGAACAAGCTGCCAAGATCCGACCCAGCAAGAGTTTTGATCTGTCCGGCCTTCCGCAGTCATCCCAGCCATATAAGTTCTGGCGGACACCGTCGGTGGACGCTGTGGTTTCGGCAGGTGGCCTTCGGGACAAACGGTCAGGACAGCAATTTGACCTGCGTTACGAGCTTTATGCGTCCGGTGAAGTCGGCAAGGCAAGCTTCGACGCGCGGCTTTCCTCCGATAGCAGCGGCGTACCGGAGAACCTAAGGCTTCGGGCCTATCGCACTGACCCCAAGGGAGAACTGCTTGGTCCGCTGAAGGCCACCCATTTTGCCTTGGGTGATGTATCGACATTCTCGACCCCGCTGGTTTCCCAGTCTGTTGCAGGACGGGGCGCTTTGGTGACCAATCGTCCGGTCGAGCGGCCTGACAGTTTTGATCGCACCAGTTTCCGGGGTGAATTGCCCAATGGATGGGATGCCGAGCTCTATCGCAATGGCCAGTTGCTTGCCTTTGCCGAAGCCCGCACGGATGGCCGCTACGAATTTATCGATGTGCCTCTGCTTTACGGCCAAAACCGCTTTGAAGTGGTGCTCTACGGTCCTCAGGGACAGGTCCGGCGCGATAGCAAGGTCATCCCGGTCGGTCTCGACTCCATCCCCCCTCGCCAAACTTATTATTGGGCCGGGATACATGAAGCGGGCGAGGATCTGATCCGGCTCGGAGAATATTTACCCACTCTCCAGGGAGGCTGGCGCGGCGGAGTCGGGCTGGAACGCGGGATCAACGCGAAAACCTCTGTAGCCGCCTCCTTGTTCAGTCTGCAAATCGACGGCAATCGCTATGATTATCTCGAAGGATCGGTGCGCCGGGCGGTGGGACCAGCGCTGGTGGAATTATCGGCGGCCTCGGACCTCGGTCGCGGCATGGCGATACGCGGCCAGATGCTTGGTCAGCTTGGAAATAGCTATATTACCGCTGAATCGGTCTGGGCTCGAGGCGGTTTTATCTCCGATCAGATCGCAGAATATATCGATTCACGCCATAGTCTGGCGGTTGATCATAGTTTCAAGATTGGCACCAAACTCATTCCTGTTCATATCGATGCGCAATATGAAACGCGCTCTGACGGACGGGATAGTCTTGATATAACGGGCCGCATGTCGCTCAATCTCAATCGCCTGTCGCTGACCGGTGAACTGAATTGGGAGAAGCGCTTTAGTGATATCGGGTCGGATCCACCGGATCGTCTCGGTGCACGGCTGCTCGCCAATGGCCGGATCGGCAAGCTTCGGTTGCGCGGTGAAGCCGTTTATCGTCTCGCGCCGGAAAAACGTTTCGAAAAGGTTAATTTTACCGGCGAATGGCGCGCAGGCGAGCGATCGGACTGGCGTGCGGAACTGGGCTATGATGCCGGACTGGACCGCGGCCGTGCGGGAATCGGGATTATCCGCCGTTTCGAAAGATTTTCGCTTACCGCCAGCGCCGAAGCCGCGACCGATGGTTCGGTGGCAGCCGGCCTGAATCTTGCGTTCAGTTTCGGACCCGATCCGCGCAGCGGCAAGTTTCGTATCTCGAACAACAAGCTGGCCAATAATGGTCAGGCCCTCGCCATTGTATATCATGATGAAAATCGGGACGGTATCCGACAGCCTGGTGAGGCTCTGGCAGAAAATGTTGAACTGACAGCAGGACAAACGGTGGCGCTGACCGCTACCGATGAAAATGGACGCGCGATTATCGATAATCTGCAACCTTTCCGGCCGGTTCTGATCGGGATTGACAGCAGCAGCTTGCCCAATCCTTATGTGCAGCCGGCCTTGCCCGGTATCGTGATCACGCCGCGGCCCGGAATCGCGATGACGGTTGAACTGCCTTTGGTCAGTGCCGGCGAAGTCGAGGGTACGTTGATGCGCGGCGGCGGCGGCGGGATTGCCGGGGTCGGCATGGAACTGGTTGATGGTGCCGGTCGGGTTGTACGCCAGACCCAGACTGAATTTGACGGCTTTTTTCTGTTTGAAGGCGTTCCCTATGGCCAATATATAGTCCGCATCGCAAAATTGTCCGCACAGGCGATTAATGTGCCGATGATATTGGGCGCCCAGGCGGTGGTGAACGGGGATAATCAGGTGGCACGATTGGGCGCCGTGACGGTCGGCCTGAACGCCAACATGGCAGAGAATGAAATCAGCCGATCAGATCCGAAAACCATGCCTTAGCCTTGGAGAGCCGCGGTTCTTGTAACGTTAGCGCTTTCTGTTACTGATTCTATTTTGGAGCAGATCAGGAACCATATATGCAAGTCATCGCCAATGGCATCAATATTGAAGCGGAAGATCACGGCAAACCCGAGGATCCGGCCATATTGATGGTGATGGGCTATACTGCCCAACTGATCTACTGGCCGATGGACTTGGTCAACGGACTGGTCAAAAAGGGCTTTCGGGTCATCACATTTGACAATCGCGATGTCGGACTATCGTTCAAATTTGATGGCGTTCGCGCCCCTCATCCCCTGCGGCAGATGCTCGCCAAGCGCTTCTTTCCCCGGCGGGAAATGGCACCCTATAATCTGAGCGATATGGCGAGAGATTCTGTCGGTGTCCTCGATGCGCTGAAGATTGACCGGGCGCATATTGTTGGCGCTTCGATGGGTGGCATGATTGGTCAGCTGATTGCCGCTGATCATTCCGATCGGGTGCTTTCTTTCACGCCGGTCATGTCTTCGACCAATGGCCCGGGTCTGCCCGGAGCCGAGGCCAAAGTCCGCAGGGTGTTGCTGCAAACGGCGCGGGCGAAAGCGCGGACTCCGGGCGAGGCTCTGGAACTGGGACTGGCCTTTTCGTCGCTCATTGCATCGGAGGAAGGGCGGAGCCGGCCTGACGAACGTCGGGCAATGATGAAATTGGCGCAGGAACGCGCTTTCTATCCACCCGGCTCGAAGCGCCAGATGGCAGCGATTATCGATAGTGGGAACCTGCGACCGGTAGCCAATCGTATCACCGCTCCGACCATGGTTATCCATGGTGCAGATGATCCTCTAATTCCGGCCGTTTGTGGTCAGGATATCGCGGCTAACGTCAAAAATGCACGTTTCGAGTTGGTCGAGGGCATGGGGCATGATCTGCCGCCGAGCAAATTGCCGGATATGGTCGAACTGATCGCGGGCCATTGTCGAGCAGCCTAGGTAAGGCTGCTTATTCCGGGAGCGGCAGGCAATATGTGACGGTCCGGCCTGTCACTCTGATTTTGCGCGGTTGCCCCGCAAGCAAGTCGCCATCGACCTGAAAGGCTGCCAGTCGGGAAACTTCGTCGTCCGCTGTTATTCTGAGGGCGTGAACCGGAAGAGACCGGACGAAATCGAGGCTTGCCGGATCGCGGCCCAGGGCAACAGTTGCAATGAAGCGGAAGAATTCCCGTCGCCGCGCCCGGGTCAGCGAAATGACGTGGAATATTTCTGAACCGATGTCCGCAGCCGGTGCCAGAGTCCAGTTACCAGCATAATGATGGGCTTTGATCACGTAAAAGGCGCTGCTGCTCAGCTGTGTTGTCGTTCCATCGGGACCTTCCACCGTCAGTGAAAAGCGTAGCTTCGGCCAGTCACCAAGCAGTTCGATCAGCGACCAGGCATAAGCTGCACCACCAATGCGTTTTTTCAGGCCAGGGCTGTGCCGGGCTACTGCCTGTCCATCCGGGCCGGCGCTGATGCAGGCGACAAAGGGCTGATCGTCGCTGGTGATCAGCGGAGCCTCCAGCCGAGCGCGATCCTTGGCGAGAAAACCAGCCATGATTTCGCGAGCAAATATCTCGGGATCGGAAGAATAGCCGAGTTCCCTGGCCACCAGATTGACCGTGCCAGCAGGGAAGACGCAGAGCGGTTTCGACAATCCTGCCTTGGCCATTGATGCGACGACCAGCCGCAAAGCACCGTCGCCGCCAGAGACGCAGACGAGGTCGCAGTCGGGAAAAATTTCGAACTGTCCGTCTTTTTCGGTCCGGCCTAGCCGTACGGTCGCGCCGCATGCCTGAAACGCACGGGAAAGCACGTCGAGCCGGAGTTCATTAAATGTGCCCGAGGCCGGGTTATGAATCAGTTCGACGATCATCGTCCGTCCTTGCGGCTGACAGGCATGATCCGTCAATAGTTGCAGCCGCGACGCTTCATCCGGGACCATTGGTGTCCCGACCCTGTCCGCCGATCCTAGGCCGGCACCTGCAGTCGCTGCAATGCAATTTCCTTGGCCGCCTTGTAACCGGCCTTGCCATTGGCTGCGCGCGGCACCTCGTCGACCAGGATAATGGCACGGGGCGCCTTATAGGCTGCGAGTTTCGAGCGGACATGCTGGTCCAGAGCGGCTTCATCGAACCGGGCGCCGGGAGCCAGCGAGAGGACAGCGGTAACTTTCTGGCCGAAGCGGTCATCGGGCAACCCGACAACCAGACAGTCGTACACGGATTCATGTGTCTTGAGCGCTTCCTCGACTTCTTCGGGAAAGATTTTTTCGCCGCCGCTGTTGATGCAGGCAGAGCCCCGGCCAAGCAAAGTGATCGAACCATCCGTCTCTACTGTGGCAAAGTCACCGGGAATCGAATAGCGAACACCGTCGAATGTCTTGAAGGTAGCCGCGCTTTTGGCTTCATCCTTATAATAGCCGAGCGGCACCATCCCGCCGTTGCAGATCAGGCCCATTTCACCGGAACCGGGTGCCACTGGTCTGCCCTCTTCGGTCAATACCTTGGTTGTGTCGTTCATTTCGAACTTCGCGGTCTGGTCGATATCGACATTTTCTATGGTGGTGATCGACGCTCCCATACTGCCTTCGGTCGAGCCCATGCTGTCGACGATCGCTATCTGCGGCAAATGGCTAAGCAGACCCCGTTTCACTTCGGTCGACCACATCACGCCGGAGCTTCCCATCATCTGAAGCGAAGACAAATCAAAGGCTTGTCCTGCCGTCTTGGCATCATCCAGTGCAGCCAGCATCGGCTTGGCAAAGACATCGCCGACGATGGTGATATCGGTAGCCTTTTCGTCCTCTGCGAGTTGCCAGAGCGCGACGGGATCGAAATGGCTGTTGTTGAACAATATTACCGAGCCGCCGAGGCTGTGCGGGATCATCGCGCCAATCCACATGCCGGTGCCGTGCATCAGCGGGCAAGCGGGTATGGAGCGCGGTGCCGCTCCGACAGCGTACAGCTGTTTAACCAGGGGGCCAAAGCTGGACGAATCGGTTGGTGGCTCCATCATCCGCATTTCAAATCCTCTGGCCATCAGCGCGCTGGCAAAAGTCTTGTGATCGTACATCACGCCCTTGGGCATGCCGGTCGTTCCGCCGGTGTAGAGCATGTAAAGGTCATCATCCGACCGTTCGATCACTGGCATCGGTTCTGAGCTTTGCAAGGCCTCCTCATAGGATATGGCACCTTCGAGATGCTGACCCGACCCATCGTCGATTTCCAGGAACAGTTTGACCTTTTCAAGCTGATCACGAATTGCGGCGACGCGCGGAGCGAATTGCGCCTGGAAGACCAGGGCTTCGCTGTCGCTATTGTTGATGACATGGGTCAGTTCCGCCTCGAGATAGCGATAATTGACGTTGACCGGGCAGATGCGCGCTTTGAAGGCACCGAACTGGGTCTCCATATATTCCGCTGAATTATAGGAATAGATCGAGAGTTTTGCGCCGGGTTCGAGACCATGGTCGGAGAATATTTGCGCGACCCGGGCAGCCCGATTTTCATATTCGGACCAGCTATAGCGTTTGTCACCATCAACGATCGCGGGCTTGTCGGGAATTGCCTGGGCAATATTTTCCCAGATATCAGCCATTTGCCAGGTCATGCGCTTCTCTCCTTATTTTTTACGGAGAATAGCCAGATCGCAGACATACGCAACCGGATGACGACGCTTGCAATCAATTGAAATATTCTATGGTTGCGGGAGTGCGGCAAGTTCGGCGAGTATAGCTTCATTATGTTCACCCAGCGCTGGACTGGGGCCGCAGGGTGCCAGCTTGCTGCCGCCAAAGCGAGCCGGTGGCGTGACATGCTGAATCGGGCCCAGCAGCGGATGCTCGCTTTGTTCAAATATGCTCATGGCCAGCACCTGCTGATTGGCGGGCAAATCCTCAAGCGAGAGACAGGCTGCTGCCGGCACGTCCTGTTCGGCGAGGCCGGCGACCATCTCGGCGCTGGTCATGTTCGGTTTTTCATTGGCGATGATTGATGCCAGTTCCGCCATATGGATGCTGCGGTTGGCCATGCCTTTATATTTTTCCTCACTCTTCAGATCCGGGCGACCGACAATGTCGAATATCGCTGCCCAATGGTCGTCGGTCATCGCAGCGTAGGCGATAGCGCCGTCGGTCGTGCGCAAAGGCAGCTGGTAATAGTCGGCGAAGGGCGCGCCATGGGAGACATCATCTCCCTTTAGCGTGAGATGCATACCGCCATCGGGCCAGAGAAAGGCAATGCAGCTTTCCAGCATCGACAGGTCGATATGCTGGCCGCTGCCTGTGCGTTCGCGGGCAAACAGAGCGGCGGTGATCGCCTGTGCAGCGGTATAAGCGGTAATCTTGTCGCAGATCAGGGTTTTGACATAGGCAAAGCTTTCGGGGTGGCCTTGCAGGGTCATGAACCCGGCCATCGCCTGCATCACATGATCATAGGCCGGGCGATCCGAAAGCGGGCCTTCGTGACCGAAGCCGGTGATCGCGCAATAGACAAGGTCCGGTTTTTCCTGGCGCAGAGCTTCGCTGCCCAGCCCTAGCCGGTCCATAACGCCCGGCCGGTAATTGTGGATCACGACATCGGCGGAGAGGCAGAGCTGGCGAGCATGGGCAACGCCGTCTTCTGTTTTGAGATCGAGGGTGATCGATCGCTTGGCCTGATTGCAATTGTGGAACAGGCCGGAAATACCGGCTTTCTGACTGCCGAGCCAGCGCATTGGATCACCGATGCCGGGCGGCTCCACCTTGATCACATCGGCTCCTTGCTGGGCAAACATCATCATTGCCAGCGAGGCGGTGACCATGGTGGAAAATTCGACGACCCTGATCCCGGCCAAAGGTTGCGCTGCTTCTGTCATCTGATCCTCAATCCTGCCTCCGTCGCTGCAGAGTTGGTTAGATCATATGGCGCATTCCAACCCGCGACAAGCTCAGGATGGATAGGGGATCGTCATTCGCCCAGATTGGTCGTGAGTCTTTCATAAGCGGTGATGAAATCCTCCTTGAAGCCCTGCACCACTTGCCCCGCGGTCATCTGCTCGTTCATCAGGCCAACGCCTTGCCCGACCCAATAGGTGGCAAGATCTTTAGCGCCCTGATTGTCACCCTGGCTGAGCTTGTCGAGCACGCGCAGCGGGGGTTCCGCGACCAGCGACTGCAACGGCATGGGAAGCGGTGACGGTGCGCCGTCGGCTTGCCATGCATCCGTCCAGGGCGAGCGCAATTGCCGCGATGGCTTGCCGGTGCGCGACCGTGCCCGCACCGTATCGCGCGACGTGGCAGCGAGCATTTTTGCTTTCACCACCGGATTGGTTTCCGCTTCGACCGTGGTCAGCCAGACCGAACCGCACCAGACGCCGCTTGCACCCATGGCCATGGCAGCCGCCATCTGAGCGCCGGTGGCAATGCCGCCCGCTGCGAGCACCGGCGTGTCATCGCCAATCTGGGCCAGCGCGTTGCAGACTTCGGGGATCAGCACCATGGTGGATATTTCGCCGGTATGGCCACCCGCCTCGCCGCCGACGGCAATGATGATGTCGACCCCAGCTGCAACCTGACTCATCGCATGGTCTCTTGTTCCGACCAGAGCTGCGACCGGAACATTGTGCCTTTGTCCCATTTCCAGCATCACTTGCGGCGGGATCCCCAGAGCATTGGCAATCAGTTTGATCGGATGACGGAAAGCGACTTCCAAAATCGCCGCCGCGGTGCCGCCCCGCAGATTTTCGGCGGACGCGACCTGTTCCCGGCGGACCGTTTCGATGTCCCCGGCGATACGATCAGTGTCGACGCCATGGCGTTGCAATATCTCGTTGGTAAATTTCTTATGTTCGTCCGGAATCGACGCCAGCACGGCTTCCGGATCGAGCTGCTCACCCTTTCCTTCGACCTTGTTGGGGACAATGATATCCAGACCATAAGGCTTGCCATCGACATGTGCGTCGATCCAGCTGAGCTCCTCCTCGAGCGTCTCCGGCGAGCAGTTTACCCCCCCAAATACACCCATGCCCCCGGCTCTGGAGACAGCAGCGACAACATCGCGGCAATGGGAGAAAGCGACGAGCGGAAATTCAATTCCGAGCATGTCGCAGATTTTATTGTTCATCGGAGATTTCCTCTTACCGTTCGCCTTATGCCTGTCGAAGGGCCGCTGGTGACCGTCCCTACTTCGACAAGCTCAGCACGAACGGTCGTTATCAACTGTCGGTTTCTTCTTCCTCATCCGCCACGATCTCCAGGATCAGATCATCGGCGGCAATCTGCTTGCCCGCCGTCGCGGCGATGGTTTCGACGGTACCGTCAATTTCCGCGAGTATCTCATGTTGCATCTTCATCGCCTCGAGCACCGCCAGCTTGTCGCCTCTGGCGACCCGCACGCCGGTTTCGACCAATATCTCGAGCAACAGCCCGTGCATCGGTGCAACGACGGTGCCGCCGCCGCCGGCATCTTCCATCGCGCTGAGTCCGGTCAGATCCGTGACGGTCAGTGATCGCTTGGGCAGCGCCAGATATAAGGTGCGATGATCATCATAATAGATCGCTTCGATGGTCCGCCCGTCGACTCGCAATTTTGCCCGGTCGGCGGTCAGGCTGATCAAGTCCACCTCGACTCCCTCTTCGCCGGAACTGACGCGATAGTGACCAGGCTTGTCGACATGGACATGGATGGTCTGGGCATCCTCGCCATCGGCATATTGCGCCACCGTCTCCAGCGTGCCGGTGTTCGACCAGTCGAGCATTTCCGGATTGACGTTCAGCGCCAGCTTGTGCGCTGCCTGTTGCCGCAGCTTGTGATGGATGACAGCGGCGATGGCATAAGACCCAAAATCATGGGCGCCCAGATCGACACCGTCTTCGCCGTAATTTTCGGCGATGAAGGCCGTGGTGGCTTCTCCTTTGACAAAGTCGGGGCGGTCGAGTGCATCAATCAGGAAATCGCGGTTGGTCTTTGGACCGAATAGAGCGGTTTCCGACAGCGCCTTGATCATCCGCCGCCGGGCTTCGTCGCGGGTGGCGCCATGGGTGATGATCTTGGCAACCATCGAATCGTAAAAGGGTGAAACTTCGCCGCCGCTTTGTATGCCGCTGTCGACCCGCGACAGGCCGGACGGTTTCCACAGATGGACCGGACCGGTGCTCGGCAGGAAATCATCCGCCGGATCCTCGGCATAGAGCCGGACTTCCATCGCATGGCCGGTGAGCGTGACATCTTTTTGTTCAACACCCAGCAAGTCGCCTGACGCAACTTTGAGTTGCAGCGCCACCAGATCAAGCCCAGTGACTTCTTCGGTCACCGGATGTTCGACCTGCAGCCGCGTGTTCATTTCCAGAAAATAAAAGCCGCCAGCCTGATCGAGCAGAAACTCAACCGTGCCCGCGCCGACATAATCGACCGCTTTGGCGGCCTCTACCGCAGCCTTGCCCATCTGCTCGCGCAGCTCTGGCGTCATAACGGGGCAGGGCGCTTCCTCGATCACTTTCTGGTGCCGGCGCTGAACCGAACAATCGCGTTCGCCGAGGTGGATGGTGTTGCCATGGCTGTCGGCAAAGACCTGAATCTCGACATGGCGCGGTTTGATAATCGCCTTTTCGAGGATCAACTCGCCATTGCCAAAGGCATTTTCCGCTTCGGAACGGGCCAGCTTGATTGCATTGGGCACGTCTTTCAGATCATGGACCAGACGCATCCCGCGACCACCACCGCCTGCTGCGGCCTTGACCATCAACGGTACACCGATCTTGCCCGCTTCGCTGATCAGCACGTCGTCCGCCTGATCATCACCTTGGTAACCGGGCACGCAAGGCACGCCGGCAGTAATCATCGCGCGCTTCGACCGCGCCTTGTCGCCCATCACGTCGATTGCTTTTTCCGGTGGGCCGACAAAGATGATATCGGCGTCGGCGCAGGCCTTGGAAAAGGCGGCGTTCTCGGAAAGAAAGCCATAGCCGGGATGGATCGCATCCGCGCCAGTGTCTTTTGCTGCCTGGATGATCTTGTCGATCAGAAGATAGGATTCATTGACCGGTGCCGGACCGATGCGCACCGCATCATCGGCCATTTTGACATGGGGAGCGTCGGCATCGGCGTCGGAATAGACCGCGACCGTGCGGATACCCTGCGCCTTGGCCGTGCGCATCACCCGACAGGCGATTTCGCCGCGATTGGCGACGAGCAATGTGTTGATTCGGGTCATGTGTTGAGTACCTCACGCCGTTCGTCCTGAGCTTGTCGAAGGACAGATGGTGCAAATTCATGCTTCGACAGGCTCAGCACGAACGGGCAATATTTGGTCAAAATGTTCATTCCGGTTTCACCACCCAGTTAGGTTTGCGTTTCTCGAAGAAGCTGGCGACACCTTCCTTGGCTTCGTCGCTGACCATCCGATCGGCGAAATTCTCGGCGGCCAGACGGATCACTTCATCACGCGGCTGGCCAGCAATTTGCCCGAGCAGTTCCTTGGTCGCAGCCACGGCGCCGGGCGCGGCACCCAGCACCTGTTTGCGCAACTGCATCTCGATCGCCTCGAGGCCCGCCACATCATCGGCAATAAAATCGGCAAAGCCCAATTCATGCGCTTCGCTTCCGTCGAACCGCGCTGCGGTCAGCATCAACCGGCGGCCGGTGGCATAGCCGAGCTTCTGAATCACAAAGGGAGAAATCTGGGCCGGCGACACACCAATGGCGGTTTCGGTCATGGCAAAGCGCGCGCCGCTTTCGCAGATCACGACGTCCGCGCAGCAGGACAGTCCAAATCCACCGGCCATCGCTGCGCCTTCGATCAGCACGATCACAACTTGTGGCGCCGTGTTCACCAGGTCAAAAATCTCTGCTGCACCGCTCGACATCTTGATGATTGCTGCGCGGTCGCCACTTTGCTGGAAATTCTCTTTGAAATTCTTGAGATCCGCTCCGGCACAAAAGACGCCGCCGCGACCCCGCAGGGTGATTCCGCGCACAGTGCGATCATCGCGAACGCTTTTCAGGACATTGCCCAGTTCCGCTACCAATGCATCACTCAACGCATTGCGATTTTCCGGCTGGTTGAACCAGATGGTCAGCCAGCCCTGCTTGAGTTCCAGTTCGAGGGTTTCTGTTGTGGGGAGGTCGGTCATAGCTTGTATCCCTGCGAAGGCAGGGATCCATCTCCTGCCCTCATTTCTAGACGCGATGGTGGGGTTCCTTCCCGGCCCTCTGTGCTTGACGAATGTGTCCGAGATGGGCCCTCGCCTGCGCGGGGGAACATGCCAGAACTAAAAACGCCAATCATATCCGCGCCACCCCGAAGGCATTGGGATGCAGGGTCCGGTTCTGTGCCTCGAAAATCGTCTCCAACGCAAAGCCCAGAACCTTGCGAGTATCGCGCGGATCAATCACACCATTGTCGAGCACTCGGCCGGAGGTAAAAAAGGCGCTTTCCTGCGCTTCAAAAATATCCTTGATCCGCTGTTCCTGTTTGGCGATCATATCTTCATCGGGCTCCACGCCTTTGCGTTTCGCTTGCACCCGGGCGACATGGCTCATCGTATTGGCTGCCGACGCACCAGCCATCACGCCGGTTTTTGCGTTGGGCCAGCTGAACAGGAAGTCAGGTTCGAAAGCGACGCCGCTCATGCCGTAATTGCCCGCGCCAAAGCTTGCCCCGATATAGAGCGACAGTTTCGGGACCCGGACATTGGCTACCGCCTGGATCATCTTGCTGCCCAGTTTGATCATGCCCTTATGCTCGGACTCTGTC
>TARA_R110000824_G_scaffold44951_2_pt1 | contig 14452 bp, 25 predicted proteins | sample TARA_R110000824 | Tara Oceans TARA_R110000824 (sample SAMEA4397747) | marine metagenome | biome: Polar Biome; feature: [MES] marine water layer (ENVO:01000295) within the mesopelagic zone...; material: water (ENVO:00002006), including particulate matter (ENVO:01000060) such as...... | reverse complement strand
TGCCTCTACACTCCATGCAAGGGTGGGTCCGGGTAGACCTTCAGTTCCCTGAATTTTTTTTTTGCGTTCTTCAAACATGGGTCACATAATAGTACACTATTCTTCTCTCGATCCCAATCCGTGGACCGCCCCTCGAAGTCAGTATTCTGCAGGTATCTAGTGAGATTGCAGTTTGTGGCATGACAGCAGCAGCACCAGGAAACATAGGACTCCCCCATCTATGACCCCCTAGTGGGATGCACGCGAAGCTCCACCCCAATTTCACGGCAGACCAAGCAGCAGCGGAGATAGTATGCTTTCTCTGACATCTTATTCCTTGATAGCAGTATGATCCCAGGCTTTTTGTCGAGGAGTAACCCGTACAATACAGCCTGCCCCGGTGCTTGGCTCCACTTCTTGATCCACTCCACTTCCCAGGCATGAGACTCGGTGACTATATCACAGCGAGAACCGCAGGGAGTGGCGACTTCTGACTCTCCGCGCATCTGCTTGGCAAGCCACGCAGACCATCTGGGTTCAGTGTCCGTCGCCTTCGGCCTGTCCATTGTTGCGCAGCTTTCTCAGTTCTCTTTTTGACTCCAGGTATTTTAGCTCCAGCTTGGAGAATCTCTTGGCTAGTTTGGAGTACCGCCTCTCAAGCACCCACCATGATTCCTTCCAGACGGGATCGTACTTTGATGACAGCTTCCTTCTTTTCCTCATCTCCCACCGCATGGCCGCGCGAGTGGTGAGCTTGTAGGACCAGCCAGCTAGGAAGTTTTTCAGCTTTGACCATAGCATGCGAGACCTGTTCCGGCGTGGCCTGTCGGCTGGGGTGTACATTGGGTTGCTCATCTGAGTTTCTCCGTAATTCCAACGAAGTGCGATTTGCCATCTCGTATAGGTACGTTGATGTGAAGGAAGTCTCCATCTGATTTGACAAGCTGGAGCCCATATCCGTGCGACCAATTTGAAATATTCTGGTGCATGTAAAGTTCTTGAAGCACGGATAGGGTACCTGGGTTCCACGCACCTATAACTCCGGCAGATATAGTTCGTATGTGGTAGCTGTCGGCCCTATGTGTATGACCGAACACCACGTTACCACCGAACCTTTCGGCATGCACCTTAGCTGCGTTGACAGCGGTGGTGACTCCATGCGTAAAATGACACTTGCCCAGCTTTATAGTAGAGGGGATGCCAAGCCCGTGGTAATACTTCCCCTGCCTGTACAGTTGGATACCCCTCTTGTCTAGGCTCAGTACATACTCGGTTCCGTACAGCATGCGCAGATGCTCCGCCTCAATGGACACGTTAGGCGCACCGTTCCTGAGCGCAGTAGTTACGCAGTACTTCTCAATGCGGGCTTCGTGATTGCCTTCAAGAAAATGTATCTTTGCAACTGGTGCAGCCTCTTGAATTTTGTCCAGCAGGCTGTTCCCCGCCGTAACGTCACTTTCGTATTCATATTCTGACTGTTCGACGTAGCCCAAAGTATGGTGCTGGGCAAGGAACCCCCCGCAATCCAGGAAGTCTCCCATGATTACAATCTCTTTGGGCTTCAGGGATTCCAGGTCGCCAAGCATGGCAGCAACAGAAGGCTTGTGCATCTTGCAGCCGTGGACATCAGGTATGATGAACCGAACGTAGTCCGTCTTTCGGGATTTAGTTTGCCTCCCCTTTGGGGCCCTGTACTTGGTAGAACGAGAATCCTTTAGCTGTTCCTGGGCCCTCGCAAGCATCTCCTCTGTTGACCTGAGTTTCTCCTCCAGGGCCACCAGCTCCTTGGCGTGCTTCTCGGTCTGTTCGAGAACATCGGATGCTTTATTTCCTTTCTCGCTTGCCATCGGCAACCTCCGTGACTGCTCTCCGTAGCGTTGATGTGGCGAGGCGCTGCCTCCCCAGCAGCGGGCCGAATGTCCTTGCTACTCTCTCCCACGACCGGGAATGTATTTCGTCGGGTGTGTTTATCCAGACATCCACAAGGTCGTGGAACAGCTTGAGTTGTTCTTCATCGAGACCATCATAGAATCCACCACGATTAGCCTGGGGAATGGTTCCGAGTACTTCGTCAGCTTTGTTCTTTGGCATCCAAATCCTGCACCGAAATAATGCAGCCTCTAGGGATGGTGATGTGGGGACCAATCTGTGCCCCACCATCAGTTAGACAAACCGTGATATGCCCGGAGTGTTCGTAGAGTAAGAAGCCTGCAGTGCGGCATGGCTGGAGGGGACCATGACAATCTTTGATCGCTTCTTCTGTGTCAGTCCAACGTGATTCCTGACACTCGGCGTCCTTCCATGTTATCAGCACTGGTCTCATCGCTTACCTCCATGCCAAGCGGTGTTCGCATTACATATTCTCTCGTCTGCAGTACTCCGAAATCAAGAGGGCATCGGCGGTTGCGTGTGTTATTTTTGTATCCGGGAACAGTTCGAGTGCTAGCACTTTATGCCTGTTCTTCCATTCACTTTGAGTTTCATTGGGGTCGCGCTTAAGTCCGAACTCACTGCACCAAGACGCTGGCCGTACCCTTGTAAACGAAACCTTTGCTGCAGCTAGCAGCATCAGTAAGGAACCATAGCTCTCACCGAACTTGAATGTACTCGATACACCCTGTCCAGGCATGGCGTTTACCTGCTCGATGCAGGCCACGCACACTGATCCATGTATGTAATCTGTAATCGCGCTCCACATCTCTGCGTAGCTCACGTCCGTAAGGGTGATTATATCTGCTACTCGGTTCATGTCCGTGCAGCAGATGGCACCAGACCTGCCTGGGTCCACGCCGATGTATAGGTCAGCCATCATTGTCGCCGTCCGCTTCTTCCATGTCGCTTGTGACGCATATCATATCAGTATATGACAGCAGCCCGTGCTTCACAGCTTCGAGCAATCCGATTAACTTGTGGCTCATTACCTCATTCTGGGTCGCGAACCTCAGGATTAGCTTGGTAAGCTGGTAATGAAGGAGTACATCCTCGCCTGCAATCAGCACATTGCCTAGATTCACGGGAGGATGCTGCCCCTTGCCGTCCCCCTTGCCTTTATTCTCAGCCATTTAATCGCCTCCATGCGCATCTTACGCCTCCTTGCTTGAGGCTTTATTCTACCATACCCCCGCCACTTCCCTTGTCCATGCTCTTTCTGGCCTCATTCACATATCTAAATCCAGCCAAATGCCTTGATGCCATATCCTTCCTCTCCATGTTTCGCTTCCTGTTCTCGTCCTCCTTCCTTGCCTGCCTCTCGCTCTTGAGCCTTGCGGCCTGACCCGCATCAGCAGCTAGCTTCCTGAACTTATCGAAGTTATGCTCACGGAATACATAGTGGAAGCCAGTCCATACAGCATTGTCCCTGTTCTTTCCGCTATGGAACTCGCTCAGGAACATGCCGGTGATAGCATCGCAGATGACAGTGGCCGAATATCCGTAGAGTAAATACTCCACCACCTTCTTTCGCTCTCCTGGTTTCATTATCCAGTCCGCATCATACTTCTGGTAATGATCCACTACCTCTTTTATCTGCGACTCGACATCCTTGCCCATTCGTTTTCTCCATAAAAAATACCCCGGCCCCCGCACCTCCAGTAGGGCGGGGGGCAGCTGGGGCAGACGCTGCACTACCGGGGTGGGTACCTAGTTTCCGTAGTTATAGTTGCTGTTGCTGCTGCCTCCGTAGTTGGAGCTTCCCCCGTAGCTGTAGGGGCCAGAGTCATACGGACCATTGAGCCCGTAGAATCCTGAGTTGTAGTTACCCTTCAATCCATAGTACCCCGAGTTGTAGTTGCCACGCAATCCGTAATAGTTTGGCAACACCCCGCCATAGCTGCCCCAATAATACGGGGCCACAACCACAGCAAGCAGCACAAACAAACTCAGCAAATGTCTCATACTCAATCTCCTTCTTTCAGTTGTGAAGTACGATACTCAACTGCCTCTTTCATTCTGTTTCTATCGTTAAGTGAGAACTTGTACTTGTAAATGCTGTCGGCCATTGACCTATCAACACCACCCGCCGTCTTGCACTTCTTGATACGCTCGATGGCCTCGTATACATTTCCTACCGGACGGTCAGGAAGTATGTTATCGCCGGGCGAGGGAGTAACGTCGTCTCCCTTTTCTTTAGCCACCTCCTCCCGGAACCCGTTGCCTGCAGGCCCGGAGTTGGGAGCTGTGTCTCGCAAAGCCCCGGCAAGAGCTTCCGCCTTGCTGCCACCGTAGCCAGATTCGAGTTCATCTTTCGCCCAGAGTTCATAGGCTAAGCCGAAGTGCATCGCCAGTGCCAAGCAGGCACCCCGCCTGTGGGTATCTGTTATGTCTCGGGCCGTTATCTTGTCGTATGGTACAGCGTTGTTGCGATTATCCATGACTGCCTGGGGTACAGCAGGTGTTGTTCTGCCATCCATGTGCTGCAGGCACAGCAATAGATAGCCACCAACGGGAGACCTCCACAGTATGCCACCGTCTGGTGACTCGCAAGCCATGACCATCCAGCCTGGAGAGTTCTTACGGAGAAGGTTCAGGGTTCTAGCCCAGTTAATATACGATGCGCTAAATGATCCTCCCCCCTTCTGTTCCACTAAGTCTTTGGTAGCCACGCCCGCCAAGTCGGGTATTGATTCGCTATCACTCATTGCTCTGCTCTCCATCTCTGGGTTTACTGCATGACATTCTTACATAACTGTATGCTGGTACCACTCCCTCCTCCCTGCGAACCTCCTTCCTCCGCAGGGTGCGTCCATCTGGTAGCGCACCTCTGGCGGCATCCTTCATTAGCTTCAGTATCCTTGCCCTCCGAGTCGATATGTCACCATCAATGCTTGATCGCTGTGCCTTGAGTTCTTCCATCTCATCCCACAAGCTGCTTGCGAAGCCATCTAACTGAACGGACACTTCCTGCTTGACACCATACACCTGCCCCAGTAGCTCCGCTGCACCAGGGTGAGTCCAGTCTGCCTCGGGTGGGTCTCTGTTCTCGATCCGCTCAATCATTTCCTTTTCTGCAGCCACGATAGTATGTATCAGCGGGTCATTTCTCAGCACCCTGTAAACCTTTATGCTCAGGGTAGGAAGAAGCACAGGCAGGTCGCATCGCATCGCACCTGTGACAGCCATCTGCTGCTGTGCCTGCATGATATATTCCTGGGGTATATCATCCGTCCCTTCCTTACCCCAGTGCGACTGCTGCCTCGATGACTTGGCATCGACGGGGATATAGTTATGCTCCATGATTTTACTCTTGGGTACATCACTGTCAGTCCACAGTGCGTCAGGTGTTGCAACCATGAAGGGTATCTCTGGGTGTATTAGCATTGGCACTGATGCCTGCATGGTTCCCTTGACTTTCATGTGATAGCCCTTGAGTATCGAGGGCTCTAGAAGATGGCCCATCATCTGCACCTCTGTCTTTGGTTGCTCCCCCTCCCCGTCTATCTTCCTCTGGTATACGGCAAGTGGCTGTGCCCACCTTGACATGCCGCATACTGCAGCAGCCTCGCTTGCGCCTATAGTTTTCCTGCGCATATTGAACCAACGCTTGGTGTATGCCCTTGGCCCACTCTTAGGCTTATGCTTGTTCATGTGTCTCGTTCTCCTTATCAGCTAGATAACTTCTGTCAGTCTCCCGTACCTCATTAGTATGGTAACCATCCATGTGCCATCTCTACTACGGGCAAGAAGCCTCCCTCTGTGCCTGAACTCCGGGCAGCTAGGGTTCGTCTCCGAATACTTTAGCTTCTTCCCAATGTCTGCCCGGAGTTGCCTCTTATTTTCGTACTCAAGTATTAGTGTCAACCGTCCAGTTCCTTTATGTCACCGATATACTGTGGACGATGGTCGTCTCTGGCATAGGCTTCGAGTGCCTCCTCAATTTCGCAGGCAGTATGCTCTGCCTCCATGCCTTCAAGCTCTGGTATTCCGTCCGGTGGCAGCTTACCAAGCAGTTGCTTGGCAGATAGTAACGCCTCGTATAGTTGTTTTTCTACGCCCATTTACTCATCCTCCTTTTTGTTGCCATGTAAAAGCCGTTCCAGAAATTCTTTGTACTCACGATTTTTTTCAAGGCGGCTAGCATCCGGTGCAGTATCAATCTCTGGCGCACGCACTCCTTCACCCACGCAGTCGGGACACACAGCCCCTTCAACAAACCCTTCCGTATCTGCATACCCAGTACCATTGCAGCGTTTGCAAGCGAACATGCTGGCAAGACCTTTGGTAACATCGTTGTACTTGTCGGCTAGCTTTGCACATTTATTCAGGATTTTTCTGGCACCCTCTACGTCTCCGCTGCCATCTTTTCCCGATGCTCTTTGTATGTCATCTATTATCCAGTCAATTACATCCACCCACTCAGGGGTATGGTCAACCACCGTTCCCTCTGCTCTCGACTCTTGCTCACTCATGCTCATTCTCCATTCAAGATTGCTGCTCGTTGTGATGGCGGTACATCCGGCATCAGCTTGTCAATGAACTTGGCGGTGTGCCTCACCCGCTCTGTGTTCCACTCCCTCTTTAATTTGAAGTGATGCCGAGGGACTGGCCTCCTGTTCTCTCTCGCTGCGTACAGTTCCTCAAGCCTGTCACTTATCTTTGCGAAGCTAACCCCATGGCTGCGGTAAAACTTTATAAGCCTGATAGCTGGGCGTTGCGATGGGTCAGGGGCAAACCTCTTGTCCTTGCCACGCCCCACCTTCTGCATACCTGGGGGATTGTTTCCATTCATAGGCCGCCGCTCCTTCTTCCTCTTGGCAGCTACCTCTTTGCACCGCTCACTCTTAACATCACTCTCCCACTGTGCTACCGCTGACAGTACGTTACCAAGCAGGCGACCGTTGGCTGTGTCCATGTTTATCCACTGGTCTACGAAGTGGATGACAACACCCTGCTTATTCCATGCCTCCATCTGGCAGACATAATCCTTTATGTTCCTGAACGCTCGGTCCAGCCGACAGAAGATTACATGGTCACCCTTCTTTAGTAGACCGCACAGCCTGCCACCTTCTACTCGCTTTGCAAACGTGTGCTTCCAGGCGCTGGCCCCTTCGTCTTTGAAGAACCCGCCCCACTTTAAGTCGGGGTACTTATCGGTTGCTGACTTCAGCGCAACGTAGTACGCCTTGGCTGCATCCTTTTGTGCCGACAGGGAGAACCCATGCTGGGCCTGATCGACTGTACTTACTCTGCGATATGCGTATGCTGTGGGCATTGGGGGTTGGCCTGCCTTGTGCTTAGCTATTTAACTTCTCTAGTCCCTTCTCAATCTCTGAGTGACTAACAACAGTGGCATCCTTGGAATACTTACTCCGGTTACGCAGCACATCCTTCCATGTGTAAGTATGCGGGTAGTCTGCATCAAGCAGAACAACACTGTCCCTGTCTACTGCGGCAACAACAAGAGACTTCTCGCCAGAAAAAATCTTAGTCCCAATTCCTAGTAGCTGCATTACTTGCTTCCTTTCCCTGCTGTTATGCCGGTGGCGGCGCGCTGGGGAGAAGCGCGCCGCCCGCAGGACCCTCTCCTGCTAACCGGCTTGGTCAATAATATCTTCGCTGATTCCTAAGTCAATCCTGGTTCTCCCCGTCCTCTATTGCTGAGTTGAATATGTACGCTGACACTGCCTCGGCCAGACGTAGCTGCGACACCACTTCCCTCATGTCCGGTGCCTCGGACAATCTAACTTGGAGTACCGGGAGTTCTTTCTCCCTCGATTTTTCTTTCATCTTTTGCGCCAGTCAAACTGAGAGATGTAAATGAGTTCTTGTTTATGTCCCCCCATACTAACACCTGCATCTCACCGTTGTTGCTGATAATAAGTACAGGTTCGCCACCATCCTTGCTGCTGTATCCTTCTGGTTGTATCGCTATGCCGTAGTCCCTTGCGAATATGGCCACTGTCCTGCTGGTATTTCCCGAGCTGTCTTTCAGTGTACAGAATGTTGGTGATTCGCCTGCCATAACTTATCCTCCTCGTATTTAATCATACCTGCAGCCTCCATGTCATCGAGTAGTTGGTGCATGTCTGATAGGTTAGGGGTTCCGTCCTCGTTGATTCTAACATCTTGCATTATCCAATCCTGTTCACAACCTTTAGGTTCTTCCGAGTCTTTCTCCCTATGATTCTTAAATCATATGGCGATGGGTCATCCATTATCTCATTGCCAGTTACAGTTTCGTAGGTGCCTAGCGTATGCACTAGGTCCGATGGAAGCACGGCATCTCCACTCCTGTTCACAACCCTGTCGTTCTTACCGCGAAGCCACTCCATAACTTCGTAGTAATCATCGGACTGGTCGAGCCCTACTAAATCAAACCAATCAGAAAAACGGTAGGGCCAAAAGATTTGTTTGCCATCGTCGGGCACATTCAATCGTGCCTGCAGTACATAGTAGAAGGCCAGTATTTTCTTTCGCTTCCGGGTCCACTTTCTTTCTTCCTGGATTGCATCGCACAGGAATCTATCTGGCACTCGCTTAGTGCCAGCATACGGAGCCTCCTTCCCCCTGTAGTGCTTGGGTCCAGGTGGCATGGATCGTGGCGATGTAAGATATGGCAGCATCTCCGCTATCATACCTGACTGCTCAAGTTCTTCATCCGTAGAACTATACGGGTCCGTTGATATATACCATGAACTATCGGCGGCGATATGCTTTGCTGCTATCAGCATCCCGTATCTATCTCCATAGTCAGTTTCGCAGAGATTAGAATGGATTGTGACATTCCCCTGGGACTGGCCTATGCTTGTTCGTATCACCAGCCACCCTGCATCATTGATCCTTGCGCCAATGCCAGCAATATCATTGCTTGGGTCTGTGGACATGCAGACTATTGGCTTGCCAAGCGACAGTCGCTCACCCCATTCCTCTAGCTCAGGATACTTTTTGTAGAAGCCTATAGCACTCATCTTCTTTCTCCCTTCTCCTTCTGGCAATCTCTGGACCACGGGCAAAGGCCCTAGTCATTCTCTGCTGTGGCGTACTGCTGCTCCTGAACCCTACGCTTGCTGCTATTTCCTCTAGTGTATCTGTTGGTATCTCTCTCATGTTGCTGAACCCATAGCTATCGAGTACATCTTGTGACGCATATCTCTGTCCCGAGCAGTGGTCCCATATCTGGACCGCACTAATTGTTCTCCGGTTCAAGTCACCCCAGACATCCATGACATTAGCTAGTGCCTGCCTTGCTACATGCCTTGCATCTGCAAAGTTCTGTACATCTCTACTCTCTGCCCCCCCGAAACTGTGGCTCCCGATGACATGCCGGTAGTGGCCTGTCCCGTAATCACCCCATGCTAGGCACTCACTGTTGACTTCGCAGGCTATCCCCACCCTACTCTCACTCATATATATATGTGCTAGGTTTATCCATGGGTTACCTGAATGGTTACGGTTGGTCGCCGTGAACCCCCTGTTTATTAGGGGGTACTTCCAGCGTATATGGTACCCGTTCTTTGTCTTGAATAAGTATGCATAGCAATCTTTGTGCATTGCTATATAGTAATTTCTGTTATCTTCCTTGTTCCACCACTGCCGCCTATCGAACTCCTTCTCCCCGATACCCTTTGTGTACATCTCTGCTATCGAAGTACAGAATTTGCGGCGAAAATTGAGCCACTTACTTTCAGTGAATTCATTGTCAGACATTGATAGCCTCTGGGCTGATGTTGATATGTCTGATCCATGGTGCCACAGGGTAGCTGCCGGTGACTGGCTGAGTAAGTACAGCAAACACTGGTATAGATACCCGGTCACACCAGCCTGTATACCCATCAGTAATAACAACTATTGCATCCGGCTTAGGCCGCATCTCCGATGCACTAGTAACCAGCGCACCCATGTCTGTTCCCCCGCCACCCTCTAGCATTACATCCTGAATGCGTGTAGCTAGGTTGACGGTAGATACTTCTGTGTCTCCGGTGACTACTGTTACCTTACCTCTTTGCTGGAATCCTCTGAGTAATCTTTCGACTGCTCCGATTGCTAGCCCTGCGTTCTGGTTGTCACACATAGAGTATGATGTATCAACTATCACTACCACATTGGCAACTAGTCTCCTACTCTGTGGCATCTCTACATCAGGGTGCGGCTTGTATCTCTTAGTCCTACGCCATGTTCTACCACCACCACCTGCAGCCCTAGCTATACCAGTCCTAACAAAGCGTTGTACTATGCCAGCTACATCTACGTTGGAGCGTAGCACTTGATTAGCCCAGTCTAGTTTGCTACCACCTGCACCAATGCCATGTTCAGCCTCCTCTCTTATGTTCTCAGCCACCTCTCGCATTAGCTGCTCATGTTCTACTTCGTCTGCACCCTCAGTATTACAATCCTCTGGGGCTGGTAGTTCCCATGGTTTCTGTTGACCATCGGCACAGCTACCACTAGTGAGCGGTGACTGCTCCTCCCATTGCTGTTCCTCTAGTGCCGCATCATCTACTGGGTTCTCCCATGATTCCATAGGGTCATCAGTGTCATCAGTGTCATCGTCGCCAGTACCACTAGCACCATCAGTGCCATCACTAGCATCATCATTCGACTCACTATCAGATGACGGTGCATTAGGTGGTGGTCCACTTGTATCACCATCATCTCTAGGTGCAGGGTCAGTCATAGCACCATCATCACCATCATCCTCTTTAGGCTCACCTGTCCGTATATCTTCGCCGTTATCCTGCCGTTGCTTGAGTATCAGATACACTGCCTCACCGGGTAGGTTACCGTCTACATTAAATCCCTCAGCATGGGCACCACCAATGAATATGTACCCATAGTCCTTACGTTTCTGCCACTCAATCACTATGTCCCAGGCTATATTGAATAGCTCTGCGTTCTCAGATGTAATACCCATAGCCTCCGCCCTGATATGGTGATTACCTAGCAGGTGGTCACACTCATGGGTAATACAGTAGGAGCCTGCACCATTGGGGCCAAAGGCAGGGATAGTATCGGGTAGCTCATGCCTATCGGGGCACCGCTTCCATAGTTTCCCCCTGTATTCCTTGTTACTTACAAGCAGCTGCAGCCATGCCGGGTCATAGTAAACTCGGTAGTATTTATCTACACATAGGGTTCCTATCCCTGGTCTCTCTACTGGCACCATGGAATAGATAGCCGGGGATTCTAGTGCGTACTTCTCAGTAGCATGGTGCCGAAACAGTACGAAGTTCTCATTGCTGTGTACCTTAACTGCCATCTGTCTGTACCCCCTTGATGAATAGGTCTTCCATCTGGCGGACTGCGCTGCCTTCAGGTCGAGGGTTATACTTGTAGCCAATGGGGCGACAATCATTAAGCATACCCCAGGCAATCATCGCATACTCAGCAGCGTCCTGGTCCCATGCCTCACCACATATATCTATGCAGCGTTCATAGCGTTCAGGGGTACGCTTATCTTGGCTATCCAATGAGAAGCCTAGCATGGTGAGCATGAGAAGCCTTAGGTTTCCAGACTTAGGTAACTTAAGCTCCTCTTTGCCACTGATAACATCTTCAATGTCTTGCATACCCTGTTGTGCATCCCACTTAAAGAACGCATCAGACATATCCTTACCAACTAACCCTTCGACAATCTTAAAGCAGGTGAGTCTGTTTGCACCAACTGCAGTAGCACCAGCTAGAGAACGCATCACTGCAGTCCACCCTCTAGGTGTAGGGTATGGCTTACCATCACCAGCACTACGGACAGACTTGCGAGGGTTGTCACCCCTAGACTGTGACTCACTAGCAGCATCATGGGGTATACATTCAGGATGTGCAGACAAGAATGAATGAACACGCTCACCATTAGCAGGGATATACTTCTCCCAGTCAGAGGGTAGCGTTGGTACATTAGGCGGTGCGAACTCACCACCGTTGTTGATACCATCCAACCACACGTTATGATCGAACTCCCACTCTCCTATCCAGCACCTGGATACGATAGGATCAGAGAGAACCCTACCATTGGTAGATGTTTCCTCAGGGTTCATGAACCCACAAACAAGATTGGTTTGGTTTAGGTTCTGAATGAGGGTTTGAAAGGCAGCGTATACATCATCGCTACCCTGATTGAATTCATCTAGGATTACAAGGCATTGCTGATGACTACACAGGTCAACCCGTTCATCTGGTATGTAACTCATAACGTCACGATTGTCACGCTTCACTACCCTAGGGTACCCGCTTGCCTCCTCCATCACAGCACGACCTAACTCAAACACTACAGGTTGCAGGTCTCTGCTATCAGCTAGTGCCTTAGCAACGAATGTCTTAGCTCTACCCGGATCACCAATGAACACTGGTATAGCACTGTTGGTGAGCATGGTAATAAATCCAGCCCAGTTTGATTGTGTATGTATCATTGTCTCTCAGTCTCCCAACATATTGAGGGTTAATAATCCCCCCGCCCTGCACTGACTAGCACAGGACGGGGAGCCACAGGAGAAGTCGTTCATACTCCCTGGACAAATCCTCTAGGATAATTCTTAAGAATCCTTCTCTTAGCCATAGCAGCCCGCGACTGTGACTGTGACTGCAGTAGGGTACAGTCTTGTCTTGCTGTAGCCAATGCAGACTTTAAGTTAGTTGTCATGTCACCTAAGTTGAGCCTGCTATCTAGCTCAAGTAATTGTTTAGTGATAGTCGCAACCCTCTTTGCCTGAGTATTAAGCTGCCTATCAGTCATCTTCCCAGCATCAGGGGTATTCTTCTCAAGTTCAAATAACTCTTGGAGTTCCTTGACTTTATCAGCAATAGAACTATGGATAGCATCGGTTACCATGCCATAGCTGTGTTCATCTGGTGTTACTTCCAGTGGTCTAATCTTAATAGATGAATGGTTCTTATCTGATACGCTACAGATTAGGTCACACATCTTAAACCAGATGTTATAGAAACCCTTAGTATCATGGGTTGGGTCGGGTGATATATCACTGACCCACCATAGACCACCAAGCAGGTAGTGGGCACAACCAAGTTCTTCTATCTTGTTACCCAATTCCCTTAGCTTGCGACCAACACTACCACCGGATACTGTTTCCTTGTAGTGTTCCCATCTCATACGAAGTATCTGTATGCTGATGACCCTATTAGGGTCATCCACTATGGTTGGTGTGTTACTACCATTAAGAGAGACACTGGCAAGCACGGTATATGAGTTCTTACTTTCTTTCTTATGAACCCACAAGAATTCATAACCGTTCCTGTCTACATCAGTATGTTTCTTAACTTCAATGTCCAGGTAAGTTATCTTAGTTCCGTAGATAACCGATGCCCTAGATGCAACCATCTTACGGTGGTCAACGCAGGCTTCCTTGAAAGAATCCTGGTCATTGTATGGTGTTGGGCACCATCGTTCGTCGATACTAAGGGACCGTACACCATCCAGTAATTCCTGGTATGGTACCGCTCCCCTAGATTGTGCGGCATAGAACTTACCGCTCAGTGATACTTGTTCTGTCATCATAGCTTTGTTCTCCTGTGGTATGATGGTATGACCTAGCCAGTGCTAGGCTGCCGGTCCTTCCGGCCAACAAACCAGATGCAATCGCCATGCCAAACTACCCGATTCGCCGTAACTCGTTACGCTGCAATGGTTTGCGTCGTTGGCATGCCACTTGCTACGGTGTTCAATTCTGCAACACGTGTTCGATTTTGCTGTGTCGAAACGATACACTCGACCCAGCTTGTGCAAACTGCCTGTCTTACCATACTTATATTAGTGCAGCGTTAGCCTGCTCTACATCCAGTAAGGCGTAACGTCCCCACTAGTAGGTAGCTGCATCGCTCCCCTATTCAGGTTGTCAATAGCTACACTACCTATCGCTACGGTGTAACCAACCGATATCTATACGGCATATACTACTGCTAACTAGAATCCCATAGCTTTTAGTAGGTCATCTAGGTAAACACTACGGCTATGCGGCTCAGCGTCATCGTTACTATCTACCTTTACCCTGTAGGCTCTATTGTCAGTACCATAGTCCCCTAATCCAGGGGTAGGCTTAATAATAACTGACCTCTTATTAACCCTTACTATGATCCAACCCATAGCACCTACTGTTATCCTAGCACCCTTGTATAGTGGCGTAGGTCTATCCTCATGCACCACTATCGGGGCACTATCAGTACCCAGCTTCACGTTATCCATGGTACTCCCCTAGTTAAACTACAGTGTGACTAGCTAGTAGCTATCGCTAGCTACTGCCTAGATACACGGTATGTGTGCCTAGCTGCCTACTGTCTTAGGCTTACGCTTATAGCACCGCCAGCATTTACTAGCGTTCGGACTCTTATCGACTAGGTTGAGTTTAAGATTCTTGCCACAACTAGTGCATGTCTTGTAAGACAGTACAGTGTGACTATGCTTCATGCCTTTACCTGCCATAGCTATCCTCCTGGTTAAAACTACAGTGTAACTGGACAGTAGCTATCTCTAGCTACCGCCTAGTTGCACGATAGGTGCAGCCTAGCTGTGTGTATGCCCATCTAGTTCAAT
>TARA_R110000824_G_scaffold401763_1_pt1 | contig 14463 bp, 17 predicted proteins | sample TARA_R110000824 | Tara Oceans TARA_R110000824 (sample SAMEA4397747) | marine metagenome | biome: Polar Biome; feature: [MES] marine water layer (ENVO:01000295) within the mesopelagic zone...; material: water (ENVO:00002006), including particulate matter (ENVO:01000060) such... | reverse complement strand
TGACGGACTCTACTCAAATCTGGAGGAAGTTCAGGGGCTCAGGTCAAGTCGTCCAAAGTAGGTCGACTTAGTCGGGCGCTAAGCCAGACTGCCTGTTATTGGAGACGTTTATCGGCAGGAAGAGGTCGGAGAGATCATCTCTCGGCTATTGCCTCGCCTCCGGACGATGATCTCTCCGACCTCTTCCTGCCTTTTAAAGGTAAAGAGCCAAATTTGCCCCCACCCCCCGAATTCACTCAGCTTTATAGCGATCTGAACAGGGACCAGCTTCGCGTTCGTCGACCTAACCGCTTCGTCTTTTTCTGTGGCGGGGCGATAGCGGATGGTGTGGGGGCTGCCGCAAGCCTTAGGCACTATCTGCTCGAAGATAGAAAAATCGAGAAGCGAATAGACGCCGAGATCGTACTGGCGGAACAAGCAAACCAACTCTATCGCGATACTTCGTATAACGACCTTATAACTTTCGAGGAAGACATTGCCCGCATATCGGCAATGGTTCTTCTAATTGCTGAGAGCGCGGGATCACTAGCCGAACTCGGAGCGTTTGCGACAAATGATACAATTCGGCAGTCGCTGACGATATTGCTTCGTTCTGACCACGAAGAGGAAGAGTCATTTATTCGGTACGGGCCAGTTAAAAAGGTTCAGAATGAAGACGGTGACCGGGTGGGAGTCTTTCCCTGGCGTGTGAATGGAAAAGGACGAGTAGTAAAGGCTTCTGCACGTCAGCACGTAAAAAGCATAGTAGATTTTATAAACGTTCGCCTTAAGAAAGTTCCGCAGGAGGAACTGTTCCGCGCAAATCCGACGCTGCAGAAGTTCATCTCGATATATTGGATTCTCTATCTATCTCAGGCGATGTCGATCTCTGAGCTAAACGCATACCTTGTTGCGTGTGGATTTGCGGATGATACGGCGGACGTCAAGAATAAACTATTCTGTATGAAGATGGTTGGTTGGGTAGATCGCTATACTTATGCCAATAAAACATTCTGGTTTGTCAATTTTTCTCAGGATCCTTTTAGTAGATACGCATTTGTTGAAGGTGTAGTGGAAAGAGACACCGCTCGCCGGAAGGCGAGCGTTGTCTTTGCTGTACAAAAAGACTTAAAGATACCGCGGCACGTCCGCGACCATGTCGTAACTCAACAGCAGAGTGCCATGTCATGAAGCTGTTAAAGGAAATGATGGTCACAACCGGTCTGGGGCTCTCGGACATTAATCGCATCGTGGAGAGCGCTCCGAGACGTTACAAAGAATATTATATTCCCAAACGTTCTGGTGGCATGAGGCTGATCGCTCAGCCGTCTCGCGAGCTCAAGGTGCTGCAGCGATTTGTATTGTCTTACGCACTAAATGATTTGCCTGTTCACGCGAGCGCCATGGCCTACGCCGCTGACAGAAACATTTTTGACAATGCAAAGAGCCATCGTAGTAGCGATGCGATCTTGAAGCTCGATTTTGAAAATTTCTTTCCTAGTATAAAAGTTAGGGATTGGCATCAATTCTTAAAGGAAAAGCAGTCGGGAAAATGGACCGATGGTGAAGTCGATATTCTTTCGCGGGTATTGTTCTGGGGGCGGGGCGTGAATGAGCCTAAGTGTCTCTCAATTGGTGCGCCGACATCCCCGATGCTCTCAAATATTTTGCTTTACGAATTGGACACGAAAATTGCGCAATTGGTGTCCAGTAAGAGTGTTGTTTATACTCGGTATGCTGATGATATAACCATCTCAGGACAGTCAATGAACGCTGTGCTCGATATTGAAAGATCTATCTATGCAGAGGTGGCGGCGCTCAAGAGTCCTAGGCTAAAATTCAATTCCAAAAAGAGAGGTGTTTATACTAGGGCCCAAAGAAGGATGGTCACCGGTTTGATTTTGACACCGGAATCTAAGATATCCATTGGTAGGGAGCGAAAGCGTGCAATCTCATCTTTGCTTCACAAGTTTTCTCTTGATCAGCTCACCATGAAAGATGTCGGCTATTTAAAGGGTATGCTTGCCTTCGCAATTGCCAATGAGCCTGATTTTGTAGGTCGGTTACGAAGCAAGTATGGAGACGAGCTGATAGATACAGTCCTCAAAATTCATCTCCCAAAGCGCGAGCTGCGCTTCCCTATGGGGTGACAGAGACTACAAAAGGATATCCGCGTTTAACTTGCCATCCGGTTGCGCTAGAATGCTGCCAACAGAAAAAAAGGCATTCGGAGGGAACAATGGCGGAAGTGGATCTGGTCATCCGCGGCGGCACGGTCGTCGACGGCTCTGGCAGCAGCCCGTGCGTCGCCGACATCGCGGTCGACAAGGGCGTCATCGTCGAGATCGGCAAGGTGGCCGCGAAAGGCCGCGAGGAAATCGACGCGAAGGGCCTGCTGGTCACGCCGGGCTGGGTCGACATCCACACCCATTACGACGGCCAGGTGACCTGGGACAGCCGCATGACGCCGTCCTCGATCCATGGCGCGACGACGGTGGTGATGGGCAATTGCGGCGTCGGCTTCGCCCCCGTGAAGAAGACCGATCACGACCGCCTGATCCGCCTGATGGAAGGCGTCGAGGACATTCCGGGCGCCGCCCTCCATGAAGGTCTTTCCTGGGAATGGGAAAGCTTTGCCGACTACATGGCGGCCGTCGAACGCCGCCCGCACGACGTCGATGTCGCGGTGCAGGTGCCGCATGGCGCGGTCCGCGTCTATGTGATGGGCGAACGCGGCGCGAAGCGCGAAGCGGCGACCGATGCCGAGATCGCCGAGATGCGCGAAATCGTCCGCGACGCGATCAGGGCCGGCGCCATCGGCTTCTCGACCTCGCGCACCGTCGCCCACCGCACCAGCGACGGCGACCTGACGCCGACCATCGGCGCGGCCGATGCCGAAATGATCGCGATTGCCGAAGGCTTGAAGGAAGCTGGCGCCGGCGTCCTGCAATGGGTTTCGGACTTCCGCGACATCGATCACGAATTCGCCCTGGTCGAGAAACTGGTCGAGGTTTCGGGCCGTCCCTTGAGCTTCTCGCTGGTTCAGGCCGACGTGATGCCCGACCAGTGGCGCGAGCTGCTGTCGCGCCTCGATGCGGCCGCCGCCCGCGGCCTGCCGATCCGGGCCCAGGTGCAGGGCCGCCCGGTCGGCCTGATGCTGGGCCTGCAGGGCTCGGTCCATCCCTTCCTGACCCGGCCGAGCTACCGCGCCATTGCCGGCAAGCCGCTCGAAGAGCGCGTCGCCATCATGCGCGACCCGGCCTTCCGCGAAAAACTCCTGGCCGAGGATCTCGAACCCGGCCATCCCTTCCTCAATTCGCTGGCCGGCGCCTGGCACAAGATGTTCGAGCTGGGCGATCCGCCGAACTACGAGCCGGCACCCGAAGACAGCATCGGCGCGCGCGCGAAGCGCGACGGCGTCAACCCCGATGCCATCGTCTACGACATCCTGACGGCCAATGGCGGGCGCAACTTCCTCTTCTTCCCGCTGCACAACTACTACGACTTCAACCTCGACAATGCGCTGACCATGATGCGCAACCCGAACACGCTGTTCGGCCTGTCCGATGGCGGCGCCCATGTCGGCGTCATCTGCGATGTCAGCGTCCCGACCTACATGTTGACCCATTGGTGCCGCGACCGCTCGCGCGGCGAACGGCTCGATCTGCCTTTCGTGATCCGCAGCCAGACCCGCGCCACGGCCGAAGCCATCGGCCTGCTCGATCGCGGCCTGCTCGCGCCGGGCATGAAGGCCGACATCAATGTGATCGACTTCGACCATCTGCGCCTGAAGCCGCCCCACATGGTCTACGACCTGCCCTCGGGCGCGCGCCGGTTGATGCAGGAGGCCGAAGGCTATGTCGCCACCATCGTCAGCGGCGAGGTGATCTATCGCGACGGCAAGCCGACAGGCGCGCTGCCGGGCAAGTTGGTGCGCGGCCATCGTCCGGCGCCGGCGCCCCTGCGCGCAGCCGCCGAATAGGGGAGGGGAGAATGACCGTTCATGTACTGGAGCCCGCCTGCGACTGGCGCGCGGCCGATGTCGCCGACGAAACGCGCTGGACGCTGCAACTGTCGCCGGCCGATATCGCGGAACTCGAAGCCGCGCTGGCCTGCGCGAAAGCCCGCGCATCCGACCTGCTCGATGTGACGAAGGACGATTTCCCGCTGCCCGCGCTCGCGCCGCGTCTGGCCGAAATCGAGGCGCAGCTGATCGACGGTTGCGGTTTTGCCCGCATCCGCGGCCTGCCGGTCGAACGTTATTCCGACGACGATGCCGCGCTGATCTATTGGGGCATCGGCATGCATCTGGGCCGACCCTGGCCGCAGAACAGGCATGGCCATCTGCTGGGCGACGTGACCGATCACGGCAAGTCGGGCGCCGATCCGACCTCGCGCGGCTACGAGCTGGGCGGCGTCGCGCTGCCCTATCACTCCGACGGCTCGGACCTTGTCGGCCTGATGTGCCTCCGAAAGGCCATGTCGGGCGGCATCTCGACGGTGGCCAATGCGCTGGCGATCCACAACGAGCTGGTCCGCACCCGGCCCGATCTCGCCGAGCTGCTCTACGAGCCGCAGCCCTATGACTATCGCGGCGAGGAACCGAAGGGCGGCCAGCCCTTCTACACCATGCCGGTCTTCACCGAACATGCCGGCCGCCTCTTCGTGCGCTACATCCGCCCCTATATCGAGGCCAGCCAGCGCCATCCCGACGCGCCGCGCCTGCACCCCAGGGCCCGCGAGGCCTTCGACCTGATCGACGCGATGTGCGCCGACCCGGCCTTCAATGTCTATATGGATCTCGAACCGGGCGACATGCAGTTCGTCAACAACTACCACGTCCTGCATGCGCGCACGGCCTATGAGGACTGGCCCGAGCGCAGCCGCAAGCGCCATCTGAAAAGACTCTGGCTCGAAACCGCACGCCTGACCGACCGGCCGGAAAGGTTCCGCAACTTCTCCAGTCACTGGGGCGAGAAGCGGACGAAAAGCGAGCTGAAGCTCGACGCCTGATGCTGGCCGCCTTGCGGTCCTGTCTGTCGTTCGCCGCACCCGCCTTGAATGAGCCATGCTTTCGCGTCACTCTCGGCGCGCTGGCGTTTTGCGCCGGCCCCTGGGCCGCGTGAGGCCCGACAGCAAGAGGCTTGAAACCATGACCGACACCATCAAACCGCGCGGCGCCACGGCACGCCGTCCGGTCCCGCGCAAGACGACGGCGGCGAAACCCCGCCCGAAACGCGTCGCGGCCGCGGCAAAGCCGGCCGCGAAGAAAACCACCGTGAAGAAGCCGGCTGCGAAGAAGCCTGCCGCGAAAAAGGCGCCGGCGCGCAAGCCCGCCGTCCGGCGCGCCAAAAAGGCCGCAGCGAAGCTGACGCCCGAAAAGGCGGCTCTGCGCAAGCAGCTTGAAAAGCAGATCGCCGCGCTCTCCATCGAGGTCGACAAGGCCGAGAAGGAAGCGAAGAAGGCGCTGAAGGCGACCGAGAAGCGTTATTCCGGCGTGCTGAAGCAGCTGAAGGCCGATCGCGCCCGTCTGGTCAAGCGCATGGGCGAACTGGCGCGTCAGGGCGAAGGCGCATTCGACGAGATCAAGGTCGGCGTCGAGGGCGCCTACAAGGAACTCTCCGAAGCGGTGGTCCGGGCCTACGGCCACTTCCGCTGAAATATTCTCGAACCATCGGACGGAAAAGGGCGGGCGCAAAACCCCGCCCTTTTCTTTTCTCTTTTGCGGCGGGCCTTCTTGCGCCGCAAAACGGTCTGGGGCCTACTTCCGGCATCGCTATTGCCGGAATTCCGCAAACAGGGAGTGACCCATGAACCGCGTGCTGGCCCATACGGGCGCCAAATATCCGATCGTCCAGGCCCCGATGGGCTGGATCGCCCGTTCGCAACTGGCATCCGCCGTCTGCAAGGCCGGCGGTCTCGGCATCATCGAAACCTCGTCGGGCGAGACCGAAGCCTGCAAGGCCGAGATCCTGAAGATGCGCGAACTGACCGACGCGCCTTTCGGCGTCAACCTGCCGATCCGCTTCCTCAAGGACGACGCGATGCTGCGCTTCGTCTGCGATGCCGGCGTCAAATTCGTCACCACCTCGGCCGGCAGTCCGGCAAAGTTCATCGCGCCGCTGCACGATGCCGGCATCACCGTCTATCACGCGGTGCCGACGGTCGATGCGGCGATGAAATGCGTCGATGCCGGCATCGACGGTCTCGTTGTCGAGGGCACCGAAGGCGGCGGCTTCAAGAACCCGGAGGAAGTCGGCACGCTGGTGCTCTTGCAGGCGATCCGCGCAAGATCCGATATTCCGATGATCGCGGCCGGCGGCATTTGCGACGGCAAGGGCATGGCGGCGGCCTTCGCGCTGGGCGCCGAAGCCGTGCAGATGGGCACCCGCTTCGTCAGCTGCGCCGAAAGCCCGGTCCACATCAACTACAAGCAGGCCATTGTCGATGCCAAGGAGACGGGCACTTATGTCCTCAACAAGAAGTCGACGCCCTGCATCCGCGCCCTGAAGACCGAACGCACCGCCGCGATCCATGAGGAAGGCCTGATGCCGCCGGATACTTTCGCCCGCATCCTCGATCTCTATTTCGGCGGCGACATGGAAGCCGCTGTCGGTCTGGCCGGCGAAACCGCCGGCCTGATCACCGAAATCAAGTCGGCAAAGGACATCATCGAGGAGACGGTTGCCGAATTCTTCGCCATCACCTCGCGCATGGGCGCGCTCGGCGCCGCGCGGAATTTCGGCTGATCCCTCAATGCAGCAGCCGCGGCATCGCCTCGGGAAAGGCGACGCCCGGCAGCAACCCGTTGCCGAGCCTCAACCCGGCCGCCGCCAGCGCCAGCGCCAGCCGCTGCGCCGGCGCCCACACCGGCGAGGCGCCGCAGGGCGCCGGCCCGCCATGCCGTGCGAACGGGGGTGAAGCCCGCTCCCGCCGCTGCAGCGCGCCGATAAAGGCGAGAATCCGCGCCTCGTCGCTGGTCAGCACGCGCCAATGCGGGCAGGGGATTGACAGCGGCCGCGCCACGGCGCGGCGCAGCGCCTGGGCGAGATCGGCCACCGTTTCGGCGCCGCCCGGCAGCTCCAGCGCGTCGAAGGCGCGCTGCACCAGCAACGGATGCGGCGCGCCGTCCTCGGCCGCGCGCCACTGCACGCGCAGGCACCAGACGACGAATTGCTCGGCAAAACCGAGTTCGCTGAGCGGCTGCTCGGGCGCATAGGCGGCGGCGGGATTCTCGAAAATGGCGGTTGGGGCGGGTTTCATGGCGATCCTCGGATGGCGCTGTTGCGGACGGGATGTGGTGACGATGATGCAAATGCGAATGAATCGCAACTAAAAACGGCGACGGCCCTTTGCCGGCATGCCGGCCGGTAATGGAAAATTTCGGCGGAAAGCCTTGGTTTTCATTGACAGGGGGGATGACGGCCTCTACACACCCCCCGAACGCAATCGCACGTGCCACTGGCCGGACCGGTTATGTAACGGCGTACGCGTCTCTTTGGACAATTTCGGCGGCATGCCCCATGCGGGGCATCGTTCAGGTACCTCCGCCGGGTTTCGAGGGAGATTGCATATGTCCGGTTCTAGTCCGAGGGGCTGACGCCCCGGATCAAGCCGAGCCACCGTCGCGAAGGCGCCTTTCCAGGCAAATTCGAACGCGCATGTCGGGCGAGCTATCGCCCCGCAATCGGCAGCCACTTTGAGCGCGCGAGCCTGCGGGCCACGCATATTCAGTTCACGTATCAATGACATCCAGGGGTTCCGGTCCCGCGGACAGGCCGTCCGCACCCGGCACCCGGTCCATCTACTGGTTGGGGAGAGGCACATGTCCGAATCCAATGCCCTCTTCCAATTGGGGATCGACTTGAACAGCGTTTCAAGCAGCACCCAGGCGGAAGTACTCGAGTTCCCGATTGCGCAGTCGAAAGACGTGAAGGCCTCGCCTCACACGTCGAGCGACGAACGCACCGACTTCTTCATCGAGCGCGACGGCAAGCGTTTTGCCGGCACGCATCTGATCATCGACCTGATCGGCGCCAGCCGTCTCGACGATCTGGCGCATATCGAGGCGACGCTGCGGCGCTGCGTCGAAGTGTCGAAGGCGACGCTGCTGCACATCCACCTCCACCACTTCACGCCCAATGGCGGCGTGTCGGGCGTGGCCGTGCTGTCGGAGAGCCACATCTCGATCCATAGCTGGCCCGAGGCCGACTATGCGGCACTCGACGTCTTCATGTGCGGCGAGGCCGAACCGCACAACGCCATCGAGGTGCTGCGCGAAGCCTTCGCGCCGTCGGACATCCGCGTCGGCGAGCATCTGCGCGGCGAGGACATGGTCTGATGGCCCGAAAGGACATGGAGGCGGGAAAAGGACGTTGGGTGATTGAGACCCTCTATGAAAAAGAGGGTTTCACCTGCGCCTTTCGCGCCGACAAGGTGCTCTACGAGGAAGAGACCGGCCAGCAGCATCTGGTGATCTTCGAGAACGGTCTTTTCGGCCGCATGATGGCGCTGGACGGCATCACCCAGGTCACCGAGCGCGACGAGTTCATCTATCACGAGATGATGACCCATGTGCCGATCCTGGCGCATGGGGCGGCGAAGCGCGTCCTCATCATCGGCGGCGGCGACGGCGGCATCCTGCGCGAAGTGATCCGTCACAGGAGCGTCGAGCATGTGACGATGGTCGAGATCGATCCGGCCGTGACGGATTTCTGCAAGAAGCAGCTGCCGCAGATTTCCGCCGGCGCCTTCGACGATCCGCGCCTGAACCTGGTCTTCGCCGACGGCGCGAAATTCGTGGAAGACACGGACGAGAGCTATGACGTTGTCATCGTCGATTCGACCGACCCCATCGGTCCGGGCGAAGTGCTCTTCCGCGAGGAATTCTACCGTGCCGCGCGGGCGCGGCTGACGCCCGGCGGCGTCATCGTCACGCAGAACGGCGTTCCCTTCATGCAGGGCGACGAACTGCAGGGCACGATGGAAAAGTTCCGCCGTCTCTTCAAGGTGGCGTCCTGCTACCTCGCCACCATCCCGACCTATGTTGGCGGACCGATGGCGATGGGCTGGGGAACGGACGACGAGACGCTGAAATCGGTGCCGCTCGCCGAACTCGAAAGCCGCTACGCCGATGCCGGCCTCGCCACGCGCTACTACACGCCCGAGGTTCACAAGGCCGCCTTCGCGCTGCCGCGCTATGTGCTCGATCTGGTCGAGAAGGCCTGAACCCGATTCATCTTTTGGCAATCTCTTGGCGCGAGCATTGATTCGGGCAGCGTAACCGCTTGTGTCTCTTTGTGACATTTTGTTTGCACGAATCGGCAAGCCATGATTCGCTGAACGTCAATTCCCGCTATGCGTCCGGATGGTGTGCCGGACGTCTGAAAACAGGGAGTTCGGGCAGGATGACCCAGGTTTGGGACGGAGACGATATGACCGGCTTTGCCCGGTCGAAGGCGGGACGGCCGGAAGAGGCGCGCATTGTTGCCGAAGTTCCGCATACGTCCGATTTTCTGATCGTCGGTGCGGGCCTCGTCGCTTCGGTGACGATTTCGGCACTGGGCCTCTGGAAGCTGGTCGAACTGGTCGTCGCCTGACGCCTTTCAGTCGAGCTTCCCATCCGCAATGACGATGCCGTCGGCATCGGCATAGAGCCATTCGCCGGGACGGATCGTCAGCCCCGCGAAATTTACCGCCACATCTGTCTCGCCCTTTCCTTCGCGCGCGCTTCGTTTCGGATGCGCGGCCAGTGCCTTGACGCCGATGGCGCATGCCGCAAGTTCCGTCGTGTCGCGCACGCAGCCATGGACGACGACCCCGGCCCAGCCGTTTTCTTCGGCGAGCTTGCCCAGATTGCCGCCGAACAGCGCACAAGCCGTCGATCCGCCATTGTCGACGACCAGCACCCGGCCGTGCCCGGCGCCCTCGACGGCCTTGCGCACCAGCGCATTGTCGTTCTGCAGGCGCAGCGTCGTCACCGGACCCGAAAAGGCGATGCGCCCGCCATAATCGCGAAAGACCGGCGCCGCGTGGCGCACATGTTCGGGATGGGCATCGGAAAGATCGGTGGTGGCGGGCGAGGTTTCGGCGGTCATGAGCGGGGCTTCCCTTGCGGCAATGTCGGCGCCTCTTATAGCGAGAGGGCGGGGCGGAGCGCCACGGCTTTGTCGCCCTTCCTTCGGGCGGTTCCGCGCGCTTCCGAAACCCGCTAGGCTTTTGTCACCGATATCTGAAAACACCGGATGGCAGGGGTTTGAGGGAGCCGCTGCCGAACCGGAAGGGAGGAAACCATGGCACAGGCTCTGGCAAAAACGGCGTCCGGCCCCACGGTCGCCATTCTCGGCGCCGGCGTGGCGGGCATCTGCACGGCGATCAAGCTGAAGCAGGCGGGCATCGCGGATTTCACGATCTACGAAAAGGCGTCCGAGATCGGCGGCACCTGGCGCGACAACACCTATCCCGGCTGTTCCTGCGACGTGCCGCTGCACATGTACCAGTTCTCTTTCGACATGCGCCCCGACTGGACGAAGAAATTCGTCTTCTCGGCCGACATCAAGGCCTATCTCGAATCCGTCGTCGACAAATACGGGCTGCGCGGCCATATCCGCTTCGACACCGAAATCGACGATGCGCGTTTCGACGAGGCGAGCGGCACCTGGGCGCTGAAATCCGGCGACCGCAGCTTCACCGCCCATGTCGTCGCGGCCGGCACCGGCCAGCTTCACCGCCCGGTCTGGCCCGACATCAGGGGCCGAGAAACCTTCGCCGGCGACAGCTGGCATTCGGCGCAGTGGAACCACGATGTCGACCTCAAGGGCAAGCGCATCGCCGTCATCGGCAATGGCGCCAGCGCCATCCAGTTCGTGCCCGAGATCGCGAAGGAAGCGGGTTCCGTCACGATTTTCCAGCGTTCGGCCAGCTGGGTCCTGCCGCGCCCGCAGCGCGAATTCTATGGCTGGGAGCAGGCCCTCTATCGCGCGCTGCCCTGGACGATGAAGATCCAGCGCTGGAAGATCTACTGGTTCGGCGAACTGCTCTTCCGCGCCTTCCACACCTCGGGCGCGAAGCTGAAGGAAATGGGCATTGCCGAGATGGAGACCTATGTCGCCGATCCCGACAAGCGGCGCAAGCTGACGCCCGATTACGAGCCGGGCTGCAAGCGCGTCCTCTTCGCCAACGACTGGTGGCCGGCCATGGGCAAGGATCATGTCGATGTGGTGACTGACGGCATCGACGAGATCAACGCCGGCGGCATCCGCACGAAGGACGGCAGGCAACACGATTTCGACGTGCTGATCTACGGCACCGGTTTCGACACGACGCATTTTCTGGGGCCGATGACGATGAAGGGTCTGGCCGGCCGCGACCTGAAGGACGCCTGGAAGACCGGCGCGGAAGCGCATCACGGCATGACGGTGGCGGGCTTCCCCAATTTCTTCATGCTCTACGGCCCCAACACCAATCTCGGCCACAACTCGATCATCTTCATGATCGAATGCCAGGCCAACTACATCGTGCAATGCGTCAGGAAGATCCGGGACGAGAACCTGCTCTATATCGACGTGAAGCCCGAAGTGCAGCGCGCCTCCAATGAAAGCGTCCAGGCCGACAATGCGAACTCGGTTTTCGCCAGCGGCTGCACCAGCTGGTACAAGACCGCCGAAGGCAAGGTGACCAACAACTGGGCCAACTACACCTTCAGGTACTGGTGGCGGGTCCGGCGGCCGAATTTCGCCGAATTCAACATCCGTACACGGACGGTGAGTGCCCAGGGCGCGGGCGTGGAGGGGGCCGCGCGGCCGGTCGCCGCCGCCGGCTAGGCCGGAGCGGGTCCGGCCCGGGGACAAGTTTTTTTGCGGGCGGGGATATCTGCCCGCCGGACCCGGGGATAACCGGGTCCACGCCCCGGGGATAAGTGGCCCCGGCGGAGTTTTGTGACAGTTCCGTGACAGAGGGGGGGTCGACGCTGTCTTTTGCGCTGTCTCACTCGCCCATCGCGGCGCGCATGGCGGCCGCGGTGAAGGCGTCGCCGGGAAAAAAGGATTCGATCACCAGTTCCGAAAACGAGATGTCGACCGCCGTGCCGAAAACGGTCGTGGCGGTGAAGAAGGTCAGCATACCCCCTTCTGAACGAATTCTCAGCGGTGCAATCAGCCCGCCATATTCGTCCTCGGCGCTATCCTCCGTGCCGCCCGGCATCGCCTTGAGTTCTTCAAGCAGCGCCGCCAATCCTTGATCCGCCGTCTGTGCGACCTGGCGTTCGAGCCGCATGAAGATGTGGCTGCGCCAGCCGGCGAGATTTTCGATGCGCGGCGCCAGCCCGCGCGGATCGAGGCTCAAGCGCAGCACATTGACCGGTGCTTCAAGCAGCGCGGGATCGACGTCCTGCAGGAAGAGCCCGGCGGCATCATTGGCGGCGACGAGGTTCCAGTGCCGGTCGACGGCAAGCGCCGGATAGGGCTCGCTTCCCTTCAGCACCAGATCGACCGCGCGCCGCGCGGCCGCCGCATCGGGACTGTCGAGTCCGGCTTCGGAATAGACCGGCGCGAAACCGGCCGCCAGCAGAAGCGCGTTGCGCTCGCGATAGGGCACCTCGAGCAGTTCGGCCAGATGCAGCAGCATGTCGCGGCTCGGCCGCGAACGGCCGGTTTCGAGAAAGCTCAGATGCCGCGCCGAGATGTCGGCGTCGCAGGCAAAGGCAAGCTGGCTGAGGCGGCGGCGCTGCCGCCACTCGCGGATCTGCTCGCCGACGGGCTGTGTGTGCATGTTCATGAGACAGAGCCTATGCGGCCCCGCGCTGGCAAACAATTACCTCCCGCGTAATCGACTTCGCGCGGCAGCAGCCCCAACTATGGCCGGCAAGCAAAGACCCGAAGCCGAAACAAGCAAAGGAGATCTTCCATGGCCCTCGCGATCGTCAACTCCATTTCCGCCCGCCATGCCGTGCTGGCCGATGCCGCCGCCAGCGGCGCCATGGCGGCGCTTTTCATCGCCGGTTCGGGCATCGTCGCCCAGATGACGGGGCTTCCCGCCGGTTTCCTCTTCTGGGTCGGCGTCGCCTTCCTGCCCTGGGTGGCGGCGCTCGCCCTGATCGGACGCGCGGAACCGCCCGCCGCCGGCGCCGTCGAGGCGGTCGTCGCCGGCAACGCGCTCTGGGTCGTTGCATCCATCGCCGTCCTCGTTCTCCGCGTCTTCGACCTCAATGCGTTTGGCGTCGCCTTTGTGGTGGCACAGGCGATTGTCGTCGCCATCCTCGCCGAACTGCAATTCCTCGGCCTGCGCCGCGCGGGCTGAGCGCAAGCCCTGTCGCCCAAGGAAAAGGCCGTGGGAGCGATCCGACGGCCTTTTTCTGTATGCTGAGTTTGGCGCTCCGTCGCCCGAAAAACTACGGAAATCCCGTATATTTTCTTGACGCTACGGAAATCCCGTATATGCTGCCCAATGATGGCCCCGAAGAATTCGAATGGGACGATGCGAAGGCCGAGGCCAATCGCGCCAAGCACGGGATTCCGTTCGAACTGGCGGTCGAGGTTTTTGATGACCCGGATCGGCTCGATGTCGGCGACGAGCGTTTCGACTACGGCGAAGAGAGACGTAATGCCGTGGGCATGGCCGAGGGCGTGGTGCTGACGGTGAGTTACACGATTCGCGACGGCGTTTGCCGGATCATCTCGGCACGGCCCGCAAGCAGGAGGGAACGCGAAGCCTATGGCGACCGTTCGATATAAGCGCAAGGAGAAGAAGGCGTCCGGCTTTTCCGAAGCGAAGAAGCCGCGCTTCGACGCGCGCGAGCCCGTGTCCGATGCCGATGCGCCGGAACTGACCGACGATCAACTGGAGCGCGCGAAGGCAGCGCGCTTCGTGAAGTCGGTACGCGCGGAGACGGGGCTGAGCCAGGAAGCGTTCGCCGAGCGTTACCACATCAATGTCGCCCGCCTGCGCGACTGGGAACAGGCGCGCTCGAAACCCGACAGCGCGATTGTTGCCTATTTCAAGGTGATACGGCAGGAGCCGGAGTTGGTGGCGCGGGTGGTGGAGTGAATCGGCGAATGACCGGATCGTCCAGCATCAGGAAGGGTCGCCGGTCGGCCAGGGCTCAAGCAACGACTCATGGACTTCCGTGGACGAACCATCTTCATATTCGATGCTGTAGACGACACCCGGTGGGAAGGTCTCGAAATATGCGCCCCATCGCGTGGGACCAGCATGGACCATGACAATCCATGCCTTCGCATCGGGGCGAAGCTCCTGAGATGCCTCATTCTTTACACGCACGATGTCGCCGAAAGTGAAGGAAGTCACAAGCCTCTCCCGTGCAATATGCAATCATTGCCTGCCTCAAGGTAGTCCGGCAAGAGGCGGAGATGGTGGCAAAGGTGATGGAGAGATAGTTACGAATTGCATCGTCGCGAGGTGCATCGTTCTTCCACCCTCCCCCTGAGGATTCCTCTGCAAAACACAGTGTGCTTTGGTCGTCAGAGG
>TARA_R110000824_G_scaffold42665_1_pt1 | contig 14471 bp, 11 predicted proteins | sample TARA_R110000824 | Tara Oceans TARA_R110000824 (sample SAMEA4397747) | marine metagenome | biome: Polar Biome; feature: [MES] marine water layer (ENVO:01000295) within the mesopelagic zone...; material: water (ENVO:00002006), including particulate matter (ENVO:01000060) such as...... | reverse complement strand
GATGGCAGCAATCCGAATATTGGTTGTTATGCGACTGTGGCCTCTGGTTACACGCACTCAGTTTCAGGTGTCGCTGTGGCAAATCTCGCAAGTATGAATGGTGTTACAAAAGCGAACATGTCAAATTGCAACGGAGCTTAACGTCTTAAATGTATTTTAAATCTTTAATATACTATTTATTAGGACTAGTTCAAGGAGATCTTTAAATGTCGTCAATATATGAGAAGTCGATAGCTGATGCTAAAGAGCTTAGAGATATAGCTCTTAAAAACGCGGAGACTATTGTATTGGAGCGTTATTCTGAGGAAGTAAAAAAGGCAGTTAAGACGATTCTTGAACAAGATGAAGATGAACTGCCGATGAGCCCAGATCAACCAGGGCCAGAGAACCTTATGCTGGGTGGTGGACTGCCCGCACCGGAAGGAGGGGGTGAGATGCCTCCAATGCCGCCTGAAATGGCCGGCATGGATGATGATAAAGAAGATCTTGGAGAGTTGGAAGACCTCCCTAGTACCGCTATTGAAGGGGGTGATGAAGAAGTCACTTTAACTATTAGTCTTGACGACATGGAAGTTGAAGATGGCGAGGCGGTAGGACAAGCAGATGTTCGCATTGATTTAGGTGAGCTTGAGAAACTTCTAGGTGATGAAGAAGAAGAGATGCTTGGTGGGGAAATGATGGACCGCGAAGAACTAGCTGGTCCGGAACCCATGGGGGGAGAAGAGGGGGAAGCTGATTTAGAACTATCTCCGGAATCAGAACCCGAAGAGGATGAAGAAGATGAAAGCCTAGAAGAATCTCTTGAGTTGTCCAAAAAAGGCCTAACTCAATTAAACGAAGAACTTACGGATGCTTCTGTTTTGAAAGAAGCAAACGAAAACAACACATTACTTTTGAGTGAAATAAAGAAAGAGAAAAAAAGAACTACTCTTTTAACTGAAAAAGTAATGAGATATGAAGAAACTATACAAATACTAAAAGAAGAATTAGATACCGTAACGGTATCTGGAGCAAAACTGCTATATTCAAATCGTGTTCTACAAGATAGCTCATTAAATGGGAGACAAAAGGAAAACCTTGTCAAAACTATCAAAGAAGCACGGAGTATGCAGGAAGCCCGAGCGATTTATGATGCACTTCAGAATGCAGTGGGACCCTCTACAGTAGAGAATGGTCCAAAATCACTTTCTGAAGCCGTGGAGAAGCGCTCCTCTAATCGACTTCTTGTGAAAGAAAGTAAGCGGGTTGACCCGTCGCTTTCTCGCATGCAGCGGTTAGCAGGAATTACTAGGTAATTAAATGACAAAATTTATATTTAAGGAGGAAACAATTAATGTCAGTTTTAAAAGCTTTAACAAAAGATATTGTTGAGCGCAATGTTTCTGCCGATAATGCAGCGCTAGTTGACAAATGGGAACAAACAGGTCTTCTCGAAGGACTTGATGATACAGCATCCCAAAACGAGCGTAGCAATATGGCAATGTTACTAGAGAACCAAGCAGGGGAGCTTCTTCGTGAGGCTTCCTCAATGGCCGCTGGTGACGTGGAAGGTTTTGCTTCCGTTGCGTTCCCAATTGTAAGAAGAGTCTTTGGCGATCTTATCGCTAATGAACTCGTTTCAGTACAACCAATGAGTTTACCATCCGGTCTCATCTTCTTCCTGGACTTCCAGGCAGGCGATCCGAACAAGGATATTGGTCTCTCGCAAAATGAGTCACTATTCGGTGGTAACGTCGTTGGTGCTCAACTTACTGGTGGTGTGGATCTTGTTACCAATGGTGGTGGCGGATTCTATAACCTAAATAATGGTTATTCTGCGCCTACTGGTACAACTGCGACGTTCACTATGGCTGGTTCGCACGGTCTTGCCGCTGCGTCTACGTTGGCAGGTACTGGTGACCCGAGTATTCTCGTAGGTACTGCAAGTAACAACGAGAACTTGGATATTAAGGATACCGATGTGATCGTAGCGAATTCGGTAATCTCTGCGCCGAAGCTACTACAGCACGATCCAGATATTGCTTCTGGTACTTATTGTGCGTTTGTGTTCTTGCCAACGACCGCTTTGTCGGCATCGGTGGTGGGAGCAGGTAGTGAGGGTGTTCTCGATGAGCGTAATACGACTACACTTAGAGATAATGCCACTACTTCTGGTACCTTGGTTCGTAGGCTCACTAGAGTCATTGATCCAAACAATGGCGGAGACCCTCTTGGCAGCCTTGTTTCAGAGAAATGCGTACTTCTTACGTATACTCTTGGTTCTTCGGACAATAACGTTGCAGTCGGATCGGCTGCTGTTGCCGGTGGTGGTTCGTGTCGTCAGAGGCTAGAAAATGTGACTGGTACGGCTCGTACTTTCGGATTTGCTATTCGTGATGATCTTGATGCGTCTCCGACACTGGGAGCAATCGTCGGTGATGACGTTTGGGGTCTAGAGTTTGGTCAAACCGGAGGTGGTTTGGCTGACGGTGGAAACATTCGAATCCCTGAGATCGATATCAAGGTTGATTCCATTGATATTCGCGCTCAGACTAAGAAGTTAAAGGCTCGTTGGACGCCTGAACTTTCTCAGGATTTGAATGCCTACCACAACATTGATGCTGAGGTTGAGCTTACTTCTATCCTCTCTGAGCAAGTTGCTCTAGAGATCGATCAAGAGGTATTGCAAGATCTAGTCAAGCATGCAACCGCTGGTACCCAGTATTGGTCGCGTCTGCCTGGTCGATTCTTGGATCGAACCACTGGTAGTCCGATTTCTACGGTTTCCAATGAGAGTTTGCTTGGTGCCGACTTTACTGGTAACGTCAGTGAGTGGTATGAAACCTGCCTTGAGACTATTAACGATGTATCTGCACAGATTCACCGTAAGACTCTCAGAGGTGGTGCCAACTTTATTGTTGTATCACCGGAGGTTGCTAATATCCTTGAGTTCACTGCTGGTTTCCGAGGTGCCGTCACTCATGACGATACCAAGGGCACAACTGGTGCTGTGAAGGTTGGTTCACTTAGCAAGAAGTTTGACGTTTACGTCAACCCCTACTTCTACAGGAACGTTATTCTTGTAGGACGGAAGGGTAACAGCTTCTTAGAGAGCGGCTATGTATACGCACCTTATGTGCCACTACAAACCACTCCGCTAATCTACGATCCGGACACCTTCGTGCCGAACAAGGGTGTTATGACCCGGTACGGCAAGAAGATGGTTAGACCTGATATGTATGGTCTAGTGATCGTAACTGACCTTCTTGGTGATAGCACTGGTGGCTAGTAACCGATAGGTTGTTATAGAGAGAACCCCCGGTTGGCCTTGCTGACCGGGGGTTTTTTTTACTGCAAAGGAATCGATAAACTAATTAATATATGGCACACGTACTAAACCCATCATCTACTACAAGCGCTATTAGTTTGCCTGCGACAGGTTCGCATACTGATGTTGCAAATTTACCATTCGGCGTATATGAGAGCGATGAATACTTTACGCAAGGAGCAGTCGATCAAGTTGCTCATACGTTTGCCCAATTGGGCGGTAACGTATTAGATATTGAACTTACCACACACGAAGTGTATTCCTCATATGAAGAAGCTGTGTTAGAATACTCATATATGGTAAACTCACATCAAGCTAAGAATGTTTTGATGAGTGTTCTGGGATATACGACAGGAACGTTTAATCAAGATGGTGAAATAATATCTGGAACAAATATTTCGCAAAAATATCCTGACTATTCTTATGGGTTCTCTAAAAGAGTAGCTACTGCGTACTCGTCTGATGTAGGTGTTGGTGGAAATCACACGATGTACTCGGCTTCTATAGATGTAAAATCGGGAAAACAGGATTATAACCTGGATGATATTGTACTAGCGACGGGTAGTTTTAAAAATCCGTCCGAGAGAAGAAAGATCGTTGTCAAAGATGTTTATTATCGTTCTCCGATGGCAATGTGGCGATTTTTTGGATTTTATGGTAATATGTCTATGGTAGGAAACATGAATTCATACGGGCAGTATTCTGACGATAGTGTTTTTCATATAGTGCCAGTTTGGCAAAACAAGGCACAAGCCATGTCATATGAGGATGCATTACACACTAGGACTTCACATTATTCTTATGAATTGATTAATAATCATTTAAGATTATATCCGATCCCACGAGGTTTCACTTCGCCGGATATAATCTGGGTTAGATATATGATTCCAAGGGATCCTTGGACTTCAGAAGAAGATGATAGAAATATGATGCACGATGGCATTAATAATATTAACACAATTCCGTTGGCGAATATACCGTATCAAAATATCAATAGCATTGGTAAACACTGGATTAGAAGATATGCCTTGGCTATAACGAAGGGAATATTGGCTCAGGTCAGAGGCAAGGTTGGGGCAATTCCAATACCCAACGGCACAGTCACACTAAACTCGGCGGAGTTATCCTCCCAATCGAAAGAAGAAAAGAGCACTCTAAAACAAGAGCTACAAAAACTTTTAGATGAGATGGTTTATTCTGAAGTTGCAAAACGAGAGGCAGAAGCAGGAGATGCGGCGATGAATGCGCTTCGAAACAGCCCCGGTGGCATATACGTGGGGTAATTGTGGATGGGAAGAGACAAAAAATGGAATAAAGCCTCCTCACCGCCACCTCCTTTGTTTCTTGGTGGCAAAGAGCGCAATCTGGTTAAACAAATTAACGATGAGGTTATTGAGCACGTAATCGGGCAGCAGATTGTCTACTACCCGGTTAGTTTAAAACATTCTGAGTTCCACCCTTTGTATGGAGAATCAATAAATAAAGTATTTACCGATCCTATCCACGTATATGCACTTATTGATTTTGAAGACAATGAAACAAACACAACAAACTATGGAATTGACCGAAGATCTAGAATTACGGCGCATTTTCATAAGAGACGTCTAACAGAGGACCAGGATTTGTTTGTTAGGGAAGGCGATTTTGTATTATACGGCGAACAATTTTATGAGATTGTTAAATTGAAAGAACCGAAAGAGATATTTGGTCAAATTGATCATAAAATGGAGATAGCCGCAGAATGTGTGAGAGCTAGGAAGGGGACATTCACGGTGGAAAACCATAGGAGGAATAAAATCTAATGGCTGGAGATGGAACAGAGGATATGCCACCGAATAATGATATTGGCGGAGATCTCACTAAAAAAGAGATACTCCTACAACCGTCAACACTGGAGAATATCGATTATGCGATGTATAATTGGATTAATGAGGTGTTAGACATCCACACAGAAAATAACGAAGGGTGGCGAAAGGTGCCGGTCAAGTTCGTTTCACCGGAAAGAGCATTTCTGTCAAAAAATGATCAAGAAATTAGAGATGAAGAAGGATCACTTATATTTCCACTAATTTCAGTTGAAAGAAAGTCAGTCACAAAGGACTTAAGAGAAAGAGCAGGCTATGGAGCCTATATATTCCCACCGTCGATAAATAGCCCCTATGACGCCCAGAGAGGCTCAATCACTATAGCACGTCAAGTACAGCACGAAAAGACGGCAGACCGAGCGAATGTGGCCTCTCTAGGGGCTATGTCCGGTAGTCAACCGTACCATCCGGTGGAGAACAAGAAAGTTGTTTACGAAACGATTACTGTACCATATCCGGTCCATTTGACTATAATGTACGCTGTTAACGTCCGCACAGAATACGCGCAGCAGATGAATGATGTCTTGAGTGTGTTTATGACTAAGACGGGTGCACTTGATTCGTTTTTATTACGTAGAAACGGACATACATATGAATCCTTTATACAAGGAGATTACTCTCTTGGGAACAATATAGGGATGTTACAACTAGAAGAGAGAAAGCACGAAACTCAGTTGATGATTAAAGTAATAGGCTATATCATGGGCGCGGATCGTAACGAAGAATCACCTAAAATTGTTGTCAGAGAGGGCAGGCCAGATATAAGGTTTAAGCAAGAAACTGTACTCAAAGGTGAAATACCATAATAAATGCGTTTTCCTAGGTCCTTATACTAATTATAAAGAATAAAATGCTAAAATTGGGAGACCACCGTAATGGCAGAAAAGAGCTTTAAATTTATTTCACCCGGAGTATTTGTCAACGAGATTGACAAATCACAATTACCAGCGGATGCGCCAGCGACTGGACCAGTCATTGTAGGCCGTTCACTAAGAGGACCAGCGATGGTCCCCGTTACCGTCCGTTCTTTTGACGAATTCGTCCAAAAGTTCGGAGAACCTGTTTCCGGACTAAGCAGTGATGATGTGTGGCGCGATGGCAACCTAATGGGTCCAACGTATGGCGCATATGCAATGCAAGCTTGGTTAAGAAACGGTGAATCTGCTACATTTGTTCGCACCCTGGGTACGGAACACCCTGAACGAACCACTGCTGGCCGTGCTGGCTGGCATGCGCAGACCCTTGGTGTTGATGCAACGTCATCCGCTGTTGGCGGCGCATATGGTCTCTTTGTATGGCCTTCTGCCAGCGCCAAAACCCATTCGATTATGCGACTGTCCACCCACCATGGATCGGTTTCCGGTGGCATGGAACCTGTTACGGGCACTTTGGCCGCTGTTTGGTATTTGCCTTTAGGTGGCAAAGTTACTATTAGTGGTACCTTAAGAAAGTTTCACTCTGGTTCGAATCAAACAAAAACTATCGGAACCGGTGACGCGCTGGAGAAGGCGGTCACTACTGGCACGAACGCAATGTTTGAATCTGAAGGTGGCGTTGGTTTGAATAACGGCTTCACGGCGGAAATTCATAACGCAGCGGGAGCACTTCAAAAGAAGACGAGATTCAACTTTAATAAGAACTCCGACTTGTTCATCAGAAAGGTGTTCAACACGAACCCTGCGAAGACTAACACTAACTTGTATTCTACAACTGAATCGTATTGGTTGGGGGAGTCATACGAAGAATGGCTTAGGGAAGATGAGCTTATAACACCATCTCTTAGAGGCTCCACAAATTGGCACGGGTGCCTTCTTGGTATGGGCAACACCACCTTTAATCATGCCGAACAAAGAAAGGCATTCCAGAGAGCTAGAACAGGCTGGTTCATTGCTCAGGACTTGAGTAGTAACAATACTGCGTTCCGAGCGCAAAATATGCCTAAATTGTTCAAGCTGCACGGAAGAAATGGCGGCGAATATGACCAAGCACGCTACAAGATTTCAGTTAGCGATATTAAATATTCAACAAATCCTGATGCCAATCCTTATGGTTCTTTCACCGTAAGAGTTAGAAAAATGCAAGATTCGGATACTAAGATTCAAGACGTTGAGGTGTTCACTAACTGCAACTTGAATCCCAATTCTGATAACTATATTGCTAGAAGAATTGGTGATAAGTACGTTGATTGGGATGAGACGTCTAGAAGAAACATCGAATACGGGCAGTTTGCTAACCAATCTGACTATGTTCGTGTTGAGATGAATGAATCCCTTGAAGATTCCGGTGAGCCTGAGTGGCTTCCATTTGGCGCTGAAGGTCCGCAGAGGTATTCAAAGTGGGGTCTCATTGGCGATGGTCGTATTTATGGCACAGGAAGTGCTGTCGAGGCCGCTGGTGCTGCTACCTCCTTTAAGACTGTAACTAGGACCACCAGCGAAGCGGCTGAGACTGCTGTAAGTGTTGCGAACACACCGGGCGGTGTTGCTGGTGGGCGAGGCGGAGGTTTCTTTGCAGCAACCACTGTTACGTATGTTGTAGACCAACAGACGAATACCGCCTTGGCGATTGGGACCGTACCGATCCAGGGGTTCAATGATATCGCAGACTTCAGAGGTTCTCAGACGCAGCCATTAACGGGTGCTCTCATGATGACCGCAACTGTGGTATTCCCGAGGTTGCAATTAAGAAAGTCCACGCTAAATGTTAGCGGTGCACTGGCCAAACCAACTGATGGGTTCTTTGGTGTTTATACTGACGACGAAAATGGACTGTTTGACAATTCTATTAAAGACTTGGTTCGTGCTTTACCTGATTCGTTAGACTCGTTCTCTACGAATACCTCAACTGAGTTCCAATACGTTTTCTCTCTTGATGACGTAGGACCTCACAGTGGTTCTGGCAACTCTGCACCATTTGTTCAGGGTTATAGCAATGAACACGCTAGGTATCAAGAGTACTTGCGCGTAGAGGGCAGGTCTTTCACGGCGGGAGCTACATTTAATACAATTTGTAGTAACCCAGTGGGAGCACGAGTACAATCTCCTTCAAGTGGTTCATCGTATAAGAACGTGTTGGACGCTGGATTCGATCAGTTCACGACTGTTATGTTCGGTGGCTATGATGGCTTTGATATTACCGAGAAAGAGCCTCTTCTTAGGACCCTAAACGATGGCAGCAGTACTGGCGATCTTAATAGCTCCCCGTACTATTCAGTTAGAAGAGCGCTTGACACTGTTCGTAAGCCTGAAGATGCCGAATACAACGTGGCAGCAGTCCCTGGTCTTAAAAATACCGGCCTAACCAATTATCTCATCGAGATGTGTGAAGACAGAGGTGATGCGTTGGCGGTCGTTGATCTTGAGAATGATTACATTCCCAAGGCAGAGTCCTCTGCGGCAGAGAGCAGCCGCAAGCCGGTTGTGTCAACTGCGATTTCTTCATTAAGAAACCGCTACATAAACAACAGCTACGGTGCAGCCTACTTCCCGTGGGTTCAGATTAGAGACTCAGTAAGTGGTGCTCTTGTCTGGGTACCGCCTTCTGTTGTTGCGATTGGGGCGATGTCACGCACAGATGCTGTTGAAGCTCCATGGTTTGCGCCTGCTGGCTTTAACCGTGGAGGCTTGACTGCTGGCAACTCTGGATTGAGCGTTGTAGGTGTTTCTCACAAGCTCACGTCGGCAGAACGAGATAACTTGTACGCTGACAATATTAATCCGATTGCATCTTTCCCGTCTGAAGGAATCGTTATCTTTGGACAGAAGACGATGCAAACGCAAGCGTCCGCCCTTGATAGGATTAATGTGAGAAGGATGCTTATTTACGCAAAGAAGACAATCTCTGCGGTTGCGTCACAGCTTCTCTTTGAGCCTAATGTGCCTGCAACGTGGTCAAGGTTTACCAACAACGTGATCCCTATCTTAAATGATATGAGGTCTAGATTCGGTGTTGATGACTACAAGTTGGTGCTAGATGAATCTACGACAACTCCTGATTTGATTGATCAGAATACGATCTATGCGAAATTACTTCTCAAGCCGACCAAGGCTGTGGAGTTCTTTTTGATTGATTTCGTTATTACAAATTCTGGAGCATCATTTAGCGATTAAAAATAACGTAGAGACTAATTAAAAGGAGTGCGTATAGCATAGGAGAATTTAAGGATGGCATCAACATTTTGGACAAGCCCTGACCTACAGCCAAAAAGAAAATATAGATTTTTGATTGAATTTGGGTTATTAACAGGTAAGGTACTGGACAGCTACTTCTGTAGGGCAGTTACCAAGCCCTCATATTCAATCAGTATTCAGGAACACGCCTTGCTTGATTACAACTTTAGATTCCCTGGTCGCGTCTCTTGGGATCCGATTAGTGCTACGTTCGTTGACACAGTGCAAGAGAACGCTACAAGTAGACTATACGAACTACTATTATCCTTTGGTTACGTTGACCCATCTGAGACGAAAGATAAGCTTTCAAAGACTATCTCAAAGAAGGCAATATCTGAGAACATCGGTTCTGTGATTACAATCAAAGAGCTTCATGCGGATGGCGGAACGGTTGGAACGTGGACCTTGAATAATCCAATTATCTCAAGAGCTACTTTTGGCGACCTAAGCTATGCTGATGATACTCTTGTTGAGTGCTCTGTCGATATTACGTATGACTGGGCAAAATATGAGAAGGGCGTTTTAGGCGTTTAATAACAAGTAGAGGTTTTTAATGAGTGGAAATAGGAATTCCGGGAGAATAGGTTCTCACGGTTCTTCTGGGGAATCTCCTGTCACTAAGACGATGGAAAATCTTTTGAATTTTCCGAAGCCGACCGAATTTGTTGATCTACCATCAAATGGAGCCCTATACCCAGAGGGCCACCCATTGTGTGGTGTTGAAACAGTCGAAATAGGCTTTATGACAGGCAAAGAAGAAGACATGCTCACCAATGTTGATTATATCAGGAGAGGTGTTGCGATAGACAAAGTGTTGCAGAATTTAGTTTCTGACGATATTGACGTAAATGAGCTTTTATCGGCGGACAAGAGTGCGCTTGTAATCGCGGCTAGAGCTACCGCGTACAGCAGAGAGTACAAAACCCAGGTTTCGTGCCCAAGCTGCGGTGATACGTCAAAATTTGCGTTTGATTTAAACAATACAAACGTGTATAAAGGATATGTCGAAGATGATCCGACACAACTTAATATAGAAAGGCTGGATGACGCCTGTTTTGTGGTCACGGTTCCTTTAACTGAAGTAAAGGTTAAAGTAAAGCTTATGACGGGCGGCGATGAAAAGCGTATGTTTGAGATCGTAAGTACTGAAAAGAAAAAGAATAAAAGCTTTAATTCTGTATCGTCAGACACACTAAAACAGATCGTTGTTAGTGTTAATGAAATAGATGATGAAGAGACTGTTACGTTTTTCCTAGAAAATGCCCCGGCGGCTGATTTAGCATTCTTGAGAGAAAAGTATAAGTTGCTTAATCCGAGTATTGATTTAACTCAGACTTATACCTGTGGCTCTTGTGCATACGAGGAGGAGGTTGAGCCTCCTATTGGTCTGGATTTTTTATACCCAAGGAGCTAATAGAGTGGCTCAATGATATCGTTAAGTTGGTTATGAAAACTGACCTGTTTTTCCCAATAGACTATGCTCTTGAACACGGGATAGACATGCACACGCAGATTGATCAGATGAAATACTATGGAGGTTGGAGTTTTATCGAAGCGTATTCTTTGCCGGTGGGGCTAAGAAATTGGTATTACAAGCAGCTTGCTGAGCGCAAAAGAGAAGAGCAAAAAGAGTATGAAAAGGCCGCTGGTACAAGCAAGGTGACCCTTGAATAGCTAGATCTATTTTGTAGATGTTACTAATTATTAAGTATCATATGAGGAGTACTCTCTTGGACCTTATAAATCAAAAGATTGATCTAGGGATTAATAGAAAGAATCAGCTTAATGAATCTTGGTTGTCTATGTTTGGCGGCTGGCTTGAATGGGTGCTGAAAGGTGCCGGTGTTGGCAAGTTTGATGTCACTGGAACACGGGCAGAAGTAGATTCCTTTTTAAGCGCGCTCGGCGGCGAGAGAACGTACCTAGACGCTGTAACAAAGCACGGATTAAACGATCCTCGTACTTTTCAAAACAAGTTAAACCTAATGGACGCAATTGATAAGTTCGAAAGCGAGACAGGCATCAGGTGGCCGATTAAGTGAGGAACTTTTAGATGGCCAATGGGCAAGAACTAAGACAGCTTCAAGCTTCGATTATATCAGCGATTGAATCCGGGTTTAAAAGAGCCTCGGCATCGAAAGAGGGCTTGAACGTTGACATGACGGGTGAGTTTGATCTTGAGAAGGCAAGAGTGGATGCAACCTATCTTGCAGATGCGATGCAACAAGTAAACGCCCTTAGTCAGCAGATTAATGATAAGTTATACAATAGAGTCGGCGTCAGCCAAGAGCAGCTTGCGATTACACAAAAAGAAGTAGATAACGCCAGAGAAGCTTTAGCTCAAGAGCTAAAAAAACTCAATCTGCACGAAAATGGCGTTCGCTTGTCAAAAGAAGATTTGGCGGCTGCGAAGCAAAGTATTAGTCTTGAGAAAGAGCGCCTTATTAATGCCGAAAGGCGTCTATCGGTTGAGCAGGCTATTGTTGGAGCGCAGACGCAAGCAGTTGGTACCGCCGATTCTTTACTTAGACGATTTACTGGCATTACGGACCATTCGCAGAAGTTTCTTGGAAATATCTTAACGGCCTCGACTCAAGGTGGAAGAGGCATGGCGGCACTAACACAGAGTATGGCTGCCTTTGGCAATACGATTACTAGCCGGGTTCTTAATCCGGCCAATATGCTTGGTTCTATCCTAGACAAGGTGGTGCTATCTACCGTAAAAATGGTAAACGAGTATAGTAACGTGATATCACGATTCCAACAGAGCACGGGCTTAGTTGGAATGTATAATAAAGAGATTGAGCGGATCTTTAGAAATAACAGCCAAGCTGCGATAACGATGGGCCAGGTAGCTGGCTCTTTGACGGGTCTGTTAAATAACTTTAGAAGTTTTGGTCTTTTAGCCAGAACGGCCAGAGTCGAATTAATTGAATTTAACGCTGTCTTGGCAAAACTAGGTGTATCAACTCAACAAGCAGCGAAAGCGCAAGATTTTCTCATGGGCTCCCTTGGAAATACCGTTGGGCAGACTAAGATGTATTTGCTTGAGCTTAGGAGCCTAGCGGAACAACTAGGGATGCCGGCGGGCGCTCTTGTTGATGAGTTTAACCGCGCTATGCCGGTTCTTATTAGATACGGGCAATCCGCAAGAAACATGTTTTCGCAGTTGGCTAGGCAAGCGCAGTCTCTGCGAGTTTCTGTTGGCGATCTCATGCAGATCGCTTCTAGATACGACACATTCGATACTGCGGCCAGACATGTTGGTCGCTTGAATGCCCTCTTGGGTGGACCATACTTGAACAGTGTTCGAATGCTTAACGCAGCGGAAGGGCAACGAGTAGAAACAATCATTCAATCGGTCAAAGCGTCCGGGATGCAATTTAATCAACTTAATAAACACTTACAAATCGCAATTCAGCAGGCGGCGGGTGTAAGAGATTTGGACACGGCTCAGCGCATATTTAACATGACCACTCGGCAGTATATCGCCTATAAAAAGACCCAAGCCGACACGGAGGAAATGGCGCGTAGAAAGGCGGCACAAACGGCAAGCATCACGGAAAAACTCACAAGTATATTTAATCAATATGGGCAAGAGATTGTAAGGATTACTAACGCCACTGGAAGATTCCTAGGTTACATCTTGGAGTTGAACGATAAAATAATTAAATCTACGGGTGCAATGTTTAATCTTGGTAATGTCATGCTGACCTTAGCTGGGACGATGTACATGGGCAGACTAATATTTGCTGTTCGTAACATAACCGGGTTATTTGGCGGCCTAATCGGCAGGAGTACAGCGGCTGGCGGTGCTTTGGGCAACCTGTCCAATACTTCGGCGGGGACAGCAAGGGGGCTGGGAGGAACAGCACGCGCTGGCGGTGCCCTTAATCAAACACTTACAAGGATGCCAGGGCCAGTTTTAAGAGCGACTTCAGCCATTGGTGGGCTAGCGATTGAGATCGCGGCTATATCTGCTGGTGTAGGCGTTGCTGCCTTCGGCATAGGAAAGCTGGTCAGTGCGATACGTGGTGTTCCGGATGAGATAAACATTAATGGACAGGATATTGCCCAGCTAGCGATGGCGGTGAACGCTTTGGAAGAGAGGAAGGTTGGGTTGGTTAGCCAGCTAAGTAACAATCTTGCAGGCTTGCAGGGGAGTATCAATAACCTTCAAGTTGGCCCCCTGAGAGAAATGAGTGGTTTGCTAGCGCAGTTCTCTGCAATCGGTGGAATCAACTTTAACTTTAATGCAGATAATATTGCAAAACTACAAGGAGTCATAACAGAACTTAAGAGCCTTGACCCTGACAAGCCTGCTGCGATGGCTGCCATGTTCGGACAGGCTGCCAGGAAGGCTCAGGTGGAATCAAAACTAGTTCGTTACGGAGATGCCCAAGGCGGCGTACAAATTACGAATTTAGCGATACCACCCATTCAAATTGAAGCTACATTAAATGGCCAAAGAGTTGCTTCCATACTGGCGGAAGAGATAACCCCTGTAATAGCAGCCAGAGTTGCACATGCCTTGAGGACTAGATAAATGGCTGAAAATAACACGATAAAAAGGTTAAATAAATTAACAACAATGACGCCAAAGGCGGCGGATATTGGTGAAAGGAATATAGTCGAAGATCACCAACTAAAGTTGCAATTTTTACATGTCCCGACAGGTAGAGAAGTTGCTTTTTCGGCATACTTAGAAGGTTTTTCGGAATCTTTCACTTCAGACTGGCGTTCACAGAGCGTATATGGTAGAATGGACCCCGTTGTTAACTTTAGAAGCACAACAAGGATGTTTAACTTGGCCTGGAACATACCTGCACACGGCCTAAAGCATGCAGAGATCAACCACTCAAAGATTGACTTGCTTATTTCAATGCTTTATCCAAGATACGAGGAGAAGGGAGATTTTACAGATGGGAAGGCAATAACGGCAGGCCCCATTATAGGCTTAAGGTTTGGAAACTTGATACAAAATCAAGTTGATGCCGGATACCTGTACGGCTTTCTTAGCGGACTTACTTACACACCTAACTTTAGCATGGGGGCTTTTAAGGTTGTCAGAAGGGGCATAGCAAGGCGTGAGGGGGACTTGGGTGTTGTGCTAGATACAAAATACAAAGG
>TARA_R110000824_G_scaffold18030_2_pt1 | contig 14481 bp, 13 predicted proteins | sample TARA_R110000824 | Tara Oceans TARA_R110000824 (sample SAMEA4397747) | marine metagenome | biome: Polar Biome; feature: [MES] marine water layer (ENVO:01000295) within the mesopelagic zone...; material: water (ENVO:00002006), including particulate matter (ENVO:01000060) such as...... | reverse complement strand
AAATCGGTGGCACCGGCGGACGGGAAACCGACCTCGATCTCCTTGATGCCAATCTTGACCAGCAGATCGAAGAAACGCTGTTTCTTCTGGGCATCCATCGGATCAATCAGGGCTTGGTTGCCATCGCGCAGATCGGTGGACAGCCAGCGTGGGGCCTTGTCGATTGTGCGCGACGGCCATTGCCGGTTGGGCAGGTCGACTTGCGGGAACGGGCGATATTTCTGTGACGGGTTCTGGTGCATGGCTTCACTCTTATGCTGCTGGAAGATGCGCGCAAGGCACAAATTCCGGGGTTTGCTTATATTTTCTGGAAAATCATCCCTTAGGCGGGGCGCTGCGCCTTTTTGGCAGCAGCATTGGTACGCCTAAGGGCGTATAAGTCGTAGCAGCAGGAGGGCTTGTGACCGTGTCATGCCGCCGGTTTTATCCGGACTGCCAAATAAATCAACCTTGCTGCTGCAATTTTTTGACATTGGCCCCGAGAGCCGGGCGAAGATCACTTCGGTCGGCAGGCCGAGGGCTCAAAAGTCATCCACATAGCGGGACGATGTCTGACGGCATTTTACCTTAAGTTACAATATATTAAGATTGGTGCGTTAGGATCGCCCCGAAACATCAATGGAAAAACGCGAATGTATCGTCTTGTTTACATGAGCAGACCGACCCGCGAAATGGGTGACCAAGAGGCTGACGATCTTTTGCGTCGAGCGAAAACAAACAATGATCGCAGCGGCATAACGGGAATATTGATTCATGACCGCCGGAGATATTATCAATATCTGGAAGGGGATGAAGACAAGGTCGAGGCGACATTTGCCCGGATTGCCTTGGACCGGCGTCATCAGGCCATCATCCGGTTGAAAAGTGGCACCATAAACCGGCGACAATTTCCAGAATGGGCGATGGCCTCAAAGACGGTGACGACTGACGAAAGCCTGCGAAGTTCGGTTGAACGGCTTGTGCAAAATTGCGATCAAGAAGTTGCGGCGGAGCTTCTGAATTTTGCCGAAGCCCGGGACCGGGCGGCCGCGAATGAGGCCGCCCGTCCGGATAAGGTCTAGTTCTTTTCTTTGTCGACCAGCTTGTTGGCGCCGATCCATGGCATCATGGCGCGGAGCTGAGCGCCGGTTTCCTCGATCGGATGGGCTGCGGCCTGCTTGCGAGCCGCTTTCAGTTCCGGCTGTCCGGCGCGGTTGTCGAGGACGAAGTCTTTCACAAAACGGCCTGACTGGATGTCCGCCAATACCCGTTTCATTTCCGCTTTGGTTTCTGCGGTGATGATCCGTGGACCAGTGGTGATATCGCCATATTCCGCAGTGTTTGAGATGGAGTAGCGCATGTTCGCGATACCACCTTCATAAAGCAGGTCGACGATCAGCTTGGTTTCATGCAGACATTCGAAATAGGCCATTTCCGGAGCATAGCCAGCTTCCGTCAGGGTTTCGAAACCCGCCTGGATGAGATGGGTAATACCACCGCAAAGCACGGCTTGCTCGCCGAACAGATCGGTTTCGCATTCTTCGCGGAAGTTGGTTTCGATGATACCCGAACGGCCGCCACCAACGCCGGAAGCATAAGCAAGCGCAACATCATGGGCATTGCCGGAAACGTCGCGGTCAATTGCGATCAGGCAAGGGACACCGCCGCCGCGCTGATATTCGCTGCGCACCGTGTGGCCAGGGCCTTTGGGGGCGATCATGATGATGTCGAGATCTTCGCGCGCTTCGATCAGGCCGAAATGGATGTTGAGACCATGGGCGAAGGCGAGGGCGGCACCCTCTTTCATATTCGCGTGCAGGTCATCGGCGTAGATCGCAGCCTGATGCTCGTCGGGCGCGAGGACCATGACGATATCGGCCCATTTTGCGGCGTCCTGATTGGTCATAACCTTGAAACCGGCATCTTCAGCCTTTTTCGCGGTTGCTGAACCGGCACGCAGCGCGATGGCGACTTCCTTGACGCCGCTGTCGCGGAGGTTCTGTGCATGGGCATGGCCCTGGCTGCCATAACCGACGATTGCGATTTTCTTCCCGGTGATCAGGCCGAGATCTGCATCGGCGTCATAATAAACTTTCATTTTTCTTCCTTATATTCAAATGTTTGCGAATAGATTTAGGGTATCTTTGTTAGCTAGAATTGGTCAGACTATATGCGCGATATTCCGCTCATGCAGTCTCTGGCCCCCGGCCGATGGCCACGACACCGGTGCGGCCAACTTCGACCAGCCCGACTTCGCGCATCAGACCGACAAATGTCTCGATCTTCTCCGGAGCCCCGGTAATTTCAAAGACAAAGCTTTCTGTTGTCGCATCGACAACCCGCGCGCGATAAATATCCGCCAGTCGCATGGCTTCGATGCGATGCTCGCCCTTGCCCGCAACCTTTACAAGCGCCAGTTCGCGCTGAACGTGCGGACCGGATTCGGTCAGATCACGAACGCTGTGCACCGGCACCAGCCGGTCGAGCTGGGCAATGATCTGCTCGATCACATGCGGCGGACCGTTGGTAGCAATGGTGATCCGGCTCACGGCATGATCTTCGCTGATATCGGCAACGGTCAGGCTGTCGATATTATAGCCGCGGGCGGTGAACATGCCGGCGATCCGGGCCAAAATGCCGGCCTCATTGTCGACCAATACGGCAAGAACGTGCCGTTCAACGGCTTCTTCGTGAATATGCATCAGACAAGGGCCTTTGCTTGGTCGTCCATCGTACCCTTTACGTCGGCTTCTGTCAGAAGCATCTCTGTATGGGCTGCGCCGGACGGGATCATCGGGAAGCAGTTTGCCAGTTTTGCAACGCGGCAATCAACCATCACCGGACCCTCGGTTTCGATCATCTTCTGGATGCCGGCCTCAAGGTCGGCGGGATCCTCGATCCGGATACCGGTCCAGTCATAGCTTTCCGCCAGCTTCACAAAGTCTGGGAGACTATCGCTGTAACTATTTGAATAACGGCTTTCATAGGTCAGTTCCTGCCATTGGCGAACCATGCCCATATATTCGTTATTGAGGATGAATATCTTCACCGGCAGTCGATATTGGGTGGCGGTGCCGAGTTCCTGGATATTCATCTGGATCGACGCTTCACCGGCAATATCGATGACCAGAGCATCGGGATTGCCCAGTTGCGCGCCAATCGCGGCAGGCAGGCCATAGCCCATGGTGCCGAGACCGCCGCTGGTCAGCCATTTATTGGGGCTCTCGAAATCAAAATGCTGGGCTGCCCACATCTGGTGCTGGCCGACCTCGGTGGTAATGATCGGTTCGCGTTCATGGGTCGCTTGCCACAATTTGCGAATCGCCTCCTGCGGCATGATTTCTGTCTTGCTCTCGGGATAATCGAGGCAATTGGTTGCGCGCCAGCCTTTGATCCGCGACCACCATTCGCCATGATCCGGGGTGGCAAAGCGGCGGCCCTTGAGCACGGCAATCAACTGTTCCATTACCCGGCCAACGTCGCCGACAACCGGCAGATCGACCCTTATGGTCTTGTTGATCGACGAACGGTCGATGTCGACATGGATTTTCTTGCTGTTCGGCGAAAAAGCGTCGAGCCGTCCGGTGATCCTGTCATCGAAACGGGCGCCAAGGCAGACCACAAGGTCGGCCTTGTTCATCGCCATATTGGCTTCATATGTGCCGTGCATGCCAAGCATGCCGAGCCATTTGTCGGAGGAAGCCGGAAATGCTCCGAGGCCCATCAGCGTCGAGGTAACCGGACATCCAAGCAATTCGGCCAGCTGGCGGAGGGTTTCGCTTGCCTTTGGCCCGCTGTTGATGATCCCGCCGCCAGTGTAAAGGATCGGCGCTTTCGCGCTCATGATCATCTCTGCAGCGGCATTGATCGCCTTGAAATCACCCTCGGTCTGAGGCTGATAGCGGGTATTGGTCCTGGCCGCATTGCGGCTAAATTCGGCCGCTGCAACCTGGACGTTCTTGGGAATGTCGATGACCACCGGGCCAGGGCGGCCCTTTGTCGCGATATGAAACGCTTCCTGCACGACTTGCGCCAGATCGGACGGTTTCTTCACCAGATAATTATGCTTGGTGCAATGGCGCGTAATACCGATTGTATCCGCTTCCTGGAAAGCGTCAGTACCGATCAGATTGGTTGCGACCTGGCCGGTGATGACAACCATAGGGATGCTATCCATAAGCGCATCGGTAATCCCGGTGACCGCATTGGTCGCGCCCGGGCCGGATGTCACCAGCACGACACCGGGCTTGCCTGTCGAACGCGCATAGCCTTCTGCCGCATGGGTCGCCGCCTGTTCGTGACGGACCAGAATATGCTTGATTTTCGGATGCTCGTAAAGCGCATCATAAATGGGTAGCACCGCACCGCCGGGATAGCCGAAAACGGTATCCACGCCTAGGTCCAGCAAGGTTTCGACCAATATATCGGCGCCGCTTTTTTCGGCCACATCATGCTCCATTAGCTGTCTGTTTTGCGCTGCCCGCCCGCCATGATGCACTGCAACACAATAGGCAAGGCTTTGTTAATTCGAGGCTCGCTACATATCTGATTATATTATGTCAAGGCCTAATACTGTAATATAGTTTCAGTTATATCATCATTATCGTTATTTAATATGCCTTCGATCCTGGGCCATGCTGGCGGGCTCTGGTTGCGGAACCAGGTATATTGGCGTTTGGCATAGCGCCGCGTCGCGATTTGCGCCTGCTCGACAGCGACCTCCTGGCTGATGTCACCCGCTATCCAGGCTCCGATTTCAGCCGCACCAATCGCCCGCATAACCGGCAGATTTGCGGGCAGATTGCGCGATAAAAGGGCCGCAACTTCTGCCTTTGCACCCTGTTCGATCATCTGGTGCAATCGCCGGTCGCAACGTCCGTACAGCCATTCACGCTGCGGCAGCAGAACCAGCGGATGCAATTTGATATCATCGCCAATCCCGCCGATCTTGTGCTTTTGCCAATGGTCCAGGGGTTGGCCGGTCGACCGGACCACTTCCAGCGCGCGCTGGATGCGGGTGGTGTCGGCCGGGTTCAATCTTTCCGCCGACACCGGATCCAGCTTTTGCAGGGCTTGATATGCTTCCAACGTTTCCAATTTCCGGATTTCCTGCCGGATTTCCGGATCAATTTCTGGAATCGGAGCGATGCCTTCGAGCAATATCCGGACATAAAGGCCAGTGCCGCCCACCAATATCGGCAACAGACCGCGCGCATGGGCTGCGGCGATTGCCGTCTTGGCGTCACTTGCCCAGCGGGCTGCAGAGCAGGCCTCCATGCCGTCAATATAGCCGAATAGCTGATGCTCAATGCCTTGCATCTCCTCTTCGGTCGGGCGCGCACTCAATATGGTGAGATCGCGATAGACCTGGGCGCTATCAGCATTGATGATCACCGAGGGTTGCTTTTTGGCAATGTCCAATGCCAAGGCGGATTTACCGCTGGCCGTTGGCCCAACCACCAGCGCAACATTCTGGTCCTGTTTCGGAGAAATCATGTTCATCGCCACGCTCATAGCAAAAGAATCCCTGAATGAGAGAGATATTCAATCGGCGATTGCCACGCTCGGTGAGGCTGGCGCCACCATCAGCCGCCAGTCCGATTTGATTGACGAGCGCGTGCTGGATATTTTCTTCGACGGCGATCCCGCGGCTGCGCGGAGACATCTTGAAGAGATCGAAGGCGATATTGACATCGCCGTGCAACCGGAGGCAAACCGCCTCAAGAAATTGCTGATTTCCGATATGGACAGCACCATGATCACGGTCGAATGTATCGATGAACTGGCCGATTATGCCGGCATAAAGTCCGAAATTGCAGCGATCACCGAACGGGCGATGCAGGGTGAACTGGATTTTGAAGAAGCGCTCCGCGGCAGGGTCGCGCTGCTCGAAGGTCTCGAGACCGCAGCGATCCAGTTGTGCCTTGATGAACGGGTCAAGATCATGCCCGGCGCGGAAACCCTCGTCAGGACGATGGCCCAGCGCGGTGCCGCGACGATTCTGGTGTCAGGCGGATTCACAAAATTTGCGAAGCCTGTCGCGCAAGCCATTGGATTTGAGTCTTTTCATGCCAATGTTCTGGGCGAAGCCGCCGGCTTGCTGACTGGTGGACTGGACGGACCGATTGTCGATTCGACCCGAAAGGACGAGCTGCTGCAATCCGCTGCGCAGGAAGCCCACCTGTCGCTGGAATCATGTCTGGCGATCGGGGACGGCGCGAATGACATTCCGATGCTGCAGCGGGCTGGTCTGGGTGTTGCCTATCACGCCAAGCCCAAGGCAGCGCAAGCCGCCGATATTGCCATCAAATATAATGATCTGACGGCGCTTCTATATATTCAGGGGATTGCAGCGGACCAGTGGGCTAGGAAATAGGCGCGTCCTAGCGCCGTTTCGTGATACAATCATTGCCGGAGGCTTTCACGCGGCTGCACATCGAATCGGCTTGCGCCCGGGTTGTGAACGGTCCTGCCTGCAACCGGGTAATTCCGCCTGCATTGACCAGATAAGGTTGCAATCCGGCCAGGGCAGAAACACTGGCTTCCAGCTTGGTCCACAGATTTTTCGCCTTATTCTCATCGCTAAACGCGCCAAGCTGCACACGCCAGTCACCGCTTGCAGCGACGCTAACCGGTGCTGCTGTCGTGGCCGGTGCTGCGGGTACAGGTTTCGGCGTTGGCGCATAGGTTACGCCGGGCGTGATCGGGCCGGGTGCTGGGGCTGGATCGGGGAGCGCCGGACGGGATGGGGGCAATTGCGCTGTCTGCACTGTGCCGGTCGACTGTGCAGGACGAAGGCCGCCGGTTTGAGCGGTCCGGACCCGTTTCTCGTCTTGCTCCATCTGCCCTGCCAGTTCGATCGCCCGCCGCCGGTCTTCGATCGGAATATAACGGTCCATCTGGGCCAGATTGGTCGTCGCCTGCGGTAGTTGCTGCGCCGACGCACGGGTCATTAGAGCGTAGGCCTTGATCCAGTCCTTTTCGACAAAATCGCCGTTAAAATGGCCCGTGCCCAGAACATATTGCGCCCGCGGCTCGCCGCGTTCGCTGGACGCCTGCAAATAGGGCAGGGCTTCGCTCCGGCGGTTATTCTGGAACAGCACCAGGCCATAATTGTCATTGGCCTGCAAATGTCCCTGGTCAGCGGCTTTCTTGTACCATCTTTCCGCCTGGCCCAGATCCAGAGGAACACCGCGGCCCAATTTATAGGCCTGCGCCAGATTGAATTGTGCGTCCGCATCGCCCTTCTCGGCAGGTCCGCGCCATTCGTTGATAGCGGTCTGAAAATCGCCGCGTCCCCATGCGTCAACGCCAGCCTTCACATCCGCCATGGCCGGTGCGGAAACCAGGAAGAGCGCCAGGCCAAGCAACGGAGTTATGGGATGATTGGCTTTTTTCATGGAATATTCCTTGGTGCTCAATGATTGAAAATTACGAGTTACTAGCCGTTTTTGCGTTGCTAAACTGCCGGGACTCTTCAAGTCTAGCAAAAACTGGAGGGGTTGTTCAGCGATTCCCTGCCGGACCACTGTAAAACTTATTCTCGCCAAGGCAAAATCACCGCCAACTTGTTAACCCTATTTTAGCCCTGTTCTGTCACAAAAGCACCCGAACAAAGGTTTTCGGGCAAATTGTGCCGTTATTGAATGTGATTGAACAAGGGGAAGAATGTGCGAGTTCTAGCGATGGCTTCGCAAAAGGGTGGCTCCGGCAAAACAACTTTGTCCGGTCATCTGGCTGTACAGGCACAATTGGCCGGGGCTGGCCCCGTTGTCCTGATCGACATCGATCCGCAAGGTTCTTTGGCCGATTGGTGGAACGAGCGGGAAGCTGACTTGCCGGCGTTCGCACAAACCACAGTATCCCGTCTTGCATCCGATCTGGCGATTTTGCGCCAACAGGGTTTCAAGTTGGCCGTCATCGACACACCACCAGCCATCACTATGGCGATCCAGAGCGTGATTTCAGTTGCCGAGCTCATCGTTATCCCGACCCGTCCGAGCCCGCATGATCTGAGGGCCGTCGGGGCGACCGTCGACTTGTGTGAACGGGCTGGCAAACCGCTGCTGTTCGTCGTCAATGGTGCAACGCCGAAAGCCAAGATCACTTCCGAAGCTGCAGTTGCCCTTTCTCAACATGGCACTGTTGCACCAATCACCGTTCATCACCGTACCGATTTTGCCGGTTCGATGATCGACGGTCGAACCGTGATGGAAGTCGATCCCAAATCCCGGTCGGCGCAAGAGATCGTCCATCTATGGTCCTATATTTCTGACCGGCTTGAGAAAAATTTCCGTCGGACAATCTTCAGCGCTCCCGCGATGGCACAAAATGTCAATCCGGGCGTCCACCGGCAAGTCGGCAATTTCGGACGCCGCGTGGTTGGTTCGTAATGGGAGAGGCTGAAAAAATGAGCGAACCAAAACCACTCGCGTCTCTTTCATCCAGCTTGCTGGCTCGAAAAGGCGGTGCAAAGCCGGCGATGCGTCGCCAGGGCTATTCGAATTTTCCTGACAATTCCTCCGATCATCCTGGTGAAAGCCATGAGGATCTGGGCTGGAATGATATGGGCTATGATGTCGACCCCGATCATGACGCGCACCCGATCGAGCATGTTCACCATAATCCGTTAGCCGGAGCGATTCCCAATCCCGGAGCGGCCGTCAGGCAGCAGCAGGAAGAAATCGCGGCCAAGTTGGGCATCACACCTGCTGATCAAGAGGCGACTGAAACAGCTATAACCGAACCGGTAGGCGCGCCTGTGCCTCTTTCGATTTCCCGCGAAGTTCAGCCATTGGCAGAGACATCAGCAGTATTGGAAGCGGTCCGGAATCAAATCCGCGAGACCAAAAAATCACGGCCAGCCATCAAATCCCGGACCCGCAAGGCAAAAACTGCATTCACTCTGCGTCTGGATCCGGAAAGACATTTGAAATTGCGCCTGGCTACAGCGGTAAAAAACGTCTCGGCGCAGCAATTGGTAACCAGGGCCGTGGACGAATATTTAAAAACTATACCCGAACTGGATGATCTGGCCGAGCGCGTTCCATCGCGCGGAGCTGCCTGAACTGGGCTTTAAGAGAATCTCGAACGGAAACGACCGACTTTTAACGCGAGGACATAGAAATGAAACGCGATCTGATTTTGAAAATGGCTGCTTCCTCCATGGTGTTCGCCACAGTGTTGACCGGTTGTGGCCCCATGGGCAGCGGCTCTGTCGCGTCCATGTCGAGCAAACCGGCCACGGTTAAAGACGGCGCGAAATATGCGAAGAAAGCCGAAAAAGCCATGGCGAAAGGCGATCTCGACGCTGCGATTGCCTATGCCGAGCGTTCGGTCGCTGGCGTCGGTAGCGATCCTGAAACCCGGGCCTTGCTCGGCCAGGCCTATTTGGCCGCTGGCCGTCTGGCCTCGGCGGAACGCAGCTTCATGGATGCAATGGAACTCGGCAAGACCGATGCCCGCACAATCCTCAGCCTCAGTCTGGCTCAATTGGGTCAGGGCAAGGCGGACAAGGCGAAAGCGCTTGTCGTCAATAACAGGCAATATATTCCAGCCGCCGATTACGGTCTGGCTCTAGCGCTGACCGGCGACAGCAAGACCGCGATCGAGGTGCTTGAGCAAGCCATTCGTCAGGACAATGTTACGGGCCGTACCCGCCAGAATCTCGGTCTCGCTTATGCTTTGGATGGCCGCTGGAAAGAAGCCAAGCTGATGGCAGTGCAGGACGTAGCGCCAGCATCGGTCAATGATCGTGTCATGCAATGGGCTCAAATGGCCCGTCCCGGCGCCTATGAAACACGCGTCGCGACAGTGCTGAACCTTACTCCGGTCGCAAATGACCCGGGTCAACCGGTGCAACTGGCTCTCCGTCCAGCTTCCGTACCAGCCAATGTTGCTGCATCTCCCGAGCAAGATTATGGGCGTGAAGTGGCGAGCTTTGATCGCAATAGCCCGCTGCCGGCTATCGGACCGGCGCCAAAGGCAGGCAGTGATGTGGATTTTCTGGCCAAGGAAAATAGCGTTAAAGTGGCAACCGTCACGGTCCCAGCCAGCAATGCTACTGCAAAATCATCGGCTGCTACTCCGATGATCAAAGCTGAGACCAAACCGGTTCGCGCCGCACCAGAAACGAAATTTGTCGTGGAAAGCGACAAGTTTGCACCGGTCAAATCTGCCGCTGTCGAGACAGCGCAATTTGCCAAGCCTGTCATGCAAAGAGTTTCCTATCAGCCAGCAGCGAAATCTTCCACCTCATCGTCCGGGACTCATCTGGTGCAACTTGGTGCATTCTCTTCACCCGAGGGAGCCAAGCGCGCCTGGGGGATATTGTCTGCCCGGAATAGCGATCTGAGCGCCTTCCAATATGCCAGCTCGCGGATCAACGTGAAGGGTAAAACGCTTTACCGCTTGGCCGCAGTAGGCTTTGGCAACGAACAAACTGCCGAAGCAATGTGCGCCGGTATCAAGGCCAAGGGCGGCAATTGCATCGTTCGTCATGCCAAGGGCGTCAACAACGTCGCGCCGACACGTATGGCAAGTCAGGCACCAAAAAAACTGGCCTCACGCTAGTTTAAGAAAAATTGAATGGAGGCGGCGAGCTAATAGGCTCTGCCGCCTTTATATATGGCTGTCACGCGTCCTTGAACGGGTAGGCCGTCAAATGGCGTGTTACCAGCGGTAGCCGCCATTTTGCGGGTATCGACTCGCCACGGGCTATCTTCGTCGACGAGGATGAAATCCGCTTCATATCCCGGACGCAGCAAGCCAGCTTCGACGCCGAGAATTTTTGCCGGGTTGGTGGAGAGCAGCTCGAACAGCCGGCCAATCGAAATAGTACCATCCCGAACCAGCGTGAAAGAAAGTGCCAGCAGAGTCTCCGCTCCGGCCATTCCCGGCGCCGCTTCGGCATAGGGCAGTCTCTTGTCCGCCGCGCCGCGCGGATCATGGCCCGAAGCAATCACGTCGATGGTGCCATCTTTGATCGCAGCGATGCAGGCCAGGCGATTTTCTTCGCTGCGCAATGGTGGAGACATGCGGGCGAACGTCCGAAAATCGTGGATCGCAATATCGGATAGAAGAAGGTGCGCCGGGGTAATACCGCAGGTCACCGGCAAATTGTCAGATTTCGCTGCCCGAATCAAATTCAGACCGTCTTCGGTAGTAACCTGACGAAAATGGACATGGGCCCCGGTTTCGCGAACCAGCGCGATATCGCGGGCGATGGCAATGGCTTCCGCCGCTGCCGTGGCGCTGGCCAGCCCGAGCCGGGTTGCGGTTTCACTATTGGTTGCGACCGCACCATTGGTCAGCCCACCATCCTCGCTGTGAACAATCAGCGGCAAATCCAGCGATCGGCAATATTGCAGCAACTTCAGCATCAGTCCGCTGTCGGCGATCCACTGCCGGCCCGTGGCTACCGCCTTTGCGCCTGACCTTTTCATCAGGCCGATTTCGGCTAGCTGTTTCCCTTCCAGCCCCTTGGTCGCAGCGGCAATAGGGTGCGACCAGAGATCCGGTTTGCCTTCCACGGCATTATGTTTGATCATCGCCGGCAGATCGAGGACCGGAGCCTGATCGGGCATCAAGGCCGCCCGGGTAATGCCGCCATAATGGAAAGCCGGCTTGTCGATCGCAAAAACGCCAAGATCGACGATGCCTGGAGCCAAAAGCCTGTCCTTGCAGTCAATTGCTTCCATGGATTGGCTGTCGGTCGCCTCTTTCACTGAGGCGATGCGGTCGCCATCGATAATCAGGCTACCTTCAATCGGTTGCTCCTCGTCCGGCAACATCAAGCGCGCATTGGTAAAAATCTTTTTCATGACCAGCCCTCCACACCGCGAGACTTGCGGGTCAATATATCGAGACAGGCCATCCGTACGGCGACTCCCATCTCTACCTGTTCGGTTATCGCGGAATGTTGCAGATCATCGGCTACGTCGCTGTCAATCTCGACTCCCCGGTTCATCGGTCCGGGGTGCATCACCAGTGCGCCTTCATTGGCGAGCTTCAACCGCTCCCGCGTCAGACCGTAGAGATAATGATATTCGCGTGGGCTGGGGATAAAATCACCATTCATCCGCTCGTTCTGCAGCCGCAGCATCATCACCACATCACTACCTTCTAGCGCTTCGTCAAAATTGGTGAAGACGTTCACATTGAACCGGTCAAGCGCGGCAGGGAGCAAGGAAGGCGGGCCGCAAACCCGCACTTTTGCGCCTAATGTGGTCAGGCAATATATATTGGAGCGTGCCACCCGGCTATGCATCACATCACCACAAATGGCTATCGTCAGGCCGCTGATATCACCCTTGCGTCTTTGGATCGTCAAAGCGTCGAGCAGCGCCTGGGTCGGATGTTCATGGCTGCCATCGCCGGCGTTGAGTACCGGACAGTCGACCTTGTCGGCAATCAGTTGCACCGCGCCGGAACTGCCATGACGGATGACAATCGCATCTGCCTTCATCGCGTTGAGCGTTACCGCCGTATCGATCAGCGTTTCGCCTTTCTTGATGCTCGATTGCGCTGCGTGCATGTTGACGACATCCGCGCCCATCCGTTTCCCGGCGATTTCGAAAGACAGCAGCGTTCTGGTGCTATTCTCGAAAAACGCATTGATGACGGTGAGGCCATCGAGCCGGTCTGCATGTTTGCTCGATTTCTTGTTGAGATCGACCCATTGCTTGGCCTCCTCCAGCAGAAATAATATCTCCCAGGGGTGCAGTCCGGCAATACCCAATAGATGACGATGAGGGAAAGCATCCGATCCGGCTGGAAAGGTCTGCGACGATGCGGTTTTTTGCGATGTCATTAAAGCGGGTTCTATAGAGTCATCATCCCAGCGCGGCAAGCCTGTCGATGGCGCCTTGCAAAATATAGGCAGCAGCCATTTTGTCGACCACCTTGGCCCGTTTTTTCCGGCTGACGTCCGACGCGATCAGATCGCGGGTGACCGCCTGCGTGCTCCACCGTTCGTCCCACAATAATATAGGCAGCCCAAGCGGCTTCAGATTTTGGGCAAAAGAGCGCGCGGCCTGGGTCTGCTGGCTCTGGCTGCCATCGAGATTGAGCGGCAGGCCAGCCACAAGTCCGACGATATGCTGGTCGGCAATCACCGCTTTGATACGCTCAAGATCCTTGGAAAATTTGCGCCGTTCGATGGTCTCGGCCGCCGTAGCGAAAGTCCAGTGGGAATCGCACAAGGCCATTCCGACGGTCTTCGTGCCGATGTCCAGGCCCAGCAACCGGCCACCGTCCGGTAGCGCCTGAGCAAAGGCAGCGACATCATCGGAGATTAGCGAGCCTGAAATGACGCCATCCTCCGGCGCGCATCGGCGCGAATATTGGCCCAGAACAGGCTGTAGTCATAAACATGATAATTATTGCCGGGCAGGGCGTAGGGCCCCATTTCGGGTGGATCACCGATAAGCAGAAAGCCGCGGTTATCGCACCTTGCCGGAACCGAGCCCGCAACAAGAGATGCTTCGCTGAGATCATCATTGGGAACCAGAGTCCCTATATTTGCCGACGCCACCGCAGAGGAATTGACGTCGCCATTGATCGGATTGCTGCAAAGCAGCTTGCTATCTTTGCGCGGCTCTCCGTTGAAGCCGATTGTCATGTCATAGACTTTGACGATCCGGCCATAATCTGCCGGCTCCGCAAAACTCTGCCAAGCCATGATGCAGCGGGTCTGATCGGGCGCTTCGCAAATATCGAGACCCATTTCCGGGATATCGGTGTCCACCGAAACCGGCCATCCGACGACATAGGCGGCGACAATCCGGTTGGCGAGCGGCGTGCCCGCGACCCGGTCCTTGAGCAAATTGGTCAGATGCAGACTGCCCTGGCTGTGTCCGGCCAAAATGATCGGCTGATCATCCGGGATTTCCGCGACAAAATAGTCAAAGGCGGCCAGCACGTCCTGATAGGCAGCATCCAGCGCCTGCTGGCCCTGAGGCTTCGTGGTAAGAAACGCGCCGAGTGTGGCTTGACGATAGCGCGGCGCCCAGACATCGCCGATGGCATTAAAGGCGCTGGCCTGGCCGCGCAGGAATATCCGCGCGCGCGCTTGCGATTCTTCGTCATCCAGCGTCGCATTCCAGCGGTCTTTCTTCAGAAAAGAGGTCGGGTGAATGAAGAAAACAGCGGCTTTCTTGTCCTTCGGCAGGGCTGCGTCCGCATCCTCATATCCTTCCGGAAGCCACAGGGCAGGGTTGCCCTTCACCAGTTCAGGCCGCGCCAACCACATGCCGGTATCGGCATAAACATTGGTTTCCAGCACTTCCTGTGCCGCAAATTCGGTGTCGGGCACAAAGGCCACTTCCATCAACTCTTCGCCATAGACCTGATAAACAAATGCGCCGGCGAGCACGAGGATGACCATGCCTGCGACAAAATAGAGAAATTTACGGGCCAAATGACACTCCAACCTGTTTGCTGCTGCCTCAATCCGCTTGAAGCCGCTCCGCGCCAGTGCTAGCGGCGCTCGGTACACAATAT
>TARA_R110000824_G_scaffold11585_7_pt1 | contig 14506 bp, 11 predicted proteins | sample TARA_R110000824 | Tara Oceans TARA_R110000824 (sample SAMEA4397747) | marine metagenome | biome: Polar Biome; feature: [MES] marine water layer (ENVO:01000295) within the mesopelagic zone...; material: water (ENVO:00002006), including particulate matter (ENVO:01000060) such as...... | reverse complement strand
ATGATCCGCAAGGATCAGGCGGACTGCATGGGTTGCCTGTCGCATTGTGGTTTCTCGGCATGGAAAGACCATGACAATCATAGCACCGGACGGCTCGCCGATCCGCGCAGTTTCTGTATCCAGAAAAGCCTGCAGGAAATCGTCCATGGTGCACCGGTCGAGGAACATCTGATGTTTGCCGGTCATGGCGCCTATAATTTTGGTACCGATCCCTTTTATTCCAACGGCTTTGTGCCGACGGTTAAGCAGCTGGTGGATCGAATCCTGACTGGCGACTGAGTTGGAAATCCGGCTCGATGATCTAAGCGGTCAGCAGGTTCAGGACCTGCTGGCTACGCATCTGGCCGGAATGCAGCAAAATTCGCCTCCGGAAAGTGTGTTTGCGCTGGATCTGAGCGGATTATTGCATCCCGATGTGTCGGTCTGGACAGCTTGGGATGAAGCAGAATTGATGGGCATTGGCGCGCTCAAGCAATTGTCTCCGTTAACCGGTGAGATCAAATCGATGCGAACCGACATCCGGCATCTACGCATGGGTGTGGGCGCGGCCATTCTTGATCACATCATTACAGAGGCGCAGCAGCGCGACTATCGGCGGTTGAGTCTGGAAACGGGCTCCGGCCCAGAATTTGAACCCGCGCTGCACCTGTATCGCAAACGGGGATTCGCAAATGGCGAACCGTTCGGTGACTATGTGTCGAGCGACTTCAACCAGTTTCTGCATCTGGAGCTCTGACGAATAAGTTGGTCGGCGAAGCGTAACCTTCTCCCTTAAGGGAGAAGGTGTTTTTACCGCTCAATCCAGATCCCATGCCCGTTCGCCATGGTTGGAAATATCCAGACCATCGCGCTCATCGTCTTCGCTGACCCGCATCGGCAGGATGAAGCTGATGCCGAAACCGAGAATGGCGGTGGCGACTGCGGACCAGATAGCGACCGCGCCGACGCCGATCAGCTGGGCAACAAATTGGCTGCCAAATCCCATGCCTTCTGCATAGCCAGTCCCGCCGAAGCCGCTACCGATGAACAGTGCGAGCATCAGGCTACCAAGGATTCCGCCGACGCCGTGGACTGCGAAAACGTCGAGGCTGTCGTCTATCTTGAAGCCATTTTTGACGAGACCAACAGCCATGAAGCAGACAATGGATGCCGCTGCACCAATGATGATTGACGCGCCGGGTCCGACAAAACCGGCCGCCGGAGTGATCGTGGCCAGTCCGGCAATGGCGCCGGTGGCGACGCCGACCGCGGTCGGTTTCCCGACCTTGAATTTTTCGATCAATATCCAGACCAAAGCGGCTGTGGATGCCGCGATATGGGTATTGATGATCGCCGCCGATGCATCGTCGGTCGCAGCCAGTGCGGAACCTCCGTTAAATCCGAACCAGCCGACCCAGAGCATGGCAGCGCCCGCTACGGTTAGGGCAGGGCTGTGCGGCAGCATCATGGTTTTGGGCCAGCCCATGCGCTTGCCGAGCATGATGGCTACGACCAGTGCGGAAACGCCAGCAGTGGTGTGAACGACGATGCCACCAGCAAAGTCGAGCACGCCGAGATTGCTGAGCCAGCCGCCGCCCCAGACCCAATGGGTCACTGGTGCATAGACAACAAGCGACCATAAGGCGCAAAAAGCAACCACCCAGCCAAAGCGCGCGCGCTCAACCCAGGCGCCGATCATCAGCGCGGGTGTGATCACGGCAAAGGTCATCTGGAACATCGCAAATGCCGATTCCGGTATCGCAGTGCCTTCCCGGACATTGCCGAGATTGTTGAGCATCCAGTTCATACCACTGCCGAGAAACCCGTTGGTGACGCCGCCAAAGGCCAGCGTATATCCAACGACAATCCAGAGAACCGAACAAATGCCAACCACCGCCATGCACTGGATCAATACTGACAGAAAATTCTTGGCGCGGACAAGCCCGCCATAAAATAGCGCAAGGCCAGGCAGGGTCATCAGCAGAACCAGAGCGCTGGAGGTCAATATCCAGGCTGTGTCGCCGCTATTGGCCATATCGGTGACGGCGGGGTCCAATGGCTGCTGAGCATGGAGCGGGGAAACCGCCCAGCCGGACGCCAGAAGCAGGCCTAAGGATTTGACTGGATATTTCATGATGTTCCCCGCCGCTATATTCTCATTATGCCTGTTCGCTCTTGCGAATCAGACTGTCGCAAATTCCTAGTCGAGACCAACAGGGGACTCAACGGAAAGCTTATACCCAGCCGTCGAGCACCTGGTCCGGTGGCCGATGACCGTCGGCCCATACCCGGATATTGGTAATCACCCGATCGCCCGACGCTTCGCGGCCTTCGAACGTAGCGCTTCCCATATGTGGAAGCAGAACGGTGTTCTTCAGGTTGAGAAAACGGGGGTCGATATCGGGCTCATTTTGATAGACGTCGAGTCCCGCGCCGCCAATTTTTTCATTTTGCAGAGCCTCGATCAAAGCTTCCTCATCGACCAGATCGCCGCGTGCGGTGTTGATCAGATAGGATGAGGCTTTCATCTTGCTGATTCTCTCTGCATTGATCAGTTCATGGGTTTCCGCCGTGTGTGGGCAATGGAGCGATATGATGTCGCACTCGCGGATCAGCTCGTCGAGATCGGCGACAAAACTGGCCCGCAGCGATTCTTCGACAGCAGGCGGCAACTGCCGGCGGTTATGATAGACAATCGACAAGCCAAAACCGGAAGCACGGCGAGCAACAGCCTGACCAATGCGGCCCATGCCGATGATGCCAAGCTTTTTTCCGCCGATACAGTGACCGAGCATGCCGGAAGGCTTCCAGCCTTCCCATTGTCCGCTGCGCATAAGCTTCTCGCCGTCCGAAAGCCGGCGGGGGGCGGACAGGATCAATGCCATGGTCATGTCTGCGGTATCTTCGGTGAAGACGCCCGGTGTGTTGGTGACCATGATCTTTTTCGCTCGAGCGGCGGCAAGATCGATATGGTCAACACCGGCACCGAAACTGGCGATCAGGCGAAGCCGGTCCGGAGCATTGGCAATCATTTCCGCGTCGATATGGTCGGTCACGGTCGGGACCAGCACATCGCAATCGGCCATGGCGGCAATCAGGTCGTCTCGGGAAAAGGGCGTGTCGGCATAATTGGGGACTGCGTCAAATAATTCGCACATGCGATTCTGATTCGAGTCCGCCAATTCGCGAGTGATGATGACACGGGGATTAGCTGGGTGTGGTGAGTCTGGCATAAGCCCATCGCTATGCCCGAATTTTGGTTCAGGTCAAGCAGGCGGCTCTTGAAGCGGACCCGGCTTTCAGGCTATGCCAAGGCCAATCGGGGAATGAGTAACCAATCATCATGCGTATTCTGGCTTTCTTGCTTATTGCAATTTCGGGGCTCTCCCTGTCATCGCCCGCTTCGGCGCAGCAAGAGCCGCCTTATTGGGCTTCCATTGACGCACCCGAAGCGAGGATGCGCACGGGACCGAGCACCGAATATCCCACGATGTGGATCTACAAGCGCGAGAAGCTGCCGGTAAAAATCCTTGCCCGCTACCGCGCTTGGCGCAAGATTGAGGATCACGAAGGAACCCAGGGGTGGATGCACGCGCGTCTGCTCAGCGCATCCCACACGGGCCTGGTGCTCGCGACCAGCGGAAAGCCGGTCGCGATGCGTGCACTACCCAATAGCAGCGCCAAGATAATCTGGCTGGCCGAACCGGGCGTAGTCGGCAACCTGACCCTTTGCGAAAAGGGCTGGTGCCTGTTCGATGTAACCGGTCGTCAGGGATATATCAGCATGTCCGACGTCTGGGGCGACGAACCGCTGAAATAGATCAGTCGATCAGTTCAAGCGCAACCGCCGTCGCTTCTCCACCACCGATACACAAGGCTGCGACGCCCTTTTTCAGCCCGCGTTTTTTCAGGGCCGCGATCAACGTAACCATGATCCGTGCACCGCTGGCACCGATCGGATGACCGAGGGCCGTCGCACCGCCATTGACGTTCATCTTGTCGCGGCTGATTCCGATATCCTGCATGGCGAACATGGCGACACAGGCGAACGCCTCGTTTACTTCCCACAGATCGACATCAGCTACAGACCATCCGGCCTTGTCGAGAACTTTCTTGATCGCGCTAACCGGAGCGGTGGTAAATTTGGACGGTGCGTGGGCATGGGCGGCATGGGCCACAATTCGGGCGACCGGTTTCAAGCCCTTTGCTTCTGCTACGCTCGCTCGGGTAAGAACCATTGCAGCCGCGCCATCCGAAATCGAGGAGGCATTGGCTGCGGTGATCGTTCCGTCTTTGGCAAAAGCAGCGCGAAGCTGCGGAATTTTGTCGGGATTGCCCTTGAGTGGTTGCTCGTCCTTGTCGACCGTGACACTGCCCTTCCGGGTTTTGACTTCGACGGCGACGACTTCGTCGTCAAAGGCATCGCCTTCGACCGCGGCTTTGGCGCGGGCAAGCGATTCGATCGAATATTCGTCCTGTGCTTCCCGGGTCAGCTGATATTCGCCGACGGTTTCTTCAGCAAAGCTGCCCATCGCCCGACCTGGCTCATAGGCATCTTCCAGACCATCGAGAAACATGTGATCCTTGGCTTCGGTGTGACCGAGGCGTGCGCCGCTGCGCATCTTGGGCAACAGATAGGGCGCGTTGGTCATGCTTTCCATGCCGCCGGCAACAATCATGTCGATCGAACCAGCTGAGAGTGCCTCTGCCCCCATGATCGCTGCCTGCATGCCGGAGCCGCACATTTTGTTGACCGTGGTCGCTTCGACCGACTGCGGCAAGCCGGCAAAAATTGCTGCCTGACGGGCAGGGGCCTGGCCCTGACCGGCGGACAGGACATTGCCCATATAGATGCGTTCGACATCCGCGCCATCAACCCCGGCGCGTTCGACCGCAGCCTTGACCGCAACAGCGCCCAGATGGGAAGCGCTGACTTCGCCCAGTGCGCCTTGCATGCCGCCCATCGGTGTACGGGCATAAGAGAGAATGACGATCGGATCGGAATTGGACATGGAGTGGCCTTTCTGGGTTGGTTGCGTTGCCATCGGCAATCGCGAATCTTGTGAAGGACATAGGCGCGGCCAATCGGTTTTTCAATTGCGCCATTGAATGCCGGGGCTGGCCGTGCCAATCGATCCGTGGAATCTTCTTTGGAGCGCCCGTTGCCCTCATTCATTCTGCCTATCGCCGGTGTACTTCTCGGCCTGATCATCGGCAGCTTTCTGGCCACATTGATACTCAGATGGCCGGAAGGCCGTTCGGTCGTCGGCGGTCGCTCCTCCTGTGACCATTGCGGGCATCAATTGCGTGTCTGGGAACTGATCCCGGTGGTGAGTTTCATCCTGCAAGCCGGAAAATGTCGCCAATGCGGCGCGATAATCGCCCAGGATCATATTGCGATAGAGCTGGCCGCGGCGCTGATTGGCGGCCTTTCTCTGTTGGCTGCGCCCGACGCTCAAGGATTGGCAGGAGCGTTGTTTGGCTGGCTTTTACTCACTTTGGCGGCTCTTGATGTGAAACATCATTGGTTGCCCGACAGATTAACATTGATGCTGGCGGTGTCCGGGCTGTTGACTGGCCTTCTGTTCGCTCATCCGGCGCTGCAAGACCGGATTATCGGAGGCGGGCTGGGATTTGCCGCGCTGGCTCTAATAGCAACGATATATAAACGCATCAGGAAGCGTGATGGTCTTGGTGGCGGTGATCCCAAGATGCTCGGTGCAATAGGCTGCTGGTTGGGCTGGCAAGCGCTGCCGCTGGTAATCCTCGGCGCCAGCGCGGTCGGCATATTGGTTGCGATATACTGGCGATTGCGGGGCAAGAATGTGGATGCAGAAACCATGCTGCCGCTTGGAAGTCTGATGGCCATCGCCGCATTTCCGCTCTGGCTTTTTCAGGCCGCAGGCACTGGCTCGCTATACTGATATAGCGATCTTGCAGTGCGAATGGAAAAAGCCGTTGCCAGCGCAAAGCCTGTTCGCTAACAGAGCCTCGATTTCGCTGATCGTCACATGACGCAGCCAAAGTGCCCCTGTGGTGGAATTGGTAGACGCGCTGCACTCAAAATGCAGTTCCGCAAGGAGTGCCCGTTCGAGTCGGGCCAGGGGCACCATCACAGATATATGTTGGAAAACCGCCATTTTGCGAAGGCAGAGCGGTCAAAGATGGGCACCAATTTTGCAGAAAAGGCCCTCTGAGCGCAATAAGCGTAGCTGGGTCAATTGCGGACTAACGGCTTTCGGCTCACAACGCCGTGAAAGCGGACTGTTCCCTTGACGCGATCGAGACGGCAGCTACCGCACCATAAGCCGCCCATCCTCAATGCGTTCATTAGATCTCGAAGGCGGATGTTATAAATCAGGCTATGATTTAAGAATGGCTTCCGGACTTGTAAGAATCATCCGGATCAAGACCAGTGGGTCGCATCCCTCCCGACTGAACCGCTTTCTCAACGATGAAATCAATGAAGACCCGGATTCGAGAGGCCAGCTCGGTTTGTCGATAAAAGACCGCGCTAACCTCTTGCCAATCCGGGATCGTGTGTTCGTCCAAGACCGGGATCAACCGGCCCTGCCGCTGGTCTTCGTGAGTCATGAAGTCGGCCAGACAGGCGATACCCTGTCCGTGCAAGGCGAGTTGTCTGATCGTTTCACCGCTCGACGCTTTGGTCTGGGGATCAACCTTCCATTTGGCCCCATTTGCCGATTTCAGCGGCCAGTTGTTCAGGCTCGCGGGTTGGGTGAAGCCGATCAGGTCGTGCTGATCCAGTTCCTCGACCCTTTGCGGTGCATTTCTGCGGCACAGATAATCCGGACTGGCCAGCAACCGGAGTTGCGACACGCCCAACAACCTCGCGTGAAGCCCGGAATCCTTCAGGGCGCCAATACGCAAAGCGACATCGGTGCGCTGTTCGATCAGATCAATATTGCCTTCGCTGTTGGTCAGCTCGAGCTCGATCTGCGGATAGTTTTGGCAAAAAAGCGGAATGTGAGGCACAACGCAATGCAACATGAACGGTGAGGCCGCATCGACGCGCAGACGCCCGGAGGGTGTTCCGTCACGATCCTTGAGGAGATCTTCCGCCGATTTCATCTCGCTTAACACCAGCCGAGATTTCTCAAGGAAAAAGATACCTTCCTCCGTCAATAGCTGCCGTCTGGTCGTGCGGGCGAGCAAGGTTACGCCAAGCTTTTCCTCAAGCCTTGCCAGTGTCCTGCTTATACTGGACGGGTTCTGGCCGAGCATTTGCGCAGCCAGGCCAACCTGACCGCAATCGACGACCGTGACGAAGGTCAGGAGTTCGTGGGAGTTTATCTGCATAATTGCATATAACGCAATTATCTAATGTTTATAAGCCCCTTTATCCGCAACAATCCATATTCCATATCCGATGCATCACCAGCGGGAACCCATTCCGCTAGAAACGGAAAAGGGATATAAGATGAACTTGAACCTCAATGATAAAACCGCCTTGGTCACGGCTTCAACCGGCGGGATCGGCCTGGAGATAGCGCGCTCGCTTGCCGCTGAAGGGGCGACCGTTATAGTCAATGGCCGAACGCAGGCGAGCGTCGACACGGCGATCCAGTCGATAAGACAGAATGTTGCCGACGCCAAATTGGACGAACTTGTGGCCGACAACGGAACGCTCGACGGCTGTCAGACAACCATCACGAAATTTGCGGAAGTGGATATCCTGATCAACAATCTCGGCATTTACGAGGCTGTCGGCTTTTTTGAAGAGACCGACGAGTCCTGGCAACGGTTGTTTGACGTGAATATCATGAGCGGCGTGAGACTGACCCGCCATTATCTGCAAGCCATGCTTGCCAGAAACGCTGGCAAAGTGCTTTTCATGTCTAGCGAATCCGCATTGAACCCGGCTCCGGAAATGGCCCATTACAGCGCGACGAAGACCATGCAGTTATCGCTATCCAGAAGCCTGGCGGAGCTAACCAAAGGCACGAATGTGACGGTTAATTCGGTGCTGCCGGGATCAACCCGGACAGAAGGCGTCGAAAAATTTGTTCAGGATGTTTTTCCGGACTTGCCATATGATCAGGCAGAGAAGAAGTTCATGCAGGAAAATCGAGCAACATCCTTGATTGAGCGCCTGATCGATCCGCAAGAAATCGCCTCCCTTGTCACCTATCTCTGCAGCCCCAAGTCATCGGCCATAAATGGTGCGGCCTTGCGTGTAGATGGAGGAATTGTCCGGGCAATATCCTGACCGGCAAAGCTCAAAATATAACGCACAAGCGTTGTCATATTCTAGGCGTCTCACTTAAAACGGAACAAGGCGCTAGCTTATCAAAACCTCATGTATGAGTCGGCGGCAAGTAATCTAGCCCTTTGTCTCAAAGCTGACATTCGCCTTTTCACCCAGTTGCAGTCATTCGAGCGCGAGCAAATTATCTGCGGTAAACGGCTGCTTCCAAAACCGAATTAACGTCACTGGAATGACGGCAACTGGGACCGATGGTCTCGTTCTAGGGTAGGTCGGTCAAAATTCTCCAATGATTCGAGTGCCATCTTCAAAGTCTATGGGGCACCATTTCAGTTTTTCGCTGAAAAACCACAATTATTGCGCATGTGGTTTGCTGTGGCAGCTTACGCCTTACGAATACGGCTGTGCCAATCGACAGGCTAGCTTCTGGTTGGGGCCGCCAGATAAAATTCATTCAGATCGGTCATTGCCGGGTCAGCAAATTCATTTCTGGTTTATGATACACTCTTGGTGGCGCGCGCTATTTGGACCGTAAACTAGTCGTTGATGCTAGATAATATCCATATTTCCAGGCTAGATCTATCGGGTAAGTTGATGAAAAAAGTTAGCTAAATTCGAAATGCCCTGAATATATCTTATAACTACCGTTCATTATCTCGGCCGACAGGAACCGGGTTAAGGAACGACCGTGATAACAATAGAGAAAATGATGGCGCGGCTAGATGTCCCACTTCCACCGGACGATCCTCGCCGTTCGCTTATTTCATTGCGGCAAATGCAGTCCTATTTTGACACTGTTCCCGTCGCCGTTATGGGCAATATCTTTAATGCGTGTGTCATCGCCCTGTTTTCGTGGGGTTCCGCCAATCATATTTTTCTCCTTTCCTGGGTGGCGGCTGTTGTCATATTTTCTTCCCTGCGAGTCAGGACATGGCGCAGATTCAAGAACCACCCAGAAAGTTTTGATGCGCATGCAACGCTCAACGAGACAGCCTATATTGGTCTCTTTCTAGGAAGCTCTTGGGGAATTTGTGTGGCAGTTGTAGCATCGGCACTTGGACCATTACAGTTAGTGGTATTGGCTATTGTCGGCGCAGGAATGATGAGTGGAGGAGCCTCTACATTCAGCTTGGTCCCCAAAGCGGCGGTTGCATTTTGCGGCACTGTGGCCATTGGTTCCGTCATCGGGATTGCTTCGGTTGATCATGGCACTGGCATGGTCGCGATGGCACTTCTGGCTTGCTATTGCTTGGTCTTGCACAGATCCGTGATGGCTTCGTTTGATAGTTTTATTTCCCGCACTTTAAACGAACAAGAGCTGTTTGAGCAGGGTGAAACGGTTAAGCTACTGCTGAACGATTATGAAGAGCAGGGGGCGGATTGGTTATGGGAAGTTGATCTGTCTGGACGCCTCGGCGGCGTTACGCAGCGTTTCGCAGAAGCCATTTCGAGGCCAGCAGAATCGATTGAAAATACTGATTTGACGGAACTGTTTGAAGCCACTCCCGAAACCGGTTTTTTGCGCGACCGCATTGCAGCGCATGAATCTTTTCGGGATGTCACGCTACCACTCCTTGTGAACGGAGAGCCGCGTTGGTGGATGCTGAGTGCGCGTGTTCGTCATGACCTGGAAAGCGGCAATGTTTCCGGTATGCGCGGTGTCGCTACCGACGTAACCATCGCTAAGCGTTCAGAAGCAAAGGTCGCCTATATGGCGCATTATGACTCGCTTACCGACCTTCCCAACCGGGTGCTGTTCAATGAAACTTTGCAGCGGGTGCTCAATCGCCGGACAAATGCCCAGCAAATCGCGGTTCTATGCCTGGATCTTGATCAGTTCAAAACGGTAAATGACTCTCTCGGTCATCCTGTCGGTGACAAGCTTTTGCAGGTGATAGCCCGCAGATTGGAAGCGTGTGTTGGAGAATTGGATCTAGTCTCGCGGCAAGGCGGCGATGAATTTTCAATTTTGCTGTCAAATGTCAGAGGCCCTGATGAAGCTCGCAAAATTGCAGAAAAGATCATAGCATCGGTGTCTGATCCCATAGATATCGATGGCCACCGTTTACTCACAGCGACCAGCGTCGGTATTGCGATTGCGCCAACAGATGGGCTCTCTGTGGTGGATATCGTCAAAAATGCCGATCTGGCTCTGTATAATGCCAAAGCGAACGGCCGTAACAGGTGTAGTTTCTTTGAGCAGGGAATGGACGAATCTGCCCGCAAGCGGCGTGAAATCGAAATGGATCTGCGCAACGCGCTCGGAAATGACGAACTGATGCTATATTATCAGCCCCTAGTGAATATCGAGACCGGCAAAACGGTAGGATATGAAGCGCTGATGCGGTGGGAACACCCGACACGCGGGCTGGTGATGCCCGACGATTTTATTTATATTGCCGAGGAAACGGGGTTAATTGTGCAGCTCGGTGAATGGGTCATCCGCAATGCCGCTAACGAGGCCGCCAGTTGGCCCGATGATCTGAGCATATCGGTTAACCTGTCTCCGGCACAGATGAAAAGCGCGAGCCTTGTATCTACGGTCGTCAACGCACTCGCGCAATCGGGCTTGCCTGCTGAACGGATGGAGTTGGAAATCACTGAAAATGTTTTGATGCAAGACAGTGAAGCCAGTTTGCTGACCTTGCACAAGCTTCGGGATATTGGGCTTCGTATATCGCTCGATGATTTTGGGACCGGCTACTCTTCGTTAAACTATCTTCGTAGCTTTCCCTTCAGCAAGATCAAGATTGATCGCTGTTTTGTTGATGGTATCGATACCCGTGAAGATTGCCGCGCAATCATCAACTCGGTCGTAACTCTTGCAAGAAAACTCGGAATGACGACCACTGCAGAAGGTGTGGAGCGTAGCGAACAGTTAACCGAGCTAGGCATAGAAGGCTGTACAGAAGCACAGGGATATCTTTTCAGCAAAGCTATGCCGGTACACGAACTCACGGATCTTCGCCGCGCTGCTCCCGTCCTTCCGGACATACCGAATATAGTTTTAATACCGAAATCCGCGCCAGTATCCGTCACAGTGGCAAAAGAACTGCTAGCGCGTCTTCAAAATAGCTCATGATATTCTGTTTGATCCAAGCCCGGGCGCTCTGGAGTATGACAAGGATTCGAATGATTATTCAGTGAATGAAGTATAAAGATATGTGTATTGGAACGGTAGAGCCATGTTCCGACTGACCCATTCTTTATATATAACTTATGCCATCTTCGAAATAATATAGTTTCTAAGGTTGAGGCAGGCATAGGGAAGCGTTGCTGCTGTTAAAGCTGTCCAGCTGGAATATGCGGCAAGCGATGCTAGCTTTCCAAAACCGGACTTTTCTCTTCCCACCTAATTGTTGCCGTTTGGGCACCGGTAAATAGCGTGTGCCGAATGACTTCTTTGAGAAACGGACCTATGTCATAGAATGAACGAAATCTTGGTCAGAGCACTCCGTTCCTGATGGTAAATCAGCCAAAATCTTCGATTGATTCGATTTCCCAGCTCAGTCCTGAATGCCGCCGCATTTTTCGCAAATTCAAATATCTGTGGCTTAGTTGCAACGATAATTGGATTTTCAGGAATATTGCGCAGTAATGCCCCGTTTTTGGTGCTTATCTGCTGGACTATTCCCCGCGTTTCCACCAGTGGCCAGCGCTTAAATGGATGGTTCGCTCCATTTTTAATTCAGGCCTACGACGTAATGGTCGGGGCGCAGGAGAAACAAATGAAAATCGCAAAATTTTTGGCCGCCACTGCTCTTGGCGGTGTTATCGCAGCTTCGCCTGCCTATGCGCAGGATGTTCAGGAAGAGGAAGCATATGATGACAATGCCATCATCGTGACCGCTACCAAGCGCGAACAGACATTGCAGGAAATTCCGGTGGCCGTGACGGTAACCGGCGCGGAAGATATCGCAAAAGCTCAGGTCCGTGATCTGAACGATCTGCAAACGCTCGCGCCAACGCTGCGGGTCAACCAGTTGCAAAGCTCGGCCAACACCAATTTCATCATTCGCGGCTTCGGCAACGGCGCCAACAATGCCGGTATCGAACCATCCGTCGGTGTGTTCATCGACGGTGTCTATCGCTCCCGTTCGGCTGCGCAGATTGGCGATCTTCCCAATCTTGAGCGTGTCGAAGTATTGCGTGGCCCGCAGTCCACCCTGTTCGGCAAAAACGCATCGGCCGGCGTGATCAGCATCGTCACCCAGAAGCCGCAATTTGATTTCGGCGGCTCTGCTGAACTCAGCTACGGCAATTATAACGCGATCATCGCAAAAGCCGACATTACCGGACCAATCAGCGATGCCATCGCTTTCAGCCTTGCCGGCAATATCAACAAGCGTGACGGCTATGCGAATGATCTGAACCTCGGAACAGACGTCAATGAACGCAACCGTTATGGCGTTCGCGGGCAATTGCTGATCGAGCCTTCTAGCGACCTGTCTATCCGTCTGATCGCGGACTATGACCATATCAACGAAGATTGCTGCGTAGCTGGCAATGTCGTCAACGGACCAACGGGCGCTATCGTAAACGCCTTGGCTGGCGGCATCGGTCTTGATGCGGAAAATCCGTTCTCTTATGATGTCTATACCAACCTGCCTTCCGAAAACCGGATTAAAAACTACGGCGGATCAGCGCAGGTTGATTATGATCTCGGGGCGTTCAGCCTGACTTCGATCACTGCCTATCGCGGTGTCGATTCCTTCAGCGATCAGGACTCGGATTTTACCGCTGCTGATTTGCTGCGGAAAAACGCAAATGATACCGAAATCCGGACGTTCACTCAGGAATTCCGCGTCGCTTCTGATTTTGACGGTCCAGTCAACTTCCTGTTGGGCGGCTATTATTTCAATGAGAAAATCGATATCGCAAATGACATCGAATTTGGCGACGATTTCCGCGCTTACGGCAATGCATTAATCGGTGCAGCGACCGGCGGTGCGTTAAACTTCGATATTCTGGAAGGTGCATTCGGCGGCAGTGATTTCCTTGCTGGCCTGGCGGCATCACCAGCTGTTTATGCCAATACATTCTTTGCCAGCGGTACCGGCTATGATGAAGTTTATACGTTCAAGGACGAAGCCTTTTCGATTTTCGGAACGGTTGATTTCGAAATTACCGATGGACTGATTGTTACCGGCGGTTTGAACTACACCAATGACCGCAAGAAATTCTCGAACAACGTTCTTGCAACAGAGACTTTTGCGGCAATTGATTTTGATGCACCGCAATATACGGCATTCCGCGAGCAACTGTTGCTGGGTGCGGGTGTTGACGCTGGGACAGCTGCATTTCTAGCAGCTAATCCGACGATCACGCTGCCAGATGGTTCAAGCGCGAATCCGCTGGCAGGCCTTGCTGATCTCCAGTTCTTTCCGCCAATGGTCAATGCGCCCAACTCGGTAGAAGACGGACGTACGAAGGATGACAAGCTGACATATACGGCACGTTTGGCTTATGAAGTCACGCCAAGCCTGAATGTCTATGCCAGCTATGCAACCGGGTTCAAAGCCAGCTCGATCAATCTGTCGCGCGATAGTCGCCCGTCTTCAGATGATGCTGCTGCCTTGGGTGCTGCTGGACTGTTGCAACCCAACCAGACTTTTGGTTCGCGTTATGCTGCGCCAGAAAATGCTACCGTTTATGAAATCGGTATCAAGGGCCAGTGGGATGTTGCTGCGTTCAACATGACATTCTTCACTCAGTCGATCAAAGGCTTCCAGTCCAACGTCTTCAACGGAACCGGTTTCGAACTGGCAAATGCCGGCAAGCAAACCACAAAGGGTTTCGAATTTGATGGTAATGTCGAGCCGATTGACGGTTTGAAATTCAGCGTTGCGGTGGTTTATCTGGATCCGGTCTATGACAGTTTCCCGAACAGCGTATATGGTGATATTTCCGGAACAACCCCGTCGACCATTCCCGCTCTGTCCACGACATTGGGTGTCGATTATGACCTCAACCTGAGTGACATGCTGGGTCTGAATCTTCGTGCCGACTATCATTACGAGTCGAAGGTCAATCTGATCGACGACAATCCGGCAGATCCGGCGTCGATTAACTTCACTCGTGAAATCAACGCGCTGAGCGCATCGGCGACACTGACATATGATGAAAATATGAAGTTCACGATCTGGGGCCGCAATCTCACAGGCGCGGAATATCTGACGACGGTATTCCCGGCAGTCGGCCAGGCTGGAAGCTTTACCGGCTATCCAAATCAGCCACGCACTTATGGTGTAACGGCTCGCTACAAATTCTAAACGGGTTCCGTCTCGTTTAAATTCAGGC
>TARA_R110000824_G_scaffold52052_4_pt1 | contig 14510 bp, 23 predicted proteins | sample TARA_R110000824 | Tara Oceans TARA_R110000824 (sample SAMEA4397747) | marine metagenome | biome: Polar Biome; feature: [MES] marine water layer (ENVO:01000295) within the mesopelagic zone...; material: water (ENVO:00002006), including particulate matter (ENVO:01000060) such as...... | reverse complement strand
TCATCAAACCCATCATAAAAAATAAGTTCTTCAAATCTATCGTCTTCGGAAAAAGACTCTTGTAGCGTCTTCTTAGTCAATTAATTATCCCTAAACTAAGTCATAGTTTATGACTTAGCGGTTCCCCTAATTTCATTTGCCAATTCCCAAAATGCTTTGTTTAGCTTGTTTCGCTCTGACTGAGACAATACACCATCAGATGTTGTACTCTTAATTAACGTTACTAAACCCCAAGCTGACTTCATCGCCTTACGATTAGTTATAACCTGTAGTATAAAACCCATTATTTAGTCTCCATATTAATCTTTACAGTTTTTGGTCTACCAACCTTTCGCTTATACTTACGTTTTTTAGCCTTTGGTGTATAATCTTTATTCTTATCAGAACCCTTATCCCAACACAAAAGACAAAAACCATCACCTAATTCCCGTACTTTCTTACATCGTTTACATTTACCTTTTGTCTCATTAGGCATTTCAACTGGCTTATTTGGAAATAATTCGTCAAAACTTCTTTTTCTCTTTTTCAGCGTCTTTTTCTGAATTCGTATTTCTTCTTCAGTTGTCATAATCTTAATCGAAATAATCCGTATTAACTAACTCCTCAACGGTAGGTTCATACTCGATAGACACATCATGTTTAGACATTTTCATAGAGTCTAAAATTCTTGTGGCTTCTACTTTAGTAAAATACTCACCATAAATTTTAGTGTTCCATGAAGTATCTGGTAGTCCAGCACCATTAGTAGTAACTTCGGCAGTTCGTTTAATTATTCTGTACATCTTACACCTACTATAAATTAGTCAGAGACTGTAAATCTCATTTCCTTCCCGGTCAACGATAATACTTTAGTCATGATGTCACAAACAGAATCAGAGGACAAAAGTTTTGCTTTAGTTTGAGAAATTGCATTGTAGCTATAAATCAAAGCCCAACCAGAGTGACTTTTATATACCCACATATCTATATCATTATATGTAGAATACCAACCGTATTTATGGGGAATGAATGATATAGTGTGTGACATACGTAGAAAGTTACTACTTCGCAAGCCCTACAATCTGCTACTGATTAGACCTATTGTATTTATTTATCTTTCGGAGTTCATACCCTACACCAATAAGAGCATTTAACATACCGATTTGATAAGATTGTTCATCACTAAATTCTTCTACAACACCCAAGTGCTTTCTAGCTTCAGCTAGATAATCTACATAATTATTTTGGTGACCACCATTCTGAAAAGTACTATCGGAATTATGTCCATTACCGTTACTAGCATTACGGTCTTTCCTTCCCAACAAACCTTGAACCATTATTTTTCTACTCTCCTATTTCTTCTACACTAATATTTATATATGTACTCTAAAATAAGTGAACCTATATAAGAATAAACCCATCTTCAAATTTATATTGACCAGTTCCTAAAGTAGGCCATCTATCAGACTGAGGCTCAAATATCTTCCACGTACCGTCAGAGAAAACGATTAGATTATACGCATGACCACCTGAGTAATCTATTACCAAACCAACTGAATTTACACCAAATTTACGTGCTACTCTAGCCTTAAAATTGAATGCGAAATTATCACAATCATATTGTTCTGTTACATATTTTTTTTCATCAGTCCAATCATAAGCAATTATCTTTTTCCAATCGGCTTCGTTACATGTCCAAAATTTAGTATCTAAAGCCTTAATTTCCATCTTACCTTTAGTGCGGTCTAACTTCCCAGAATTTAGCATATTCGCTATAGTCTTATTAATAGAGCTTCTAATTTCAAAACCAGTTTGTTCTTCATATTCTACTTCAGGAAGTTTAAAAAAGTCAAGACAATCATTAAGATTCGATATTAGGTTCTCCATTTTTTCATCTCCACCTTGAGTTGTTCACTCAGTGTTTCGGCTTGCTCTACAGTAGTTTTTAATTCAACAATCTCTTTAGATAACTTACCACGTTCTATTGTCATAGCACTAAGTTTATCTTCAGACTGAAAGTTCCTAGAAGCCATAAACTCTAGTTTCTGGTTCGATGACACAACATCTTTAGATAACTCAATAACCTTTTCCTCTAAGTCTGTTACCTCTAAATTGGTCTTATTTAGAGTTACCTTTAATTCGTCATTCTTCTTACCAAGAGATATTATTGTACTCTCTAGAGTTTTTAAACCGTCCTGATTAGGTTTTACAATTGGTGCAATAGCAGAAGTTGAAACTAATTTATACTTTCCAAGAAGCCCTAGCTTTACTACCACTTGAATAACAAATAACGACCATGCTTGTATACGTTTCATAAATTCTTTTATTCTCCCGTCCAATCAACTGAATTTCTAGTATCGGGTATTATATAATTAGAATCTTCTCCACAAGCCATTCTTCCCATAATATACCCTATATGAATATTGCCTAAAATAAATTCAACAATCTCTTTTGGCATACCATCTCTAGCAAAATCATAGTATGACAATGATAGAGACATAATTTCTTCAGTATCCATAAAAGCCTGTAAGGATAAATCTTTCTCTAAATCTTCTAATCCAATTATGTGTGTACAGGCTCTCTCAAATAAAGTTTTATTGTCGTTCATACTTAAACCTTTGTACGTTTAGCGGTATAGATAGGTATTGGGCTATTTCCTTGAAATCCAACCGTATAGTCACTAAATAAGTTAGGCCAACGTTTAATCGCTAAATCTGCCACCTGTGAAAAAACTAATCGTATTTCTTCTTCAGCAGATGGGTCTGTCCTCATCTCAATAACATGCCGTAAATTCCTAATGTTAGTAGACCACCCGATATTTGTAGCCAACCCAATTGGGGCTAATCTACGCATTGCTGAAGTTAACTCTTTCTTATCTCCAAAGGAATCCATAGTATCTAAATCAAATATATCAGCCATTTCTTTTTGAAGTTTAGACAGTTCATCAAACGTCTTAGAAAAAAGAGTCATGACCTGTTCATTTTCTTGAATACATAATGGAGCATAATAGTCTAAATCTGTTAAACGCACGTACCGCAAACTTTCTTGAGACATTGCTGTACCAACTCTATGTCTTACTAATTCATGTGTAAATACCCGACTAACATCGCAGAAGAAAAAGTTCACAACACCATGCTCTAAAACACTACCATCACCTTTTTCAATTATATTTGTTAAATAGGTTTTACTAGACTGTCTTACTCTAGTGACATTAGGATTTAATGTTGTCCCAAAGGATTTATAACAAGACCTACCATAAATTTCAGATAATAACTCAATATCAGTACTAGCATCTGAAGACCAATCTGGAACCCCTAAATGCTCTAAAAGAGCATGTACTCCATCCTCATTTATTTTAGATTCCCCTATCAAGAAAACTTTAGGTTCTATTATGCTCATCTATACTTACCTTCATTCACTAGCATATTTTATTAAACGTTAGCAATCAAATCCATTTCATCATGTCGAATTTTCCAAACGTGTCTAATACTGCATTCGCGTGAACAATGAATGTTTTTATAGCCTCTACGTTTCTGAGCATTATAAACTGACTTCGCCCATGTCACATCCACATTACAGAAACTACATTTAAAAGTTATGCTGGAATTTTTCTTTCTACATTCTGAAGAACAAAATTTACGTGCTGTTTCTACATGAATCCCGCAAACTGAACAAACTTTAGGGATTCGTGTGGACTTAGTAGGCATACCCTTTTTCTTTAGTATTTGCCTAACTCGTTCTCGTGTTACGCCAACTTCTTTACCAATAGCATCTAATGTCCAATCTGGATGCTCTTCTCTCAACGTAAAAACTCGTTGTTTATTTACAACTCTATCCATAGTAGTATTTACCTCTCGTAATACGAACCCCCATTCGTAGTACGTTAAGATAAATACTACTAAAAATAAAGCTAGATGTCAATACTATTTAAATGGTATTTGATAAAGCCATGTAACAAGTTCATCTTCAGATGTACCAAAAATTGTTTGCGACGGTGGAGAATCATATCCTAGTTGTAATGCATATTCATCATGACTGACTATTGTGCCATTCATAATAATTGGCATACCATTAAAATTTAATACGTTAGCTGTATGGAAATGTCCCAAAACAGCGGCATCAAAATGCTGTATGAATCTCCAATGCTCCATCTTTTTTATAACGCTACCAAATGGAAAACCACCATAACTTTTAATAGTATCTCCATGTGTTACTAAAAACTTATGGTTCATTACATCTGCTATAGAGAATGCTACCCTATTGATATGTGGCGGTCTGTGGAAAAATATTCTGTCTTGAGTACTCTTTAAATTCTCCATCAAATTAACGCGAACCAAATCCCAATTAGAGCCAGCACTATAAATTTTATCTAAGTTACCGTGATTACCTGGCGCATCATGCCAATGAACTTCATCGAAAATACCTAATAATTTATCTATCAACTCGCCCATAACACTAGTTGATATAGCTAGTTGTTCTGGAATTCCAAACTCAAAATCATTCATGCGTCCTTGCTGTCCGACACGTTCCCCATGAACATTATCACCAGCATCAAATACATGAATGCTTCTTAACGCTGAATCGTTACGATGCAACCTAACAATAGTATCTACAGCCTCATATAACTGAGACAGTCTATCAGTATATACATTTGAATCAAAAGAGGGTGTTCTTCTACCAATATGCAAATCAGAGAGAATCAAACAAACACGCTCTTCAGGCCCAAAATTACTGTCTAACTTCGGGGCAGAAACTGTTGGAGATGGAATAAGAAGACGTTGAATCTTTTCTTCCATAGTTTCCTCAACAGTAGGTTCAGTAGGCTTAGTTTGTATGGGTTCTGAAGATGAAGTGTTATCTATCGCATTTTTGATTAAGCGTCCTTCGGGACTATTTCGTTTTATCCACGAATAAACAGTATCTTTATTAATTCCAACGTTCTCAGAAGCTTGAGAAATATTCTTACCGTTTAGAACTTCTTTTACAATAAGATAAGCTAGTTGAGATTTTTCCTCTGCTGTAAATAATCTTGGTGTTTCCAAAATACTCTCCATGTAAATAACATATTATAATCCTCTACTCTTTGATATTCCTGATATGGACTGAGAAACCCCTTTAGCTGAACATACTCTTGAACAATAATTTCGACCCTTATATCGTGGGTCATCTTCTCTCATTAATACAATAGTTCTTCTCCGATAGAAAATCAGGTTACATGTATTGCAAGCTAATGCTATATACAAATAATGAAACCAACAATCCTCTGAACAAAATTTCTTTGCTATTTGACCTATAATAGGTTTTTCACATCCCTTACAAGGATGTGATTCAATAACTCTTCTTGTTTCCACCTGATAAACAGAACAAATTTGCCTGACTCGTTCTCCGCTAATACCAAAGACCTTTCCAATTTTTCGTAGAGAAATTTTCGGGTTGTTTAATTTAAATTCAATTATCTGAAAATGTACTTCTTGTCTTTTATTAACCATGATTACATTATGGTATTGGGCTTTTCCTCTTCTATAGGGTTAATTTCTTCTTTATCAGTGTATGTAAAATTAACATCCTCTGCACTGATATCAAGATAATCTAATAAAGTCTTTTGAATGACCATAGGTTTTTTATTATCGGAGTGTAAACCCCACTCAGAAAACTTCTCTGTATATCCTTCAACCCCTTCCACATTACCAGCCACCAATTCTTCCATTAACCCATACCCAAGATTTTTAAACTTAGAAATTCGATACAGTTCTGCTGATTTAATTTGAGATAACTCTTCAAAATAATCATTAGTGGTGGTGGGTTGCCATGCATTTAACCCACTCTGATAAACATTTAATCCTTCCATTATTACAACAGTAGCAATGTACATCTTATAATAGGCATTCCCTTCAAAGTTATAAATGGATTGAGTTTCAGTGATAAAGCTAATAAAGCTAGTGTGAAGTTCATTGAATACAATCAACTCTTCAATCACTACAGCTTTAGAATTCATCAAAGGTGGTGGAGTTGGAATAGGTTCTGGAGTATTTATTATAGACTCTTGAACATCAAGCTTATAATCAGATGCTTGAGAACACCCAACAATAAAAATTGATACGAGAACACAAATAATAAATAATTTCATTACTTCCCCCACAGTAGCTTAAAATTATACTCTACTACGTCGGGTTTAACAATACGGGTTCCGATTAGTTATTCATTTCGTAAATCTGAGCCTACCAATTCTTGTATATCTGTTAAGCCAACTGCTATAGAATCTATAGATTTGTTACCAGATGAACGGCTACTGTAGACTCTAGCAGTTAACGTATTCGCATTAGTGTTAAGTTCAGTTTTCAAAAGTTGGTCTATATCTCCATACAAGTATTTTAAGACTTTCAATTGTTTATTTAATTGTTCTTTTTGTTGCCTGATAGTATACTTCTGTTCCTGTATGATTTCAGTCAACGTCCCGAACAACTCATTTTGTAGGGTTACTAAGTTATTCTTCATATGATATTGGAAAACCCCCGGAATCGATATTAAGGATATTAATATCCGAATAAATTTCATCTTGTGATGGTAGTGGAACCCTATTTTTGGAATACCATTCATCCAATTGTTTATTCCATGCTTCTTCTTGAGCAACACTTGGAAACCAAGTATCGCAAAATTGAGTACGAACTAAATATATTTCAGTATCACGAGCAGTAGTTATATTCGATTGTGTAGTCTTCAGTCTCCCAAAAATGTATGAGAACCTTCCACAATAATAAGAGTTACCATCGGAGATATAAGGCATAGATGAAACCGGAAAATATTTTCCCTCTTCTCCACAAACTGGACAATTATTAGTATCTTTCATTTTCTCTTCTCACTAATCCTTACTAGTCAAGTAATCGATTACATCATCAAGCATATTGACTTCCAAGTCACCCTCTTTCCCATCAAGGATGGCACTAACCACTTTCCGCTTTTTCTCAATGAGCTTCCAGATGAAGTTGTCTATGGTATTCTTTCCAAGAATGTAGTAGCAGTTAACTGCATTTTTCTGAGTGTTCCGATGAAGTCGAGACTCAGCCTGGTCATGCGTAGCAGGGTTCCAACCCAAGTCTACGAACAAGGCATTTGAACCAGCGGTTAAAGTGATTCCTTCACTTGCGCCTTTCAATGAGCAGATTACCAACTTCTCATTTGGGTCAGTCTGGAATTTATTCTTAGCATCATTCTTTTTCTTGGAATCATCAGAACCCAAGATATGAAGAGCATCTGGGTAGGTATCCAGTAACTCTTGCTGGACTGCCCTACTATCAGAGAACACTACTAGTTTCTCACCAGACTCTAGGAAATCTGCAATCCAAAGTTTGATATTGTTCATCTTCCCACGAACACAAGCATCTTTCAGAACGTTAATGCGTACCAAATGTTCTGCACGAGAAGCCCTTGCCGCTGAATCCATACCCTTGTTTTCTATCAACCACGCAATCAAATCTTCCTCAATCCGATTATACTCAGAACGATTATCGATGTTGCTTGGAACAACTGAAATAGTGCGGTCTGGCAAATCAGGTAGAGCCTCTGCTTTGGTAATCCGATTGTAAACCGTGGCAGTCAGTTTAGCGTGTAATTCTTCTAGATTACTTGCACCACTGTAATCGGTTCCCCACCGGGAAACTTTCGGGTCACAGTATCTACCAACAAATTTTTTGATTCCACCGAAATGGTTGATTCCATTCATGGCTTGTAGCTGAGTCACCAACTCAACAGGTTTATTCATGACCGGGGTTCCTGACAGTAGGAACACATATGGAATCTCCCGAACAATCTTTAGTGCGCTACTAGTGCGTTTCGCATTACGAGTCTTGATTTTGTGAGACTCATCAAGCACCGCTCCCTTAAATCCAGCGTGTTCAATCGGGCCAATGTGTTTGGTGAGAATGTCATAGTTGATGATGGTGAAATCGGTGTCACCGTATTTACCAAGTGCCTTGCCACCATTCAAAACTTTGAAAGTTTTCCCAGGTAACCACTTCTCGATTTCCTCAGCCCATGTGTATTTCATGCTGGCAGTTGTTACTATCAGTGCTGGATACGCATCAGCCGAATGAATAGCTACTAGAGAAGTAGGGGTTTTGCCTGTTCCCATATCCCACCCAAGCATGGCTTTCTCTTTTTCAACCAACCATTTTGCACCCTCTTTCTGGAAAGGGTACAAATCCAAACCTACCCCATCCTCATTCAAAGATGGGGCATTAGCTTTTTTTACTGAGAGAACCACCTTGGAAACATCCCGAACTTCATCGGTTGCCTCAAACGTGTACTCTCTGGCAATCTCGATAAATCGGAGAATTGAAGCTTTGTTGGTCTTGGGGAAATACCAGACCTTATCACCGGGGTTCCATCGCGCATTCGGAATGGACTTCACACTGGCAACCACCGCAGGGTCATAAGGGAACCGTAGAACGAAATTACCACCGATGACTTCCACGGTGCGCTTGGCATCAACTCTCGTAGCCGTAGTACGAGCAGTCTTGTGAGCCTCAATGTCATCATTAGTGAATTCAGGAGTAGGGATGGAATCAAAGTCTATTCCAAACCCTGCCAACTGTCCACGGTATTTCCGAACCATTTTGTAAGTGGCCTTGACCATTTTAGGTGACCAACTCTCAAACGGCTTGTCAGCTAGTGAGTGACCAAATCCAGCATCAACACCGTTGAACCCTGTTCCATCATTGGTGTTGGCGTAGTCACATACTCCAGCGAGTGCGGATACCGCATCATGGAGAACTGACCACTTGGAAAGGTCGATGATTCCTGTTTCTACTGCTACGCTCATACTCAACTCACCTCTTTTTTTGTTCCATAGACATTGTACCACTAATAACTAAAATTTGTCAAGTACCTACTCTAGCCAGTAACACACGAACTTTTGGTTCTCATCATAGATTGAGATATCCCACCCTACCCCATAATAATGTTCACCCACTCTAAACTCCCAACCCCGAACATCTACCCGTTGCAATTCACTAGCAACTATATCAGCATCTTCACCTGTCTTAAATGTAGTCTTCGTAATTTTCATTCTATTCTCCTTAATCTACTCTACATAAAATATAACGATGTTAAATCGTCTGTGGTTACATCACCAAAAATTCCTTTCCTTCTCCCTAGTTTTAACTTCTGTATAAGATTGTTCCATCGCTTCCAACACCTTTTCCATAGATTCCTTGAGTCTACGTGCTTTGTAGTCCCTATTCCATTTCTCAGAATATTCAAGATATGCATTTCTACTCTCCCTAACCTTTTCTCTTAGATAGTCTGGAATCAATGGGCTATCAGGATTCAAATAACCAAATGACCCATGCAATTTCATTTCTATTTCCTCATCAAATTCCTCTGGAAAAACTTCAATGCTGTTATCCGCATTCCCATCCCATAAGACATTCAATCCCTCTTCCTTTAGCGCATTATAAAGAGCGTGTCCAACTTCTTCGGAAGTCAAACCATCTGCATCTTTATAATTACCATATTCTCCATAATCTAACTCATTACGTCCAGTGTAATAAATGTTCAACTTAGGGTTATCAGCCCTTCTCCACCCATAACCAAACGCTCTTTCCTCAGTTTGCCTATGCCAAAATGCAAAACCCTTCCATTTGTATGCACCACTCTTGAGTTTAGTTCCCATTCGGTCTTCTAAATCAGAACTAGCACACGATGAGCAACACCAGTGATTAGCCTTAGCTAAAATCTTATCCTTTCGTAGTGATTGAAATGCTCTCAGAACTGCCTCTCTATCGATAACTAGCGCATAAGGATTGCTATAAACTTCTGTAGTCATGTTATTTCCCCCTAAGATTTACTTACCTACTATACTACAACAATAATCAAAAACTGTCAACCCTCAATAGGCAAAAAAATTTAGCGGTTTTTAAATATTAAATTGTTTTTTCCTTTCTACGCTTATCCCTTAATTCATTCATAGAACATGGCCCACAAAGACTCTCAACCCGTCTACTAGTTTGCTTTCGCTTACATTTTGTACATTTCTTCCAAGAATCTTTAGCCATTCATAAACCCCTAACTATCAGCATCATCTTCATCAGTATCCTCATCTTCATCAATACCATCATCATCTGGATTGAAGACAGAATTAGCTATCGCTCTGTACAACGCTAAGTCTAATGTTTCTCCCTCACCATAATATTCCCCACCCCAATATGTATAAACAGTTGCGTTTCGTATACCTTTAAGATTACGGGAAACAAACACATCAATATTATCTAGAACGTCTATCAATGAAAATACGTCTTTGGGAATATACCCTGAATCACAACATACATCACACTGAGTATCTTTATGGTTTGGACAGTCTTCCCTAAAACCTATAAATTCTCCTGCTAATTTCCAACGTAATTCTTCTACACCTACATAGTTGTCCATGATTACTCTATAACTACTCCGACTCCAAAACTTTCATACTAAGTGCGCCTAATAAAGTTATGCACCCTGTAGTAATATCCGTCATTTGATGATAAATAGAATAAAAGGCGATACCGCCCAACAGCATCATACCTATGATTATCTGTGGACGTATTCTATTCTTCATAGTAGACTAATAATCTACAGGATTTCCATCGTCATCAGTTAACATAAGAATATCAGCATAAAACTGCTTCATAATATCATGACGTTCCGATTCACCCATAGAAATATCCCACACATCCTCATCATCAGATTTCTCCAACCACTCGTTTAAATAATCCAACGAATTTTCCATAATATCTCCTTTTGATAGTTCACCCAATTCATAATCCTGTCTAGAAACCTCTGCCCATTCCTCTGCTTCTGACGCACCAGGCATAGACTTATAATAATCGCACACATATTCGGGGTCTACTATCATGTGCAATTTTGTACACCAACCGCCATCAGCGAAAAATTCACACGTATGACATTCAACCGCTTCTTTTTCCGATGGTCGATAATTAGACTCTTCAAGAACCGCAAGATTTTCATCGGAAGATTCGTCAGATGTATTAAGCTTATCAAGAACATTCATAAAATGACTTATAGTATAATCAAAAGAATCTTCTAAATCTTCCCCAATCAAAACACTGATTTCCCCTATAACATGATGAGATTCACCAATTAGTTTGGACATGTTCTCAACATCGTCTTCAGTAGCATAATCGGAACTGTTCACATCTTTTTCTATGCCTAAGAAATCATCAGTAAGTTTTACAGCCTCAATAACTTTATCTTGTATCTCAGAATCTTCATACGAGCATAACTTAGAGAATTCTTCTACAGAATTAGGGCATATATCAAAATTCTGAGTGTGATACCCGTAACAATTTATTTGTTCGTTAATCTCTGAATCATCATCAGATATAGAATCAATATGTCTACCCACATCTTCTAAAATAGAAGTGTCAATGTCTTGAAGCTCTACTGATTCTTTTTCAACAGTAGTAAAATCTGATTTCAGCAAAGGTACACAATTAAAATACGGGCCAGGTTCTACAACAATAGGAATTTCATCGCTAATGAATTTTCGTAACTCTAATGATAAAGCATCAGTTATAGAATTAGACCTATCAGCACAAATAATAACTCTACTATTATCCTCAGTTATTACTGCACCCCACTCATGAGTATCAATAGAACTAAACGAAGGTAGTTCTTCTTTATATATAGGAATACAACTACCATCTGCACAAGACTTCGTTGCCGCATCTTCACTTTTAAGTATATTGAAAAAGGCTCCCTGATTCACTCCCTTTTCACATAAAGTTACTTCCACCAAGTCCATTTTATCGACTTGCATGAAAGTTTGAACTCCCTTGGTAACATGTTTAGTTTCTGTAGCATTTCCAGCTATTGAATAACTTTGTATGTTTCCCTTATGAATTTCATCAGCAGTTCTCTTTGCAATAGAAATATCATCTCTTAATTCAGAAATCAGCCACAATCCTTTATCATCCACACCAGATTTAAAGACCTCACCAGTTGGTGAAATATACGCCTTTAAGGGCCAACCAATCTGAACATCTGAGTGAAATAATTGAATATTTTGTAGCCGAATATTTTCCATAAATCGAGAAAATGCATCCGACAATGCTTCGCTAGTAATAAGATGTCCTTCAGAATCTACCATCTCTACACTAGCTGGCCCACCAACTACTAGAGGGTCAAACTCCACCTCAAAAAATCCCTTTAATTCGCACTTCTTATGATATTTACTATCGGGGCCATGATATCGAGCCAACGTAAGCAATTCTGCTGGAGAAGCTAAATCTGCTTTATCCAAATTTTCGTAAGCGTCTATGGCCTCTGAAATATCCTCTTGTGTAGTACGACCAACTTGGGGTATATCTTCTAAGTCAATGCTTTTACGTAAAAAAGTCATCTTGGACTCATTCACTATAGGAGAATAATATCCACGATTAGCCTTTCGTACATCATTATCTTTTTCAAGACCAGAAAGAGTATCTAAGTTCTCTTTAAAAACAGACCATTGTGCGCCAGGATAAATCTCTTGCAAAGTAGAATCACCATTCTGATGAATCTGATGTGCAACAGCATCAATAGCAATGCTTTGTTTAACAAGACTTGGCCTAGTATCATCAAACCATTTATGAAGGGTGTTACCTTCCGGTAAACGAAACATTAAATCATAATAAAGTTTCTCAATATCGTCTTGATGAGCAACTTGTTTTGCTATGTTACGATATGTTTTAAGAAAAAAATACGGGTTTGACATTCAGCACCAACATAATAGTTACCTAAATTTAAAAATCTGAACATTACTACACTGTGGACACTGAACTACTGAACCTAACGTAACTTCCCTAATCTGAACCCAAGTAGAAATATGATTCCTGTGATTACATTTAGTACACGTTACATACAAAATTATTTTGAAGAATAGTCTTTAAAATAAAATATTAACTCGTTACGTGTACCATAAATTACATCGTTTAGTCTCTTTTTGACTGCCATATACTGAGCCTCATTTGGAAAAGCAATTTCCAAAAGATTGTAAAGGTCACCAGCCATATTACCAAATTTCTCCATAACATGAAGTTGACCTTCATTTGCATCTTGGATATCTTTTTCGACATTCTTTTGTTGCATGGTGTTCTCCTATAGTTGCTCTAATCTTTTTAAATATAATTCCATGTCTGTAGCAAGAAACCCAATTCCTTCTTGAACTGCACGAGTCAAGAAAAATTGTCCCTCAGTAGCACCATTACCAGATACTACTCGATAGATATTTTCTGAACTACGTCCCTTCCCATTTTTTGGCCTAAATGCAATTAATCGTTGGTTCTCATAATGTTTATTATGTCCTTTTACATTATGAGAACTTACATAAGTACCATCTTTTCTCGTATACCCATTACGTTTATGGGTTCTAACACGAACATCTTGACTCCCAGACCACGGTTCCCCTTTAGTTCCAAACTCAACTTCAGCGGCGTAATCTGCTCTATAGCGAATTGAAGCCCCATTTGATAAAGGCTCAACTCCACCAGATTGCTTTAAGAAACCAGTATTAACCGGAACAAAACAACCTTCTGTATTTTGAGAAATATCAAATATACGTTCAGCATTTCTCTTAATACCCTTTGTAATTGCATCCATTATAAGATTGCTTAAATCTTCCATTAAACAGTACCTAACAATAATTCATTAACTCTATCAAGTTTTTGTGACTCTTCATCTGTTAATCCTAGCGGCTTCAACTGTATATCTATTCTATAATCTAACAATTCTAATATATCTGATATTTGGTCTAATGTAATATTACTCTTACCATTTTCTAAACTAGATATATATGGTTGTGTGACACCTAACAATTTTGCTAGTTGCCATTGATTTAAATTCCTAGTTTTTCTAGCAATAGAAAGAGTTTGTCCAACCACTAATCTTGAATTTTGCATAATTTTCATTAAATACGATTTTTATTATAGCATACAGAGAGTATTAGCAATACTAATTATGTATTGATACTACTCTCCCACGGCATCTGTACATCTAAAGTTCTCTCAAACATATTTTCTCTCCCTGCAAACCTATTACCAGTATATTCCTCATCTACAGGAGTTCGAGAAACTGTGCATCGACAATTTATACTACCTAATTGCCATTTCCCATCTACCATTTGTTTATTGTTGCTCCAAAGAAACCAGGCTTCATCCCAAGTCAATGGGTTCCATGATTGTCTAAGTTCCTTCATTTTCCTTCGTCTAGTATCGGGAGTTGAGTTCCAATTATATTGATAATAATATAAATCTTCTGGCTCTTTAGCCCATGCCCAAAATCTACCTATTCCACTAGTTTGACCGACTTCAGTTCTAGCAATTCTTTCTAACTCAAATCGTCTAGCTGGGGCTACCTCATCTAACTGTCTAATCATAGCAGGCAAATTATATTCTTCAGTTGGCCCAAAATTTCGTGCGACAACTTTTTCATACCGATTAGCTATATCTTCAGAAAATAAAACTATTCTACTACCTATTTTTAATTCAGATTCTCTGAGT
>TARA_R110000824_G_scaffold6213_2_pt1 | contig 14514 bp, 23 predicted proteins | sample TARA_R110000824 | Tara Oceans TARA_R110000824 (sample SAMEA4397747) | marine metagenome | biome: Polar Biome; feature: [MES] marine water layer (ENVO:01000295) within the mesopelagic zone...; material: water (ENVO:00002006), including particulate matter (ENVO:01000060) such as...... | reverse complement strand
CGTATGTGTCAGGAACATCCCCTGCGGCATCTTTGTTGTAAAGAGCAGCAGTGTCAAGTTGTGACGCATAGGTTAGTGGAATACCACTGTACGCAGGAGATGAGTAAGCAGCGTCTTGCATTGATACCAAACGGTCGTTTGAATCACGAAGTGCTCGCTTGTACTCATTGATACCAACTCGTGAACAAACAATCTTTTGTTGGTTCATTGATGCGTTCTCAAAGTACTCTGCATTCGTTGACGGTGGACGGAAATCCAACTTCAAGAACATTTCATCGAACCCAGTAATCAAACCATACACGTTGTGTGTAGTGTCTGAAGATTCGTCGATGTGATATTCTTCGTATGACTTCGCAACTGAAGTTGCATTTGAAGCCATGCCTCGGTCGTAGAATACAATTTGGTTTCCCCAAACCGCTTGGTCGTCAGGGTCAATACCAGCAACAGTAGTCCAAGCGCCAGCGGACGTAGGAGTATATCCCTTGAACTCGCCATCGATTGTTTTACCGTTTTCTGTAATGAACGCAGGTATTGAGAATGGAAGCTTGCCTGAGCTTGATTCCATTTCACCTACATTCCCCCAAGGGGAAGTCCACAACGATGCCTCTAGTCCATTGACCAATGAGGTTACCATTCGTTGCTCTTTAGCACGCTTTAAGCGTTTGTATGCAACCTTTAGAGCGTCGTTAGTTAGCCCTGCGCCTGCATTTAATTCGACTTCGTGGTCTGTCCACGCAAGGTGGTCAACAGCAAATCGCCAATCGGCAGATATGGTGTCGAGTACTTGTGGATTTTGCCACGAGAAAGTCTCGTTCGGTTGATAGTACTGGAAGGTCGCGCCATCACTTGTCATAAGTGTTTCGCGGATTTCCGTGCCACCTTGTATAGCACGTTCCTTCCCCTTAACAAGGTCGCCCCAGAGATATCTCCGTTCGACAGCCTCGTTGATGATAGTGTCAGCTCCCGTCAAATATGCGGGACCTGTTACTTCCATGAAATCGCGGAATTTATCCGCAGGTGTGCCAGCCATGCTGTACCCCTTTCAATCATCTAAAATTATCGCGCTGAGGCTTTTTGTGCTTGTTCCTTTGTCCCACCAGATAGTAGTACATCCAAGATAGCGTCCTCTGACTCTTCAGATGTTACAGGTCGCTCAACCTTGGCTACTCTACTGGGTGGACTAGGTGTCTTGGAACGCTTCGTTACCGAAGGCTCGCCCAATACATCCTTGGCTGCCACACTCATCAAATCCTCAATGCTGTTAAAAGTCCTTGGTTGTGCCTTCCCTAGTTCGCTCATGCGGTTGATAACCTTGGAACGCTGTTCCTCAGTTACCTTGCCCCACTTTGCGAGTACTGTCGGTATAGCGTGCTCCACCGCACCCTGTACCTCAGACATAACCACGCGACGGTTTGCATCATCCAACTGCGAACGCAAGTCTGTTAACTCTTGTTGCATATGGCGTAATGGTTCTACCGCCTCCTCGCCGACTTCATCGGCAAGTGCGTCCAACGGAGTGGTTCCCTCGACGGACCTTTCATCAGCACCTGTGGGTTCAGATGCGTCTGACTCTTCTGGCGATTCCTCGCCATCCTTGGCACTTAGTTCAAGTGCCTTCATCTTTTCAGAGTAAGCGTCAACGTCCGACTGTCTCTTCTGGGCTTTGGTTGCCCATTCGGATAACATGTCAGGGTCTTCCCTTACCTGCTCGATAATAGATTGAGGAACTCCGTCACGACGAAGCGCACGTAGCAGTTCATCATCTGGTTGTTCTTCATCACTATCATCTTCACTAACAAGCTCCGCTGGCGAATTATCTTCGGCAGCAGAGGGTTCGGACACTGGCTCGCCTGCAAGTATTGCATCCAAAGCAGCGTCCTCGGCTATAGCGACTCGGTCAGGATTCACAAAAGGAGTAAGTGTTTCCTCTACAACTTCATCGGTCACGGTCTTGTTGTTTTCGTCGCTCATAGTTTATTCTCTTTCGTAGCCATGCCTGCTTATAACTTCTTTCTCGTGGTTACGTGAAGTTATTATAGGCTTTCCTTGGCGGTTTGTATCACATCCCTCTAGGTTGCGGGGAAGTGAGTTGGACAAATATGGGTATCCGTGAACCTTGGCATCTATGCCAGAATCTACTTGGAAACTAGATACTCTTCGGTATTCTTCCCCGTTCTTCTTGATTATCTCCCCAATGACAGGCGCTGAACCCATTTGGTAATGGAGTTCTCTCGACTCTCCCGTCTCAATGTTTACAAACTCGTATATCATCGTATAGCCCTTCCCCTTGGACTGCCTGCGCCCACGCCTCTCATCGCGCCCGATATTGCACCGCCTAAGTCGGCAGATGGACTCACAGTTTCACCGCCACCTTGTTGTGGTGGCATCATAGGTTGTTGTTGTTGTGCTTTCTTTAAGTTGATGATGTTGCCAAGGTCTGGCATATTCAGACTGTCACCAACTGTGTCTAGTAGTTTTGCCCAGTCTACGAACGGCATCGCTGGCGCTGCTTGTCCTACTTGCATGACGAGTTGTAGAAGTTCTACAGTTCTCTTCTGCTGTAGAGCTTCATCAACCCGTTGCATGGAGTGTGCCTGCACTCGTATGGACATGGACGCATAACTATCCTTGCGTCCACCTTTCCACTTGACTGTAGACCCACCCATAATCTTCATGCCTTCTTTGCCTAATGGCATATCAATTTGATTATCGTGCCATAGATACCACCCTACATTCCACAGGACTTCTGATGTTGCTTCAGCGAACTGTTGTTGTAGCCAACTGATGCGGACACCAGCCGACGACGCTGCGGTGGTTACTTCCGTCGCAGTTGTGTCGCCATGAATGTTGCCACGCATAACTTCAGACAGTCCCGTCAAGCGGTCTAGTCTGTTCTGCGTGAGTTCTGTGTAACCAATTTGTTGTTGAGTGACTCCACCCATCTCAAGTTGCACCACTTTATCTTTATCCAAGTTATCCACAGGTACTACCATGAGGTCTGGTTTATTTGCAATGTCTTGTGCGAACTTTGTTGCGGTGGAGTCAACTGCAACAATACGTCTGTATGCTGCTGCTGATGTTCCCATCGAACGCAAGTGAATGTTCAACTCTTGTATGAGTTGGTCAGCTGCTGTCAAAGGTCCGAGTGGGAACTGGTCGCTCGGCACTGGGTAAGCGCCAAACATCGTGTAAGGTCCTGTTGGTGGTCCGAAGTAAGGTCGTGGCTCTGCAATGATTTCTACATCGCCTTCACCGCCTTCTGCCACCGTGTAAATTGTGCCGTTGTGTTTGCCGTCTTTTGGATGGTCTTCTAACTCTATCTCTGGAACCCACAACTCCGTCACCACAATTTGGTCGCGTTGTGGAACTTCATGCTTCTCGCCATGACTGAATCGGTACTCGTCGTTCGCGTTACCAGCGGTCAGTTGTTTGATTGCAGACAAGTCATAGAACTCTTCGTCCTCTGCCATCGTAATCAAGTCTTCGTGGTCTATCGCGTAACTGTGTCCCATGTATCGGGAGTCCTCGACTGTGTCTGCCGCTGGGTCCATAATAAAATGTTCAGGTGATATTCTGTATACACGGGGAGTCGTCCCCATGTGATGCGGGTCTACACGTCGCATACTCTTTACGGGTTCGCGAGTAACCATCGCCACTCCCCACATGAATAACATATCGGTGGCAACCCTTGTCAGTGTCTTGCGTATGCTTGAACGCATCGCCCATCTGTTCATGGCTGACTCTAACAATTCTCCCGTCATCCCATCAACAATAGGGTCATCTGCTTCAATCTCTACTCGTGGTACATCGTATACCAGTTTGGGTAACACTAGACCAACGTATGAGTACGCGAAGTTCTCAGGGTCGCCAGCCGTGTGCCCCGCTGCGCCAGTGTATGTATCTTTGTACGACGCACCACCGAACCGATTCACTTGCTCTGTCCAAGTAGATAAGTGCTTGTCTCGCCATGCACGAGCCGCTTCAAGTTCTAATCGTATTTGCTTCTTGTCAAAGTTTAACATTCAATACACCTGCCACTTATCGTTTAGGTAATTGTTTATTTCCGTTCTTAATGATGTTGTCATGGCTGCTTTGAATAATATAAACTCTGCTAAGTAAAAGAGACATGGGTAGCTACTCCCATCGTTTACCCCTAGCGTAAGTTTGTTTATATTGGTAAATACCCCAAATTCAAGCGTGTTAGTCGTAGTTCCACTGTCATCCCACGTTAGAGCAGAACCATTGCTCATTACCTGAAGTGAAGAAGTTTCTGCGCCAGTATGGTTGCTACTTACTATGTTTACCCGTGGAGTGTCCGCTGCAATAAAATTACCACCACACTCATCTACATCGGTTACCGAATCGCTGACTACTTGCAGAGATATTCCGTCACCAACACCAGCACCATCTTCATTCACACCGATTATCGCTGAACCTGCTGTAGCCTCAAATTTTAAGATTGAACCTTTTTGGGTATCACTTGCTAAAGCATCCACATACGCTATTGTCCAAGATGGGTCGTCGTTCAATGAGCTTGCTTCACCGAAGCAATCAGTTAGGTCTACTGTTCCTGCCAACTGCGAGTCATCACCTGAACCGAACCTGTCTTCAAGACTATCAAAGTATGTAACCCTGCGACCACCAAACTTACCACTCAACGCAGTGTTCGCAGGCTGTTGAGCAACAGTTGTCTGCGCCATCGTGTGACCATTGCCAGACCTGTCATACAACTTTGTTATGTTTCCAGAGGTTACCTCTTTGTGTTGTGATGAGTCATACCAGAGCAAGATGTTATTCATCTGTGGTGGCAAGACTACAGAGTCTGCCACATTGTTATTACAGTTGAGTGTGTTTACGTTCAAGCATAACCGCCCGAAGATTTCTTCTTACGTTTAACCTTCTTGCCTGTCTTCTTCGCGTACGCCTTAGCCTTCTTCTTGCCAGCTGCGGAGTATGCGAACTTCTTCTTTCCTACGCTTGGCATTTATGATGCTATCCAATAAAAGATGTCACTGGCTGCTCCAATGACATAGAGGTCGGATGGCGAGCCAGCCGTGATGGTCACTTGTTGTCCTGCTCTTAACTCGAACCCATTTGCTGAAGACACTGTTGCGAACCCCACATCAGTATGGCTTCCCAAGTAGCCAGCACTAGCGTTTGCCACTGCTGCTTTCACTGTAATTTCTGATGCCACTAGGTCAAACGATGCACCTAAGACCGTTGCAGCTGTGTCACCCAATGTGACTCTGCCATGAACTACACTTACTGGCTTTCGCCGTTCTACTGATGTTGCCATATATCGCTCCTAATTTATATACTTATCGGTAATTAAACCACCCTAACAAAAACCTGTCAAGACTTTTATTGCTATTTTTCTATATTTCTTCCATCTTAAGGATTGACTTGGCTGTGTAATCTGGTAAGCCAGTTTCCGCTGCCACCCTGTCAGACTGCCCTGTAGATGTCTCACACATCAATAATGCCACTGCCATTGCTACTACTCTGTCTCCATGAGCCTCCGCTGCACCCGATGACTTGTCCACTTCTAGCCGTGCTGGACCAATTCCTCCATTGTTATACACCACCGTTGACTCCATCTCGTCGAGTATCTCCTTGTCTGGTATGCACACTGTTCCGTCTGCTATCGCACGAGCCAGTGAACCAAACAACTCCCTCTTGGATTGACGGGTGGAGAGCCAGCCATACCTACCACGCTTGGACTTCCATATCGCTGGGTAACGTAAACGCTCCAAGTCCTTGTGCATTGCAGCGCCTGCACCATTCACTTCCCATCCGATAAGCAGTTGTGACCTGCCCTTCGCCCATGACCTGCCAGCCTCTGCCATCAACTGACTCAACTCGTACGGTGAGCAGTGAGGGTCGATGTATGTCGCTACTACCTCGCGTCTCTCCACATCCATCATCACAGCTGCGGAGTTGTTCCTACCTGTGCCGTACGCTGGGTCTGCTGCTATCACCAGCTTACTCGTCTCACTCGGCTCTCTGAATACTCGCCACCTTCCATCGGGTACGTCCACCAAGTGACCATCGACTACGTCGCACCTTCTTGGTGCGTAAACCTCTGCCCTACAACGCACCACGTTCGCCAGCGGGAAGAACCCCTTGCCTGCTGTTGATGGTAGAGCCAGTACGTTCTCGCGTATGTCCACCATGTCACGTCGCTTGCACTGCCTCTCGAACCACGGTGACCAGTAGTAACGTCTTGCTGGCTCGCCTGTTATCGTGCCATCTATGTCAGTCCTCCACTCTCCACCCAGCGACTTGGCTGGATGACCTACGTACGTCGTGAGTATCGGCTTGGGTTCTTTCAAGTCTACTGCGTTAGCCCAGATGCTACGAGTGAAGTAACTCCCTGTCAGGTGAGTACTTACGGCTATCCTGCATGACGTTGTATCCGCAGCTGAACGCCACGCTGATTCGAGCTTCTCTTGTGCTGCTGCTTCGTCGAAGATGACACACGTACGACGACCACCACGACCGATGTGTTCTGTCGTTGACTGACCTACGATTGAATGACCATCAGGATGTGTGAGCACCAAGTGTCTTCGATACTTACCCGATGGTAAAAACTCATTCCTGTCACATGGTAGAAGACAGGAAGGCAACCTCTCAACCATCGAATCAATACGAGGGAATAGGGAGTCAAGGTCACCTGCCCTGTCTACCAAGTCCTCTGTTCGTGAGCAGAGCAGCACCGACCACTCATGGTACAGGAAGCCCCACAGCGATAGGGAGAGCAGGAGCCATGAAGCGCCCATCTCCCTAGACTTCGCCCATGCTATGTCTTGACCATTCTGTACACAGTCTGCTACGTCTCTGAGGATTTGTCGTTGTGAGCGCCAAGGGATGAACGGTTGCGACGTTGTATGCGAAGGACGCTCTGTACCATCGACCGTGACTTCCTTGACGACCTTCGTCCAACCTCCAGCCATAAGAAAGGCGACGGGGTCATCCTTGCATAGTTTTTTGACCGCAGCCTGCTCGTCAGCGGAGCCGACAGCCATCTGGCGAAGGCGTACAGCGAGCTCAATGGTTTCCTCGTCATGCGCCTGCAAGTTCATGGATTGTCTCGATGCTTGCCTTGTGCAAGTATGCTGGTGTCTCTGCTCCCATGTACGAGCCAGCGACGTTGTACTCGAAGTACTCCTCGGCTTCATCTCTGTCCATGTCTTTAGACAGAATGTCTATGCACTTCTCTCTGTCGTACACGACCACCCTCGGCTCGTTCATTCTGTCAATGTATCCAATGACTGCCTCCTCGAACCCATCAGCTAATAACATCATCGTGCTCCTTGGCTGGCGGTAGTGCCAGCATCTGTGATTGCAATTGCTTGACCGCGTCTTCCACGACCTGTTTGTCTATCGTCTGTTGTATCTGGATTGCTCCACCACCAGCACCAACCACATGAGTTGTGTTGTGGTAGTTACTTCTGTTGGCTTTGAGTATTAAGTTCGCAGCGTTCACTTGAACTGATGACCCGTCGGCTTCTCCAAGCGCGATGCGTTCCATCTCTTGCTCTATCCTGTCGAGCCTCTCAGCGTACGCATGAGCCTCTTCTGCTGCGAACCCCTCAGAGGTCTTCCGATTGCTGTAGACGACCGTAGAGCTAATCCCTGCCTCACGCATGGCTGCCACCTTGCCCATTGATGGAATGTGGCGGATGTACTGGTCGAGTTTAGCGTACATATCTATCTGCAAACACCCTTGACAGGAATCGAACCTGTGACCGACAGCTTAGAAGGCTGTTGCTCTGTCCGCTGAGCTACAAGGGCAGTGGGATTTTAACACAAGAGAATCAATCGTCAACGAATATCTTTCAAAAGAAATTACGAAAATTGTATTTATATTGTTCTTGTTCTTGTTCTTATGATTGTAGTTGTGATTGTGATTGTGATTACCATCGTTTTGCTATACCGTTTGCTATGCGTTTGCTAATAGCAAAACGATAGCTATGCTATAGAAGTGTCCATTCTAACGCAATGAATAGGTGTGCCATAGGTGTGCTATCCGTTTGCTAATGGCATTGCTATAGGTATGCTATAGATTTGAAATGGGGTGCTAATAGGTGTGCTATCCACAATGAAATTGACTGCTGCCAGAATCTTTTTCAGTTTTTTTTCACTTTTCTAACACCACAAGATGTAGTGGTTAATCATATCAATAACCTAATTCGACCACAATATCTAGTGTCTGCTCATAGTACATCATTGCAACGTAATGAAATATAATGAAACGTAACGGCACATAATGACGATAGATGCTATACTACGCAAGTCAGCAATTCCGCTGATACAAACCGAAGCCTAAAGGAGGCACAATTATGAGCGAAGTAACAAAAGAACGTAAATATACTTTTTTGCCAAACACTTGTGTATTAGTAAAATCAAGGTGGAATGTCACGCCCGAAGAAGAAAAATTAGCGAGCCGAATGGGGCTTGTGTGGAGTGATACACCGATAGCAGACGAGTTTCTATTGAAGTACAACCCAAAAAAGGATTGGTTTCAATGCACCAGTTGTTTGCGGTCTGGTTGGGCTCGTAAGCGTGATGTACAGGAAGACCTGAACAGGGACAGCCGAATGGGAAGGGGAAGGTAATTAAGTCGAAACGCTCTTCGGAGCGTCTACAGGATTGGCTACCTGTACTGATGAGACAGCCACTAAAACCGAACGCCTAAAGGAGGCACACAATGGAACTACTTAACGAACTTGGTGTAAATACTTACGAATGCAAAAGTGGATACGAGAATCGTTTTCACGACATGGCTAAAATTATCAAGAGCATGAATACTCGTCTACTCACAGGCTCAGACCCTGAGACTACTGAGGCTAACTCTGATAAAGCCGAGGGCTTGGTCTATGACGCGCAAACACATTTGTATGAGGCTATGGAGTTACTAGAGAAACTCAACGACTTGACACTCAACGAGAAAGAACTGAACGAAGCAAACATTAGCGAAATGACCCAATCAGACAGGCAAATGGCACGAGAAATCATGAGCGAGTTTGGCGGGGAACGCGAGCAAAGGGTACAGAATATGATTGAAAGCTTGAACGGCTGTTTTGGTCTTAGTTTTACAGAGCAACACTTAACCCAACTTGGTCTAGGAGTCACCATATAGTCGAAACGCCTTCGGGCGTTATTGGGAACTGACCTACCCAATCTGATGAGACTGGTCACAACGAGCTCCGCACGGGCGGGGACACTGAGTCTACTCCTAGATGGAGTGCAACACGCGGAGTGTTGCTAAGACAGTCCCCGTCCTTTCGAGCTCACTACCGAAGCCTAAAGGAGGCACAGATATGAAAGTTTACCAATACAACCAACGGATTCAATACTGGTACGACCGACAAGCACGGACTTGGTTCTGCCAACAGAACGACATAAATGGAAATCTTGTAGACCGTCGAGATGACTCTGGAAATCATATTCCTGCTATGGACGCATACACGAAATCAGACATCATAGACGAATGCCGAATACTGGAGGAACAACTATGAATAAGCAATACGAACAACTAATAGGCAAAGAGGTAGCGTTCTTTGTCGCAGACGCAGTAGGTCGTCGCTCAGGATACTTCGGGCGACGGCAGGGTAAAGTAGTCAGCGTGGACGCAGGACCTCGCAAGGGGTTCCGTTCACTACGTGTACGGCTCGGTAGCGACAAGTTCATCCGCAATGGTTGGATGCAACCTGTGCACCTGAAGGTCATGCGTAAAGAGCTCTCCATGCTCAACCATGCAACTGGCGTAATGGAAGGCATAAGCATAGTCCCACTCGCAGCTTGGTTCAACAAGCACGGCATAGAACGATTAGGAGGCAAGTGATGAGCGAAATAACCTGTAGCACAATGTCAGTTTACAAGGACGTGAATATCGAAATTGCGGGTGCGAAGATACCCGCCACTATTGAAGGCGATATATCTTTTACGTACACGGAGTACCCTGCACAGGGTATGGGTGGTCGCATGGAAGATGCCGTCGATTCCGACGAAGAGGTTGAGCTGGATGATGTGGAACTTACGGTGACACTGCGCCCCGAAGGTGCTGAAAGTATCGACTTCAAAACAACCTGCACAGACTTCTACGAAGAACACTTTGGCGAACTCGACTGCGAAGATGTGATTGGATATACCTAATTATGAATCGTCGTAAAAGCAAGTTCCACCGCGACATCCGCGACATTCGCGACATAGTTGAGTTGAGCCCAGAGGCTCGACGCATACTAGACAAGATAGCGATTCTGCGGTTTTTAAAACGAAAAGAACAAACTAACAAAAGTACTGAGGAATCTAACAAAGGAGAAACCCAATGATTACAGTAAGTACTATTTTACGTGACAAGAAAGTCACATCACGGCAGATAATGAAGACCTGCCAAGTAACGCAAGTCACGGCTTGCAGCTGGATTCGTGGAGCAAGTGTTCCTAACATGAAATACATCCGTGACCTAGCGACTATTTCAAACACGCACTTCAACCGATTGTTGCAAGCACGCAAGAACGCAAACGCAGCGCCACGCACAGCCAGTAAGTCGGGGACACGTCCGAAGTGGTCAGAGTCACGCAAGGGTATACGCAAAGCGATAACCCCTGTAACGACTGTGACCGACGACGCACGTCGTTGCCACTTGATGAAAGTCGCAGCGATGTTTACGACTCTCACGTCTGACGAGAAGGTTGTGGTTAGCATGATGGCAGACGCACTGGCTCTACTAGAGAAGGGGGGTGCGTAATGGAGTCAGTCCCAGTCCAAAGTACAATATCAGCACAAGAATACTTCGCTATCGAGGCGGTTAATCAATCGCTTCTTAAAGAAGTGCTGCGGTCACCATCTCACGCATCTTCCTACTTGGGTCATACAAAGAAGGCAACTAATGCGATGCAACTAGGGACGGCTGTTCACTCCACGTTACTCAACGCTGATAACTTCGATAATGAAGTGATTGTTCAGCCAGACATCAACCGTCGAACGAAAGATGGCAAGGTGGAGTACGAGAAGTTCCTAGCAAAGTCAAAGGGCAAGGCGGTTATTACACGCGAGCAAGCAGTGCACTGTATGCACATCGCTAATTCTATCTCGCGTTCTCGTGAAGCCATGAGCCTGATAGGTTATGCAGACACTGAGCAGAGTTTCCTCTGGAAGGACGAGACAACAGCACTGACGTGCAAGGCTCGCATTGACGCAATCCACCCAGAAGACAAGAAGGTGGTGGACTTGAAGACTACTGCGGATGCAAGCCCTCACGGTTTCGCTCGTAGTGTGATGAAGTTCGGATACCACATCCAAGCGGCTTTCTACCTACGCGCTGCTTCTGGGCTGACTCGTGGTATTGACGCTATCAAAGATGGGTGGCAGTTCTATATCGTTGCTATTGAAACATCTCAGCCGTACGCTGTGGCTTGCTACAAACTCGACCAACGCGCTATCATCGAAGGTGACAAGATGATTGACAAGGCGCTCACGTTATGGGCAGAAGCCACGCTACTCGATGAGTACAGCGGATACCCAGACGTTATCACCACACTATCGTTGCCCGAATGGGCACTCACTGAAGACCTTGGAAACAAAGGAGAGTCACTATGACTGCCAAGAAAACAACTACAAAGAAAAAACCGAAATCAATCTGGCAAACACTGTCAGTCATAAACGTGAATGACTACACCGAGGATAAGGGTAGTGGCAATTTCAAAGCCACATACCTTTCATGGTCGTGGGCATGGGGCATACTCATGGAACATTACCCAGATGCAACATTCACAAACCATACCAATGATGACGGATACCCCTGCTTTTTCGACCACAATGGAAATGCTATGGTTAGGGTCACGCTCTGGATTGATGAGAAAGCACACACCGAAGACTTTATGGTCACAGACAATAGCAACAGGGCGATTAAGAACCCTGACTCCTTCGCTATCAACACGGCACTGAAACGGTGCTTGGTGAAGTGCATGGCTTATTATGGTTTGGCGCATTACTTGTACAGCGGAGAGGACCTACCTCGCGAGGAAGCCGAAGCAGTGAAGAAGGAGTCTGCTGCGACACCCGAACAGGTCGAGGCTGTGACCAACAAGATAGCGGAAGCCGACAATCCGAAGGACGCTGAGAAGCGAACCCTCGCTTGGGCAGGCGTAGACAGCATCAGTAAAATCAGTAGCGAAAAGGCTGCGATATTATTACAGGCAAAGAAATGATGTCTGGTAAGATTGTCATAATCATGGACGACGATTATCCAGAAGATGCTGGAAAGGCATGGGACCACCTCGTAACTCGGCTCGAAACTCTTCGAGTCATTGGGGGTGTCCCTGCCATGCGGTTTGAGCTCGTGAAGTTCGACAACGAAACACTTGTGTATATCAATGACGTTGCTGTGAAGGTAATACTTACGGCAGGCGTTAATTCAGAAGAACAAACAGCTGCGTTTGAAATCGCAGCATCAATCAACGATGTCATAGAACATCGGAAAGGCAAATGATGATAGTAGAATTAGTAACAATCGAAATGAAGAAGTCGAAGGCTGGTGATGGAGCAATCCAACTGGTCTTCAAATCAGACGACGGGGAATGGATTAAGGAATGGATTGGTCTTGAAAAAGCGCCTAACTTTGTTTGGGAACGATGGGGCAAGTGCTTCGGTATCTCAGATGATGCGAACTCTGTCAAGGTGTATCTCACTCATGTAGGCACAGCGTTTAACAAACTCGGTTCGCGCTGCGAAGTGACGTGTGAAGAAGAAGACTACCAAGGTAAAACGTACTTGAAAATAAAAGAGGCGAAGCCAATAGGCGTTGAGGCTCCTGCTTCTACTCCTGCTCCAGTGGCTACAGAAACAAGTGGTGTCGCAGATGACGAAATCCCATTCTAAAGAAGAGGCGCACTCTAAAGAAGAGGCGCACAACCACATATTCATGACGCTCGACGATGTGAGAGGATACCTGCGGGTGAAGTCCCAAAGTACCATATACAAATGGATAAGAGAGGACGGATTCCCTGAGCCATTATCAATGGGCGGTAATAAAACGAAACGATGGGACATGGCATCAATAGCCAAGTGGGTCGCATCGCGAAATAGTAAGTAATAAGCAAAGCATAAGGAGGAATAATATGTATATGCTTTATTGGTCAAGGTTATATGTAATAATAGGAATTAAGGCTCTGAAGACAGCGATGTGCCTGCTAGGTGGTGTGTCATGAGCAAACGAGCAAAGGCTTGGATGCCGTTGTATGTATCTGACTTTCTCGTGGCGACCCTTGGATGGGACGCTGCGGCTGTCGGGCACTACATACGACTGCTACTGGTTCAGTGGGATAGGGGAGCGCTTCCTGCGGATATGTCCGCTTGGGAGTCCCTTACCGCTGGAGTCAGTGGATACCTAGATGTGCTAGAAGAAAAGTTCCCTATCTGTGGCGATGGACTTCGTCGTAATGTAAGGCTTGAGGATGAGCGAGAGAAGGCTCAAGAGGTTTACATGAAGCGAGTAAACGCTGGAGTGAAGGGAGCAGAGAAAAGGTGGGGGGGAGAGCCCAATCTTGGGAATGTCGAATCCTCCTCGACTGATTCCCCTCCACCTGACCCTCGCGCAGCTGCGACACGAGGAGCGAACGAGGCGCGTATAGCATTCGACTTTGCTCCGACTCTTAAGAAGCAGGGATGGAAACGATTCCTGCGGATGTGGGAAGACATTGTTCTAAGGCAGTTGTTAGACATTGAAGTTGTCACTCAATCTTTCAGGGACTACTACGCATCGCCCATTGGTTCAGGCAAGTTCGCACGAGGTCCTCACCGTCTACTTGATGAAGAAGTATGGGATGATGACGCAGCGTCATGGGGTACGCAACAGACTGAAGATGCAACAGAATCAATGAGCATCCTAGATGAAATCATGGGAGGTGAATGATGAATAACGATGAGTACCGAGAGTTCTGGGAACGGTTCCTTGGACGCTACCCTGACTTCAAACCAACCAAAGAACAGACGGAGGACTGGCGACGTGAGTTACAGTTCATGGACCCGTATGCACTAGAGGCTGCGGTTGCGACAGTGGTCAAAGAGAAGTCGTCCGTCATACCCCGACTGCCTTGGCTAGTCAATGCGTACTATCGTATCAAGAAGAAGCGCACAGATGACATTCGAGATAAGTCAACCAACAACCCGTGGGAGTTTACTGAAGAAGACAAGCAAGCAATACTCGATGAACGTGAGGCTCACCTGCAACAGTTGAAAGGCACGCACATAGATGACCTACGAAGTGCGACCATAACGGTTTTGCGTAAATACAAAAAGGTGCTAACCAAGCCAGAGGATGGTGATGTCGAAGGGTGGTCGAAGTGGTTACGAGCAGCGGTATGGTGCGAACTGTACGGGGGTGTAAAGTGAGTAAGAAAAGGATGGCGGGTCAAAACCGTGCAAGGCTTGACCACATTGACATTGTAGACAAGAACGAAAAGCTGGTAGAGCCTAAGTCTGGGTCATGGGCACATCTCAGCAAGCTGC
>TARA_R110000824_G_scaffold106908_4_pt1 | contig 14535 bp, 24 predicted proteins | sample TARA_R110000824 | Tara Oceans TARA_R110000824 (sample SAMEA4397747) | marine metagenome | biome: Polar Biome; feature: [MES] marine water layer (ENVO:01000295) within the mesopelagic zone...; material: water (ENVO:00002006), including particulate matter (ENVO:01000060) such... | reverse complement strand
TACGCGCCATGAATCAAGTTTCAAGCCGCGACCCGGTTCGTGACGCCATACGCCGCCAATCAGTCTGAATACATCTCCCGTGGCTTTCGTGCTGAACCGCACAACCTCTTCACGGGTGTTGGTGTATGATACCGGCGCACGTCCATTGTGGATGAAGCACAGCCCATTCTTGGGTGCTTTCGCCTTCAATTGTGTGATGTTCTGCACTAATTCCATTGGCTTGATGAATACATCAGCCAAATTTTCCTCCAACCACAGCCTTCTTTCGTTGAATGGTTTGTCTTGAATGGAATTGTGAGAATATAACACGTCCACAATTTTCAGTGGATATTCGGATTCCGGCACCCGCTCGATGAGATAGATGCCGTGAGGGAGATTGACATTGATTCGTTCTGTCAATGACGCAGCATCATTTGTGGTGATGTTCGATTCGATTCCACTTGGATCGTGGAATGAAGTAAAATCTTCATCGCAGTGCATCACCAGTCGTTCACCGCGAATAATCTCAATCCAGTTAGCATCCTCCCCGACATAGGGGATACAGGCTTCAACGCGAGTCGGTAATGGAACGAATAGTGCCGCACCGATGCGCGGAACGCCCACCAATTCATCTAACGCCAAACGCTGCGCCAATTTGGATAGCGGCGTGAACAGTGCCTCTTTCCTCACACGCGCCTTCAGTATTTTGTGATGAATCGCCAGTGCATTTACTACGTCACGGTGCTTGAATGGATTTGCTTTGCGCGTGAGGCGGAGGATGAGCCAATAGACATCTCTCGCCGTCACACGCTTCAGCAGGATTCTCATTATCATTGAGCGCACCTTGTTATCCACTTCGCCAAACATTTGCTTCATGTGTGCGTGAATGAATTTGAAATCCACTGTCGTTTCAATCTCCTCGGAGAGATTGGAGAGAACCTGAACCAAGTCCGGCTCGCTCTCGACTTCTTCAGGGTATAGATCGGTGAGATTGTAAAAGATCTCGCGCAAGTCCTCATCAGACAGACGCTCGCCTATGGAACCGTCCTCATAGAAGAATTCGATTAGGGAGGGTATTTCCTTCGGTGACAGCGCGAACACGCTCTCCAACACGATGTGTGGCCTTCTCACGCCATTGTATGCCTGTCTGCAACAGGCGGCGATGTGCGAGAAATTCGGTGAGGCCATGCTCATTCCTCTTCGGCAATCGCAAATTCGCTCACGAAATCATTCCACGCATAATCATCAGGGAACATGGATCGAATCTCCGCCTCGTAATCCCAAAACCAACGGCGCGTGTCACGGCGTCGGTCCAGTGTGAGAATTTCCATGTTCTTGTTCCACAGGCGTTTCGCTGAACGCTTGATGGCGGAATAGGATGCACGATTGCCTGACAATTTGGCGCAGATGTAAATGCAGTCAAGCATCAGGTTGCGTGGGTGACGACCTGCGCCACGCACAGACAATCCCCACAGGGCATACGCCTTCGCATGAATCTCGGTGATAACCAGTGGATCGAGAATGCGCCATGACCCCAAATCGACCATGTGATAGAGCAGGTTCTCTATTTCCTGCCCGTAGTGATCAAACCATCCCTGTGTGTATGCTCTCATTCGCCCACCGCCTCGCTTGTGCCGTCTAATTGCATTATGATGCCGCGTAGTGTATCTTCTGCCTTCTCTATTTCGTCCTTGTCAATGTATGCAAGAGCCACACTGACCAATCCAATTATTGCTTGATTATGAATATCCTGCCACGACATAGACGAACCGAACCTCCGAGTCATTCGTCACCAACCCCTGACAGTGTATCGCTCACGGGCGTTCGTGTGTCGCCCGCAGGATGGAATATGTCTGCGCGTGTATCATCGTCAAGCAGATCGCCTAACAGGTCATAGAAGGCCAGTGCCTCCTCTTCAGTGAGATAGAAGCCACGCTTGGTGTAACCAACGTGCCCGCTCTTGGATGGGGCCACGCGACAGACCCGAATGTTCAGCATCCGTTCCCCGCGTGCGTCTTGTGACAAAACGTGGACTTCCTCGCCCTCGGAGAATGAAGTGTCAATCGCACCGTGCTTCACTTGGTTGTAGCGGCCTTCGCTCATGGGACCACCGCTTCCGTTCCCGCATAGAACCATGTTGTCAATAAATCACCGACGCAAGTTACTTCCATTCTTTTTCGGTCTTTGTTGTAAATGAAATAATCTTCAGCGATACCATCGAAATAAACAATGGTGCCGCTTCTTGTTGCGCCCCATTCTTCAATGTGTTCGGGTGAATCTCCCTCACTCACCATCAGCACCCCACTTGTCAATGAAATTGGTGCCCCTATCGCCCTCGGGGTCTGACCCGCCAACAGGGGTAACAATTGCTGTATCGGAGATGGGATTCTCGACGTTAGCGACCTGTTCATTTGCGGGATTCGGATCGGTGGGGATAGGCACAATCTCCATGCTCACATGGGATGCGCCGGATTGCTTGCGAGGCTTGCCCGCACGCTTCAATTGCTGCTGCCATTCTGCAACCTCAACAGCGTTGGTGATTGGGTGTTCTGCTTCAACCGCCTTCTTGTCAAAGACGAATGAACCGTCCTCGTTTTCAGTCAATCCAGTATTGAGGGCTGCTTCAACATCGTTGAGAATGCTTTGCGCGAGGCGACCATCAAGCATCTTGACAATCTTCTCAAGGAACAATTCGATAATCAGTGTCGGTGGAATGTTGCACATCGCGCTCTTGTCAGTCATGCCGACATCGTTTGCGTAGCCGTGACCGCGTGCCTTGTTGTTGGCCCCGCCATCAGGTCGCAGCATGATTTCAAGTACGTTCGGCACCTGAATATCAATCACCGGATCGGCAAGTGCATTCGGGCGTCGATCATTCGCTGCTCGACCTGCCTTATCCATGCACACGCCGAATCTGCTTTGCCATTCTTTGTCAGCAGCAGAACCCAGTTTCGACAACACCGCACCAAAACCAGTCAGTTTCAGTAGTGTTTCATCATCCATGTTCGCAAAGTATTCTTTGAAATTCGCTTCAGCCATCATATCACTTCTCGTTGTGTAATTACAGCGAGAGGGGGTGGCCCTTATCAATGTGCGGTTTATTCCTCTTCTTCAGAAGGGGGGTCAGGGTTCAGGATACGGGCACCAAATTCATTATCGCGCAAGTCCTCGTCGCTCCAATCCACATCATGCGATTCCAAATGGGCGATTTTCTCCTCGTCAGTCAGCCCTTCCCATTCTGCCTCTTCTTCGCTCATAAGGTGTGGGTGTTCCTCGTCCACCATTTCAGCAATTTTCATTTGGGAATGGAATTCTTCTTCAACGCTCAAGTCGATTGGATCGTCAGGTGGTGCAGGGTATTCGTCCTCGTCCACAGCAATTGAAATCTGTTCTTGCGCCTCCATCTTAGCCAGTAGTGCGGTGTCATCCACCACATTCAAACGCCCTGCGTGCGGATATGGGAGGACAATATCGCAATTGGTGTTGAGGCAGTACCCATCATCACCCACTGAATAACGTGTGAAGCCCGCATCGACTCCGTGTAGCGAATATACGAGGCCACAGGGACAAGCGAACGCCTTTCCGATGTGTTCCAATTCGGGTTCTTCAGGGTCATAGGCGTCTTGTGTATCGGCCTTCTCAACCTGATCACCAACAACCACCCAACCAACCGTTTCAGCAAGCAGACACACCCAATCGTGTTTATTCCAAACATTCACTCCGAGTCTGTCAGGTTCCATAGAGGCATGAATCTCCGTCAATGTCAATTCAGTGGGGCCAGTGCGTCGGTATCTCCCGACACCGGGCATATCCCAAATGCCACCTTCGATGTGCAACGAATTCCACAGACGCCACGCCCATTCTGCGTCGTGGGCTTGAGGAGGAGGGAGGGGGCCAATATCAGTCATCTGACAAGCCTCCTGATTGGTGATGTTTCAGGGATTCGGGAGGGAAAGTCGTAACCCACAACCAACGGCGGCATTGACGACACTTCATTCGCTGTGGTGAATCTCCCCATTCGTCGGGTTTGTCCTTATTGGATACAGGGTCCATCGGAGAACCACAGTCGGGGCATTTCACTTCATCTTCACTCTTCTTCGTCATTGGTTTTGTCCTCCTGTTTTTTCCTCACTTTCGTTTGGTGAAATACGGACATTCTTCTCATATATGTGGTGTTGATATTCTGCCAGTCAAGCCAATTATCGCGTGGTCGATAGAATCCTCTCTCCTCCAAAATACCCTGTGCGGTTTTCAGAATCTCTTCAGACTCACCTTGTTCGATCTCCACCAACACATCATACCACCCACTTGGATTTGGGCCATCCACTGACAGCATAAATGAGGAACCTGTGTCTGGATCGGACCATTGAATACCAAACGCATTCATTCAATCGTCCCCCCATAAATCATCGTCCGATAATGCACGCACACGATTGCGTATGCGTCGGCATCGGTGTTTGAATCCTACACGTTCAGGGTTTTCTGCCGCGATTCGTTCCATGATAGCAGTAGCCATTTCCTGCGATGAATCTATCTTTGAATCAATAGAAAGTAATGCGTTGGCTCGTTCGACACCATTCAGGGAAGTCCATTCATCGGACCCAAGAAGCATTCCTCGATCTATGTGCAATTCCCGCAGGACATCAGCCCAGTCATCACACTGCTTGCGTGCGCGTCGTTCGGACTCGATAATGCGCCGCTCATAGCGGTCAAGGTAGGCGCGGGTCTGCTTGAACATCATTCATCCAACCAATCACAGACTTCCAATGTCGATGGGTTGTTCAACCAGTCCTCAAGAGTCGCTGTGCGCTCACGCAACAATTTCTGACGCGCTTCCAGTGCCCCAAGAGCAGCCTTCAGTGCAGAAATCTCCTTCTCCGTCTGCGGCAATTCATTGTGATACTTCAGGAGGAGGCTACGAACATCGGACAGATTGATTGGCTTCTCCGATTTCAATTCACTTGCCGGAATCCAACCACCGAGGGGGTGTTGTGCTTTCGGTGTGTTCAAGCGTGGATCGTATTTGGAACGGCGACGGTGTTCCTCCGGGGTTAGACCCTGTGCCCAATTGCGTGACGGCATAGGCGTTGCCTTCTTTTCCTTCGCCATGCGTTCGGCCATACGTTTGATTGCGTTCTTGAGGGACTGTTCTTTGGGCCGTCGCACACCTTGTCTGCCTCGGTATGCTTTCAGGGTGGCCTTTTGGTCCCCGTTGTGCGCCACCAATAATCGGCGAATCTTCTCATGGTCAATCTTGGCGCGTTTGCGTGCAGTCATGGTGTGGCGGAGAGGGGAGTGCCCTTTTAATCAACGCTCTCGTTTATTTCCTTCTGACGCTTTAATGATGCCCCGTATGGTCGTTCCTCTCGATTAGCGATCCACGGCATCCCGTTCACGGGCATAGAATTCGCAAAATCTTCAGCCTCTTGTGGTGAACGGCCCATGACATCCTTCAGGCCCATTTCCTGTGTGCGTTCGTAGTAGTATTCCAAGAATGAGAGGCGTGTAGCCATCTCTTCGATACTGCCCAGTCCGATCTCATCCATCCAACGTTCAAGAGCGCGAGCCAATTGCACTTCTCGCGTTCCAATCTGGATCGCGGGTGCATACGCGAATTTTTCATCCACTTTCTTCATCACGATTTCACCTTTGATATGGCCCATCGACGTGAATGTTTCATTGAATTCTTTTGTTTCTTTTTGCCGTTCTTCCAACGACATAAAATAACTGTATTTGGTTGTAGTGCGTTTTGTTTTGAATAGTCCTGAATCACAATTGAGGCAGTGCCATTGGCCGAAATCATCATCCAAGCAGAACACGATGAATGAATCACATAGAGAGCAGGAGGGGCGTCTGACTTCAGGCATCAGGCATCACCGTCCTCAAATCCTTCCATGAATTCATCAAATGATTCAGGCGTGGGACCGAAGATGTCCTCCCAAGTGCGAGCGATCCGGTTGCCGTCCTCATCGAAGCGAGCCTTCGACTTCACGCAGTGGTGGTTGTTCAATCCAACCTCGCTGCGGAAGTCACGTCCACACTTCTCACAGTGTTGAGGGCCACTGTTGCTCCACTGTTTCGCCACGAATGCGTGACTGATGGGGGGTTCGATGGGGTGGATTCCTAATTCGGCGGCTCTCGTTCCCTCCTGTGCGACAGGAGAGCCGCGTTTATCCACGCACCAGTGATGCACCACCTTGATGGTGTCACCATTGACCTTGATTGATTCAGGGATGTCAGCGGTCGTGAGGAGATTGTGTAGTCCCATCTCATCCTTCGTGTCCTTGACATAGAAGAAGAAGATCTCATTGGGTTCCTCGGCCTTTCCTCGGAGGCATCGACCAAGCGTTTGGATACGACGCAACGGCGCGTTGGGGCCACTCATCATAATGGCCTTCTGCACACGCGGAACATTGAATCCTTCTGTGAGCGCGAGGCATGAATAGAGATGGTTGGTTTCAGCGGAAGTGAATCGCTCGATCTGCTCACTGCCCTTCTTGGTCTTGCAGTGATAGACAGCAGGGTTCAGGTGCCCAGTCATTTGTGACATACGCTCCACACCTTCGATGGTGTCGTGGAAGAGTAATGTCGGTGCGTCCTTGCCATGATGATTGAGGATGCGTAGCGCGATGTGGAAGCGTGAGCGACAGGCATTGAGCAATCGCTTGCGCTTTAGGCCCATCATCTTGGCAATCTGTATCAGGCGGTTGCGTTCTGCGCCCCATTCTCGGTTTGCCTCCTTCATCACGCCCTTGATTTTGTCACTGATGATTAGATGCTCGCGCTGTTCCTCGGCGTCAAGCGGGATTTGGATTGCGTGGAGAATGAATGGAGGAATCACACCGTCAGCCAATGCCTGACCGTAGCGGTATGTGTAGCGGATCGGGCCACACAATGATTCGACAACCTCCTTGTCCTTCTCGGTGGGGTGTGGCGTGGCCGACAGACCAACAACGCAGGTGTGCGGGCAATTCTCCTGCGACAGTGCGTTGCGGTTCTTTGCGCCTCGGAGATTGTGGCATTCATCCACGATGACAAGATGCTTGCTGAAGACCGACCAATCATGGACTCGCACATCACGACCTTTGCCGTCGCGCATGGAATTGATTGTGGCGATATTCAGCACAGGGCAAATGGTGTTGGGCCATCCTTTGATAGCACCGCCACCAATGCGGCCCACACCTTTCCACTGATTCTCCAAAGGTCGCAAGTCCTCACGCCATTGTGTCATCAGTGCCTTGCGCGGCACAATGATAGTGACCTTCCATCCCAATGCCAAGACGTGTTCTGCAATCTCTATTGCCAGTAACGTCTTGCCTGAACCAGTCACGGCGGCGAAGGTGCTGTTCTCCTCCGCCTCAACGTGCTTGATGCCGATTTCCAATGCTTCTTTCTGCCAATTGTATAGTGTTATCATGCTGTCACCTGCAAATGTCCGAAGGGGGGTGTGTATTTAATCCCCGCCTTTCTTGAGATAGTGCTTCCGCTTGAGATCGTCAGGGCGATATGACGACCACCATGACGATGTTCGATTGACCGCATTACCTCCTCCTCCAATGCCGGGATAGCGACTCGACAATTCATCGTTCGTGGGCAAACGCCCACGTTTCTTTGTGAAGTCATTGATGCAGTGGCGCACATGATTGCGCTTGCGTTCTTCAGCCGTTGCGCCGGGGTATCTTCTCATTCGTCAATCGCCTCCTCGCAACAATCGCAGGGCTGAACCAATGAATCGTTTCGATAGATGCTTTCGACATCATCCACGTCACCGGGGCCGGTTAGAACAACACGCTCGACTTCGACCACTGATTTGTCGGCAATCATCTTCTTGACTTCACGCCATTGATGGCCTTCATAGTGAGCCACGTCTAAGCGGTCCCCGTGAGTATCTTCTGCGAAGCATACCCAATACTCGATCCAGCGTTGCTTCCTTCCTCCTTCCTCGCCGGAAGTGATGATGAAATCGCTCATACAATCGCCTCCAAGTAATCAATCAGGAACACACCTGCACCGACTGGCTTACCCAAGTGGTTCTTGGTCGGCTCGTATGTCGATACCTCATGCGTGAGCGTAGTGGATTCATACCGTGCAAGGTTGCTGATGTAGCCACCGGGAATTGGATTGAGATACAAGAATGGTTTCTCACCTTGTTTCCAGTCACACACGTTGTTGCCGCATTCAGCATACTCGACATACAATCCTGAATAGATTCTGCGAATGCCCACGGTGCTGCAACCGGGACATCGAACCATCTTCTCGATCTGTTCACTGCTGAATGTCTTAATCATTTATTCAACCCCAATTTATTGCCGCGCACGTCACGACGCGCTGTCATCCACTTGACAATCTTCGCGCAAGCCTTGTCCCATCTCTTCTGACTATGCGCGTCAGTCACCATTTCATCCATCAAATCTTCAAGATCGATGTTTGCCATCAATACACACAGAATTTCATACTCCGCATGATCCACACTTTTTGCTCTCGTTGCCATATCATTCACCTCTCGGGTATTTACTGCTACGAGGGCTGTGACCTTAAGGCTTCCGCACCAAATGGCTTGCAGTATCACGGTTTTCACCAATGATGTTATATGAAATGTCAGTCATTCTGACAAGATTCTTCTTGGTAAAACGACCATGCCCAACCCGTGTTTTGAGGGCCGTCATCAGGTGAAATAAGGGTCATCGCGTGTCGATCCAAACGACCCTCAATATCAACCCACCGTTCGTGACAAACAGCACAGAAGATATTGTGAGCCTCAATCACGCGGCTAAACGAATGCGGGGCTTCCTCTTCGATCCGATGACCACACAGGGTCTTGAATCGGTTCGGTGTGAAGCACGCGCCTCTATTCGTTTCCACTATCTCCATGCGTCCCATCTTCCTGTGTGTTCCCTATTGAGAATATCGGTTCCTTCAGTCCTGTTGAGCCGATTTCGATAATGATGTGTTTTGCCGAGCCATGCAATTGATAGATGCCTGATTCGTGATGAATAGTCCACCGCGCTTCCTTCAGAAAATACTGCTCGCCATTGGAGTCTGTGTAACTGCGTCGTGGTGGTTGATAGTGAATCATGGTGGGTGGAGAGCCTGTGACACGGCTGACTTCGATCCACACGTCGCGTGTGCGCTTCCCACGCCGTCCCCACGGCATTGTGGTGTGGATTACCTCATGGAAGCCGCTCATTCTGTCACCCACTTGTTTCTGACCCATTCATCGGCGTTGTAGTCACGTTGTTCGCCCAATTCAAAGCACCTTAACCAACGATTCCCGCAACGACCACAGCGGGGCCACCACACGGTCCAACGGCCCAATCGCATTGACCATTTTCGCACTTGACGGGTTGCCCGCAGATCGCAGCCTTGACCGGAACATGATTCAGTCATCCTTCATCACCCCGTGCATGGCCTCCACAGCCTCCACAGAACGCATGATGCGCTCGTAGTCATCAAGAGGCACCAAACGGTATGATTCCCCCTCGATCAGTAGTGTAACATGACCCATCTTGCCCCTGCGTTTCGTGAGCAACGACTCCAATGCCTGAATCGTCATGGGTGGCTTCTCCTTCGCGGAGCCGCCGAATACCTTGTCAAGCAGACCCATTATTCAACACCGCCTTGATTCATGCGTTTTGCGGCTGTTCGTATGGCATCACGATATGCCTTGTTTCCGAATTTGATTCCTGATGGATGATCTCTCGGCATTTTGATGCCCGGTCCTTTCTGTTTCCCATAGAATCCTCCCCACGGATACATCACGAATCACCACCTTGTTGCTTCTCCCATCTATCAATGAATGAGCCAATGACTGTCCCTTGTGCATGGTTGGCCGCACACTGCTCGTTGCAGTATCTCAAGCCGTCCACAACGACTGGTGGGCCTCTCTTGGAGGCATTCAGCGTGCGGGCGCACTTCTGACACACGGTGATGTCATGCCCACATACCTTGCAGGGCAGACAGGCATAGCCATCACGATCTAAACCGATGATACCGGCACAAGATGGCCGAGGACATTGTAATGGGAATTCTCCTGCTCGGTCTTTCATCACAAATCACGCCCGTTGTTGATGTCGTCAAGCGTTCCCTGCAAGTCCACGACCTCTCCTGCGAGGGCATAGACCAATTCCTGCCATGAGTCAGCACCGTTGAGATGCGTGAGAGAGATAACCTCGCTGATCTGCTTGTCTGCCGCCTCCTGCAAAGGCGGCACGTCCTTGTCAAGCCATGCTTCCAATTCGTCATCGAACATGGATAATCCATCCATGTAATCTTGAATGACATTGGCACAAGTGATGCAGACTGGAATGCCGTCTAATCTTGGGCAGAAGCCGAAATTATTGAAGCGTTCAGGTAATCCTATTTGGTCACAAACCGTGCATTTGTCGGACGTAAGATAGGACAGCAAGGCTTGGCCCTCCTTATCGTCACAGGCGGCACGCCAATTGCTCACTGCCGTTCCAATGGCATTCCACAATTCGTCACCAACGAGAGGCATTCAAGCACCGCCTCCCATCTTGGTCTGTTCGTGAACCTGCTTTGCGCGTGCAGCGCAATACTGGCTGCGTGCGTAATCGTATCGCCATCCATCCGATGCAGGGCCAACAAAGAACGGCACGTCGCCGTTCTCGTCCTCGTCACGGTATGGATCGACAACCCATTCGATAATCATATCCTCATCCAATTCAGGCGAGTATTCTGTCACGACCTTACGAACGATTACATCAGGGCATTCACCACATGAACAGCAGTGCTGACGTGGCTGCGGCATAGCAATCTGCACCAAGCCGGGGAATCCGGGGCAATCGTAGCGTTTGATAGGCACGTTGTATTTGAAGCCGGTTTCAGTCTTGATGACTGGTGCCACGTCGCCGTCACGATACACATTACCTTCAGGGCAGACATACACTGGATCGATGGTTGCTTCGCTCAATCAATCCCCTCCTCAAGTCTGCATTTCAATTCGTGAATTTTTTCAAATGCCATAAGGCATAATTGATCCCGTTCATCGTTCAAGACCTTCTGGAACATTGTGATTAACTCTTCTTTTGGGTAAAGGCGTAGCATGGCTTTGGTGATTCTATCGCTCATGCCTTCACGCCCCCATATTCCCCTGCCTCAAGAGCAGACATAGCCCACTTCTTTGAAGGGAATGGCTTCGATGGATTGCACCAATTCCCACTGCTGTTCACTGGGCGCGTAACAATAGTCCAACAAATGCCCTTGAGATATGTGCAGTATCCTTCATTGAATACCTTGACTTCCTTCCCGTCGATCACGGCTCGATAATCACCTTTGGTGAATTTGATGAATAGATGTTTCATTGGTCGGTATTTCATTCAAACACCACCCACCTTGTGACATCGTTCCCACAAGTAATCCATAGCCCAATCCAAGTCCTCCGCTGTGCAGATGATTGGATCACCGAATGAGTCGCCGTAAGATGCGTTACGAAGCCATCTCTCGGCACCTTCACCCTCAACCACTGTGTATTGCGTGATGCAGATGTTCAATGCCTGTCGCTTGGCCGCTGACTGTGGAAAACGCTTCATGCCCAATCCTCCTGAAATTGTGAAGGCTCATCATCGGTTTGAGCGATGATGTCGAAGTCGATCTGAATGTCCTCAACCACACTGATGCCTTCAGCAAGGTGGGTGAAGTCGCGCAAGTCCACCTGAATGGCTGTGCGGCGCGTATGGCTGATGTTCGTAGCCTCGATGACGATAACGTCGAATTGAGGGAATAGACGCTCTATGTCTGCCATGAGAGGGGCTGATTGCTCATCAGTGGCGGGTACAGTGTCCTTGATGTGCTGTGTGTATTGCACCTTGAGGGCTGCGGGCTTGGTGTTCACATGACCCACAGCAGCCACCCAACCCCCGTTCTGCTCGGCTTTCGCCTCGGCAGGGTCAATGGGCATATAGGGCAGGATCGCTGTGACCTCGGTTGATGTGAAGTCGTCCACACTGAAGCCAAAGTGATTGGTGCTGCCATGATTGTTGAACATGGAACCGGACACGCCCGTGATGGGTGGTTCAGCACGAAAGACCACATAAAGTGGCTGTCGCGGTGCGACGGGGCTTGAACCTGTCAATTCAAGCCACCGCCACATATTGCGTCGTGAGGACGCGGCTGCGAAGCACATCTCGGTTCAGGTCTGCTGACACCACTTCGATGGTTGGGAGGATAGAACCCTCGGCCCATGTGAATTGGTGGGTCTTGCCGCCACTGACTGTGGCTGCTTCGGCTCGATCCACTTCCATGAGCATTGGAATGCCGTTCTCCGCGATGTAATCGGGAAGTGATAGGTCGCTGCCTGAATTCTTGTAGTCCTCAATCGCGCTGTTCTGAATGGCTCGGCAGACGCGGTGGAATGCCTGAAGTCCCTCTTGCTTGCTCGCGTGTGTGGTTGGCTTGGGCGTGCTGCCCATGATGAGGCCACCCATGCCGTCGCGTGCTGCGGGGTTGTGCGTTTCAAGCCCTGTGAGGACGTTGAGAACGTGGTTGAGGGTGTTGCGCTTGTCAGCGAAGTCATCGCCCACACGGACCCATGCACGGTTCGGGTTCTCCATGCCGTCAAGGAAGTTACGGAATTTCTTGCCGCCGCTCATCTGGTAGTCGCTGCCGTCACGCTGCTTGATGTTGGAGAGGCCGGGGTATCGGAACCCTGCAATCTTCTGGTTGCATAGAAGCGCAAGCACACGGTCCACGTCAGCACCGAGGATGGGGATGTCGTTCATCTTATCGACCATTCGCATTTCGTCCCATGTGTCGCTGAACATAGCCATGACTGCCGCCGCCAATTTCTTGTCATCAACGCGGGCCATTGTGTCGCCCTTGTGACTGATGCTGACCATGGATCGGGCACTGGTGGATACCATGCCGTTGGTGCAGATGAGGCGTTCCATGATGATGTTCACAGTGAATGCGCCGTCGAATGAATGCTTGACCTGCAAGCCGAAATTGATGACACTTCCGCGACGACCTGTGCCGCTGTCTGCGATGTCCTGCATTGGGTTGCTTGGGAAATTGCCGTCAGTGTCAGGTGCGCGACCCATCAGGCGGTTGATGTTGTCTGAAATTTCCTGTGGGTTGCGGCTGTCACCGATGCCAATGTCAAGGATGGCGTCACGGCCACGGTTGGTGCCATAGACGTTGTGTGGGAGTCCTGCGGCGCGTGCTGCGTCCAAGTATGGCTGAATCTTCGGGCCATGCTGAACCGATGTGTATGTGCTGCCCTTCGTTCGACCAACCAAGACGCCCAAGTAATTGTTGTCCTCGCACGCATAATCGGTGTTGAAATGCTGAACCACGTCGCCGCATTCAACAAATTCACCTTTTTGATTCACGAAGGATGCCGTCTGATGTGTGATGTTCGCGTTCCAATCGTCAAGGGCACCGCTCATGCCTCCTGCTCGGGACATAGAGGCCATTGGAACGTCTGCTCCGTATGTGCCCTGTTGTAGTGAGTCCACGGTGTCGATGTGGTCTGGATCGGTGATGGACTGGGGATTGGGCAACACCTTCAGTGTGCCCTTGCCGTCGCAGGTGGCACAGGCCGTCTTGTTGCGTGTAACTGTGCCGTCCTCGTTGGTAACTTCAATGGTTGTGAATCGTGGTGCGCCGTCACCTTGTGTGTTGGTGTTGTTGCAGGTGGGGCAGATGGCGCGTGTGAATGCGTATGCACGGAGGCCGTCGCTCAAAGCAACGCCGATTGACCCACTGTTGGGGTCAAAGTCCGTGCGTGTGACTGTGATTAAATCGGGGCCACTGGTGCCCTCGTAGTCAATCACAACCTTCGTGTCTGTCATGTGGTCGAGCGAACCGATAACCACGATATGTGGATCGGCGCACTGTGCATCGTTTTCTATCTCTTGCTTGCTCATTTTTTCATCTCCATTTTAGGTTTGGCTCTTTGGCCGGTATTCTTGCCGAAGCCGCTTGTGCTTATGAACCTGACGATTCAGCAACCCCGCAGCACCACGCCCTCCATACCCCGATGGGCGAGGAGCATATAGTCTTGCTGTGTGATTCGTCACAAAACATGGGGCAGATGAGAGGCAAGTGCATGGACGGGGCAACCTGCCCGAAACCCCGATCCTTGCCTCTCATCTGCCGCCGTGAGTATTACTGTGCCTCCTTGCGCCACACTGTGTAGTTATCACCAATTGACATCACGGTGATATTCTCGGCCTTGTAACCTGCGTTGATGCAGTGCGTGACATTGGTTGAAGGGCATGAATCAGCGAACATTACGAATCCATCTGCTGGTGGATCGAAGCGACTCTTCGCTCTCCAAATGTTGGAGATTCCACTATCGGGACCGTTCACAAATTCGACTTCGATTTCCTTCGTGCAATCGCATTCGGAGCATTCCATTGTGACTGCGCCGAAGTCGGTGCAGTCAGTGGCGAACCAATCGTGGTCGCAAGTCATTCCTCTTCACCACCTGCGGTTGGTGCTGAAGCAGGGACGCGCACAATACGCATCCCTGCCTCTTCAGGATTCCACGGACCCGGACCACCTGCTGTCAGTAGTGACACCATGTGGAGAGTCGCC
>TARA_R110000824_G_scaffold83385_3_pt1 | contig 14538 bp, 8 predicted proteins | sample TARA_R110000824 | Tara Oceans TARA_R110000824 (sample SAMEA4397747) | marine metagenome | biome: Polar Biome; feature: [MES] marine water layer (ENVO:01000295) within the mesopelagic zone...; material: water (ENVO:00002006), including particulate matter (ENVO:01000060) such as...... | reverse complement strand
AGAGTTGGCAGGGAACAATTGGCCAAAGGTAACTTAAAGCCGGCTTTTTATGAGTTCTTTGATGATGACGTTATATATGATAAAGAGTGGGCCAACAGAGAAGCCACCGAGGAACAAAACGATATAACTACGAGAATTAAAAAAGGGCCCGCAGTCAGGCCCCAATCCGGGTTTCAACAAACTTTGGATTTTGAGGATAAGAGAAAGCCTCTTTTGAATTCTTACCCTAGCATGGGCACTTTCGATATATTTGACAGCTATAAACCAGCATGGACCATAAACATGGCACAGGGCCAATTGGTTACAAGTTCCGCTCAGATTAGCTATGATATACCAGAAGCGTCCGCATCAGCCGGCGGAAACCGCGAGAAAGTGCCACAATTAGATTTGCGCTGCGATTATAATCTCAGGACATATAAAGGGGTAGATAAAAATAACAAAAACTTACCTTTTAATAAACAGCTTGGGGTAAACGATTATTTAACTGTAAAAGATGTTTTTCCGAAAGGCAATGAAAATTCAGTTATGTTATTAAGGAGATCGTTTGACGACTTTACAATTTCTGTCCAAGAAGAAAATGTCTTGTCTTCTTCACATGGTTTTACAATTGAAGTATTTAAATATGAGTACAACAGTGCGAACAATATTAAAAATATAAAGCCGCTATATTTTAATGATGATATCATAACAGATGAGTCAGTTGAGTGGTATTTTAACTTGGCTGTTGACGAAGCCGCCGACAAAACCAAAGTCTCTTTTGTTGATGAGGAGATTAGTGTGCAGGGTACAGAAGACGAGTGTGTTGAACCCGGGAGCGGAGGCAGCTAATGGCAACTTATAATACCCCCCCCACTTCTCCTCACGCCCCCCAATCGACGAGCCCGTCGTCATTTGACAATAATCTTACTTATGTGTGGCCCCACAATTGGGGCGTCACTATGGGGGATAATTTTCTTCTTAAAATTACAGATCCTACAGTCGGAGAAAATAGTGTAACATTTTCATTGAATTACGAAGCGGTAGAATCAAACTTTAATTTTCCAAGCGCTAAAATAATTTTTGCGGATATTGGCTTATTAGATTATTTGGAAGAAAGGGGTTTTTATAAGGGAACCATGGAGCGTTCTCTTGTAGAGGCTTTGTTCTTTTCAACACCTCGATCCGATGTCTATCGACTGAACGGCCTTTCCATCCCTCAGATGCCTTGTGCGCCTGATTATGCGACAGACAAGAGTGTTAGTTTTAGAACTACTTCAGATTTTCAAAATTTTAGAATTTTTATTTCTTTATATGATGAAGTCACTAGGGACGGCTTGGTTTATCAAAGCCAGCTTTTTGATCGGGGGGAATTGAATGTTGAAACCGCAGCGGTGACCTCTCCAACTTTTTCTATTTTAGATTTTGTCTCACCGTTATTTTCTGCGGCGCATGCAAAATCAGAACTTTTTGAGGAAAAATATCTTTCAAACATCTATTATACTTCGACGCCCAACAATGAGATGCTTGGACTCTTTGCCTTCAATATGCAAGAATTTTTAAATCTCTATGCGGCTTTTCCTAGTTTGGCCAATGCTACTTCAGAGTGGGCTTCTTATGTTCTTAAGGCTCAGGTATATTTAAAGAGATTAAAAAAACCAGACAATCAGGTTGTTGATTCCACCGTTCTTGGTGAGTGTAATGTGGTTAACAATTTAAAAGTCTCTAATTCTTTTGGAAAGTTGTTTTTTGACTTTTCTATTAGAGACATAAGCAAGATAGCTGAATATGATTTAGAACTGAGAATGTGGTTTGATGATCAGACTAAAAAAGCCGCCCAGTCTTACATCTCACAGTTACAAAATAATAAACAAGATAGGGGCGCCACAGCGCACATCGTAAGCCTTTTTTACACAAATGAAGATGTGCCTGTGGAATATAGTGTGCTTACAACTTCGGATATTGGAATTACTGATCTTGAATATGAAAAGGTGCTTTCTGATTTTATTGGAGAGATTGCTTCTAAATTAGAAGCCGATAAAACCAAGATTGTTAAGAATAACAAGGCCGCCACAGCGCTTACTTATCCCAAGTTTAATTATCCGGTTGTCCCTCTCACCTCTTTTGATTTTTCCTTTCTGCAGAGAATAAAAATACAAAGCAGTCTAAATTTAAATTTACCATTAGGTAGTAGCGCTGACTATAATTTAAGAAGTGGTGAAGGCTCCCGATTTCAATCGGCAACTCAAGATAATGATACTATTACAAGCTTAAGCATCAAATCGTTTGATTTGGCGCCTACCCTTCAACTAATTCCTGTTTTTAACGTTACTATTATAAAAGAGGTGTTGGCCAGCGATAAGCTTAGAAATGATATAAACAATGACATAAATTGCGGAGAAGCAGATGAAATTCAAAACATTTTAACTTCAATAACCTCTTTGCCAAAAGCCACTTCTTTAACAACCGTGAAGACCCAAAAGTATGAATTTGAATATTTAGACTCTTTAAATATCGCGGTGTCTGGTTTCACTTGGAAAGATTTAACCGATAATGTGCTAACTCAGTTGGTCGCGAATCAAGTAATTCTTGTTCGTGTTAAGGGACATTCAGAGTATTATAATGGAATTTTCTACTTATTGGGTGGAGGAGGTTCTTAATGGCTGCCGGTACAAATAAAGCAAATGAAATAGAACAGCTACACCTGTATATCGCTGCCGTTGTGAGCTTTTCGGGTGGAAATAAGTCAGATATTCCCACCACCAGCGCTTTTAACGGCGCCGTCGTTCCGTCTTATGAAGAGGCTGTTTTTTTAGAGGATGAGCTAAAAAAGGGAATGACTATAGTGGTGCTCCCAGATGGCACCATCTTTGAGGGCGACGATATTCAAACCCGGATAGACGGCCTTTATTATTCCATTGCGCAAAGTTACGGATCTACGGATGCAACCACAAACCCGAACTCCACCACGGGCCTCTATCTCACCGAGGAGAGACAACAAGATATTAAATCAGCACTGCAGAAAATACTATTGCTCGGCGGTGGCCCGCCACCCCCCAATATTACAAAGGGCCCCGCAACAACGAAAAATATGAAGATTTCTCAGAATAAAACGACTTCTGCTGATATGCTAAACGTGGACACATATAAACCCTCCTCCTATCTTATGTCGGCCTCTACTCCATACCGCGACCCACTGGCGTTTATTCTTAATCGCGTTTGGTTTAAAAGCCCTTGGTACCCTAGTCAAATTATGTTTGCCCCAACCAGCGTTGATCTCTTGTCAAAGTATAATCAGAAAAACGATCTTGCCTCCCTGGCCGTTACTTATATTGGGAACACGAGCCTTGACCATACAATGAAAGGGTTTGTGGATTCTATGTGTAAGCCCGATCAAGATGGCCGATGCCCAGCATTTATGGCTGGCAACGCCGCAACCGGTGAACTTGTTAACCCAGCTTTTACTAAAAAAGATTGGCTGTATTTGTTTATTAATCAACAATTGCAGCAACATGTGGGAAAAAATGGGCCTTTGGATTATATTACCCAAGAATATTCTACTGCAGGCGCCTATTCTTATTCTTATAAGACAAATAAAATCAAAATGGAAATAGAGGCTCATCCCAATTCTATTGTGGCTTTAATTTTGTTGCTGTGGACAGTATACCCGCCCGGAAAGAAAGCGTGGGGATCTTATATAGATATGTTGAACGGCGCATACAGTAAGGTTTTTTCGCCAAAGGCCCCCGATGTGCTTAATCAACGAAAAAAAATGTTGAAAGGCTTAATGGACAAGCTTTATGAGGTGAGGATAGAAAAAAGAATATACCAGACACAACGCTCTTACTTCTATCGCCCAAAAGCCCATCCAAAATTGGCCATGTCTTCTGTTCATTTTGAAACTATAGAAAATTATGAAGACAAGGTTGGCAGAACTTTGCAACCCGGCAACGAAAAGGGGGCGAAACAAGAATCTTCTTTGGCGTTTGTTTATGAGGATGTCGTAGATAAAAAGCCTCCTACTGAAGAAGATGGCAAACCGTTGGTTTCTGATGTACCTCTTTCTTATATGTCTGAGCTAACATCATGGCCGCAAGCTTCTCATATAATATTAGATGTAGATACCCTTAAGAAAAGCGGCGCCGCCCTCGATAAGGATTATTATGAGATTCCATTTATTAAAAGGCTTGATTTAGTTTTAAAAGATATTGTGCCGCCACAGGCCCGAATTGCGAAAATCCACGAGAAAGTGGCCACGGGCACTTATTTATATTGCTTGATGGCATATTTGCAGTTTTTATATGATAAAAGCAAAGCTGTCGGCAAAGATAGACTCAATCCTCCTGGCCTGAATTACCCATCGTCTAACTATTTCTTTGTGGACACAACCAATTTAACGCCCCTCACCGAAAATCCCAACTGGAAAAACCCAGCCACATGGCTTCAATCTTCAGATAAGGGTTTCGAGTTCTTCGTGGACAAGGGAATTGGGGTTCCTTATAATAAAATGTCTTTTTATCCGGCCATTTTAATCGACAAGGAATATAAAAAATTAACCAACCCGGCATCGGCTGCTTCCCTTGTGAGCTTGCTTAGTGGGGACGATGCACTTCTGGACACTACTGGCTTGGGGGTATCCGAGACCGACCTTCCTGCTTCGATGCAATCGCGCCACAACATTCTTACTATAGGCAATCGTGTCGCAAAATACGGGACTATCCGAGCCGCGCCTATTCAATCCTTTATAATAGATAGACAGGATGCTACGAGCCCTTCCATGGCAGCTAGCATATATGATTCTCAACTTTTTTATGATACTGATTATGAATACGCTCTTACTTCGTTGGTTTTAATGCCCAACGTTCTTTCTTCTTATGTGTTAACGCCCGAAGATCCAATAGCTTTTACTTCAACCGGCGTAGAATATACATTTCATTACAAACAGCGCATCGGCTGGGAGATAAAAGAAATCGCAACTCAGCGACCGAATGAGACAAAAACTAAGTCTAATTATAAATATCCGCCAATCCCTGCGTGGGTTGTATTTTATCCTTTCCGTGGGGTAAACAATAAAATTTTGTTTAATTTTAAACGTGTCTCGGTAGGCGGCGCCAAAAGCCTTCTTCAAAAAGAGATTAAGAAAGAAAATTGGGAGGACGGATGGGGTGATTGCCGCGAATTTTATGAACAAAATGAAAAGAAATTGGATACTTCTAATAGCGTTCCCTTTCAAGACCAACCATGGGAAAAAATTCGCATTTATCAACTTAGCGTAGACGTGCCTCCTACTTCAGTCAACGATTTTAAAACTTTGAGAAGGGAAATAGATGTATCCACAGAGGGGAGCCACGCAGTTTTAGAAATAGAACCAAATGTTCAGCATTATTTTTTGTTTAAGTGCACAAATAATGTGGATTTGGTCTCTTACCCGTCGCAGGTTTTTTCTGTGAAAATTTATGATGAGGGTGGAACTGTATTCCCGGTGGTCGATGTGTTGCCGGATTTTGGGGGGATTAGTACCACACCATTCGCCGTTGTAGAAAACACAAAGGCCAAAAGAAAAGATAGCAAAGAATTCACTCAGAATATAAGGCTTGAGCCGGCGATTCTTCAAAGTGCCCCAAATATCACGAAGACTCTTCCGGATTTGGGCTATTTAAACCCTTCTGTCTTTTCAAACAAAGACGAAACGAAGCCTCAATTTAAAATGAGGGTAACGTCGAATAAGACGGGCCGTAAAGTTGATTTTAATATTTTGTACCGTAAAAACAGGGAAGATAAAACTTTGCGAGTCCTCGCCGCTACGCCCGACGACGTTTTGGTCTCGTGGGATTCTAACATAGAAACTGCTGAGTTTACCAAGGTACAACAGTATATAGACGCTTGGAAAAGCATGCAGCTTACGCCTTATCCGGCAGAGTTAACGGCGGCGCAAATACAAGCACTGGCTGCAAAAACCTCCAAGGGCGCCCAGACGCTGGCTGAAGAAGCTGTTGCTCGTTTGCATGATCAATGGGGTGAAGTATGGGAATTGGCTGTGGATATCACTAAAAAGGAATCGAGCAGCAATTAATGGAAAATAAGTTTTAAATGACTATTTATTTGTGATAAGTATATTAAGGGGATAAAAATGAGTTCTTTTTTAGATAACAGTGGTGACATTATTCTAGACGCTGTTTTGACGGATGTGGGCAGAAAAATGCTCGCCCGCGCAGATGGCAGTTTTAGAATAGTGAGCTTTTGCTTCGGCGATGACGAAATAAATTATTCTCTTTACGATTCTTCTAAAAGTAGTGCTAACCGTGATTTGAACATATTAAAGACTCCAATTTTAGAAGCTATTCCTGATAGCTCTGCCGCCATTAAACAACGTCTTATAACGCTCAAGGGCCTCAACAACCAACTTTATCTCCCAGTTGCTCGTATCAACGCCACGGCCATGGTAGGAATGCCATATGCCACCTCGACAAACAACGGCGGTACTTCTAATCAATTTGTGGTGTTGTCCAACCAGACGGCCGTAGAAAAATATACTGTTAATAGAGATACATCTGATCCCAACCAGAAGACTGTTCCTGATGGCTTTATCAACGGCACCGCTTGGCGCGAAGCGATGGGCACTTTAGTTGCCGTCGATCAGGGACAGGATACGACAGCTATTTCGTGGAATGCTTCCCTCCCTGCTGATTTAAATGAAGATCTTTACTTGCTGGAAATTGATGATCGGCTTGGGAAAGTCGTCAGCCCAGCCGGTACTGAACTTGTTCCGTCGTTTATTGATACAAATAATATAGCCACTTATGTTTTAAGTGCGACGGATTTTTATACATCATCTCCAAATATATCACAGGGAGATTCTGTGATTAGTGGCCCTCGCGGCCAACGGCTTAAGTTTTCCTTGTTCGCTTCTGCGGATATAGCGAATAGCGACTATTTGTATGACCAAATCGGCACGGATATTGCTAGCTATTTTCCGACGCAAGTTTCAAGTGGAAACAGGACAGCAAAAACTATTGATGCCATAATTAGAGTACGTGGTGATAAGACGGGGATAAGCGTTAATATCCCCTTTAGATTTGTAAGAGCGGCTTCATAAGATAGGAAAGAAATATGACAACTTTAAAACCATTAACCAAAGATGATGTTACTATAAACAAAACTCTTCTTCACGAGAATATTCCGGTTACAGGATCGGTTATTTCTGGCACTTACAACGCCGAAAACCTTAAGACATATAGTGCGGGCCTTTTTACCTCTATCTATGATTATCCCTATTTAAGTTCTTCGGCGAATCACTTATTTGATGTCACTGTCGGTACTGACACTGATGCGTTTCTTGCACTCGGTGAAGTAACCGGCCTCTCCCCAGCGCCAGCAGCGATTTCTTCGGGTTCTACGGACAAACAAAACATTTATAGTCAGATGGGGCAGCTTTTAGTGGGGTACGATGTTACCGGCTCAATCGAAAAGTTTCGTGTTTCAAGCAGCTATGATACCACGATTAGTGAAATTACTGCGCCCATGTTTATTAATTTTAGTAGATTGTTGACAAAAGATGAGATACAAAAAGACACTTTTCGGCTAACTTTTGGGACCGGAACTTATAACATTCCGTTCGATGCGGATGGCAATGCCACCATAACCATTGGTGATTACGGCGCCACCTCCAGCTTCAATGATACAAATTCTCCAATGGGCGAATATTCTACTCTGAGGATCGGATCCTCAACTGGAACGGCCGTTGGTACTTTATATTATCAGGCTGGCATTGCGGTTTTAGATGTTTCTCAAAGCTTACAATCGGCCGCTAGCACTCAGCAGTTTATTTCAGCAAGCGTAGAAGGGGTAATCACGGGTTACAACGCGAGTATCATAACCGGCACTATGGATGTCCTCGGCGCCGGCCTTATCCATCGAATTAAAAACGTTCAATTTAACAACACAACTGAGTTGAATTCAACGATTTATTTTTGCAGAGCCAACCACAATGAATTTAATTTTAGCAGCAACCCAACATATTTAAGTGCAAGCGAGGTTCGGGTCAAGGCGAGCGATCCTAATAATCCTCCGTTTTCTTACATTACGACAGTGGGAATGTATAATTCGCAAGGAGCTTTAGTCGCGACCGCAAAGTTAAGTGAGCCCATTAAGAAGACTCCATCAAACGATGTAACTATACGTGTTCGTTTAGACTACTGACGAAGATATGCCAAAATATGAATTCGGCCCTAATGATATCTTTCAGAATACTCTAAAAACCTATCCAAGGTATGATATAACTTTATATCAGAATCAAGCGTATATTAATAATCAGATAAGCCAAGGAAACCTTGTCCCCAGCGGAAGTATATCGCTTTATGAGTTAAATGTTGATCGAGCTTTAATCACAGGCAATCTTGCTTATGGCTTTTTAACCAAGAACGAAAATCCGGAAAATATAACTTTTGTAACAGATGCGTCTTCTTCAAAATCTAAGTTTGAGTTAATTAGTGATTACGACAGTCTGCCTTCTAATTTTAATACACCGTCAGGTTATACACAAGTAACTCAAGGCACCGATATTTATTTAGCGTATCCCCTCTCATCTTCAATCACGCGGGAATTTTTAGTGGGCGCAGGCTCATCGGCGCCCTATTCTAGTTTTGAGCTTTCAGGGGCCATTTGGGGAACTGGGCTAGCCTTTACTGGAAGTATCAGAAAGATATTGGCGCTGGAAAGCACAATAGATTATTATCGTCATTTGAGTCCTTTTTTTGATTATAATAAATATTATATTTCAGGTACTGCCGATGCCAAATTTCCACAAAGATATTTTAATTCCATTAATGGCACCAACGCCAACCCCAGCAATGAAGATAAAGATGGCAGTATAGAGTTGGCGGCCGCCCCTTATCAAAAATATATGACAATGTTTCAGATTCCTTACATTTTTCGTGGGACTCAAATAAAGCCGGGAAGTGTGGAATTAAATTTTTATGTTACCGGTACTTTAATAGGGACGGCTAAAGACTATAGACAGAACGGCGAATTGATTGAAACTTATGGCCCTTCCGATTCTAGCAGTATTGGCGTTGTTATGTATAGCGAAGGTATGCTTTTAGTAACTGGCAATTATAGCTTGAGTGATGAGGTAAGCGATGGTTATTTATGCCCAATTGAGACGCCCTCTCCCACCACTTTAAGGAGCGGCTTTAAGGATAATCCGCGCTGGGTGCACTTTGGAGCATATCAGTCTTATATCAAAAAGACGGATTCCGAATTATCGCGTAGTTTTTCCACCGTTAGTTCTTCTTATACTTTGTCCTTTAAGGGCACAAATCCGATTAACACCTTAACAATGTTTGCACATGCAAATAAAAATGAATTAAATTGGACCAACAATCCAACCTATATTCAAAGAAATGGCTTGCTTTCTGGAAGCGATTATCAGGACACCTTTGTAAAACAAACTAGTTCAATTGCTTATATAGAAAATGATAAAATCGCATTAAAGAACACTGTATCAAGCTCCTTCTCTCACTATTCCGCATCTTATCACGACCAAACGTTTATATCCAAGATAAATGTTTATGACGACGAACATAAACTGATAGGAATAGCAAAATTGGCAACTCCAATAAAAAAGACCAATGAACAAGATTATACGTTTAAAATAAAAATTGATTTATAATATCATTGTATTATGATACTTGGACTAGATATTTCAACCAGTATTACCGGCGCGACTGTAATAGACGATAAAGGTAATATTATTTTCTGTGAGGCATGGGACACTCGCAAACTTAAAAGTTTTTTTGATAAAGCCTCTGTTATAAGGGCCCGTTTAATAGATGTTCGTATAGAGTTTCCGATCACTCATATCGTAATTGAGCAGTCGCTGCAGATGTTCCGGGCCGGTTTTTCATCGGCAAAAACACTTACACTTCTTTCAAAATTTAATGGGGTTGTGAGTTGGTTGTGTTTTAATACTTTTGGTTTAGAGCCTGTATATGTTTCGGCAACATCGGCTCGTAAAGCGGTTGGTATTAAAGTACCACGCGGAACAAAAGCGAAAGAAGTCGTTTTAGAACATATAAAAAACAATATTTCAAATTTTGAATATGAATTAACGAAGGCCGGTAATCCCAAGCCCGGAACTTATGATAGGGCAGATAGCATTGTTTTGGCAAAATATGCGTACTTGACAAATGCCGCCAATCGTGTATAATAATATGAGTGGAAAAGTTAACTTTATTAAAAACTGTTCTTGGGCCTTATTACCGCTCTGGTGATGAATATTTGTTTGACTGTTTATATTGTGGCCACCCTAAAAAGAAGCTATCTATTAATCTAGAGAAGAATAAATTTAAATGTTGGGTGTGCGATAAATCGGGAGGTAAAATAGTTTACCTTATTAAAAGATTTGGAACTCTTGAGCAGTTAAATGAATGGAAAAAACTAAATAATATAGTTGATTTTTCTGATATCGAAAACAAACTAAACCAGCTTTTTGAAAAAGACATCCCACCTCCGCGGACAGTATTAGAGTTGCCTCCAGAATTTATTTCACTGGCTAACGAGAATCTTCCTTTGTCCTCTTTGTCTCCCCTTACATATCTTAAGAAGAGACGGATTTATAAAAGGGACATTATTCGATGGAAAATGGGTTATTGCCCAGAAGGGGAATTCAGAGGCCGCATTATTATTCCGTCCTTTGATTGTGAGGGAAACGTAAATTATTTTATTGCTCGGTCCTATGACAGGGCCCCAAAAAAATATTTGAATCCTTCTGTGGCCAAAAATAATATTATTTTTAATGAATTAAATATTGATTTTGAAAAGCCCGTTACAATAGTAGAAGGGGTATTCGATGCGGTCGTAGTTGGAAGAAGTGCTATTCCCTTGTTAGGTTCATCCCTTAAAGAATCGGCATTTTTATTTCAAAAAATAGTGGAATATAAGCCTGTGGTTTATTTGGCTTTAGACCCAGATGTTTCTTTCAAAGAAGAGGGGATAATAAAAAGCCTCTTGAAATATAGCATCGAAACTTATAAAATAGATATAAGTAATTTTAAAGACGTGGGAGAAATGACGCAGGAACAGTTCCGAATTGAAAAGGAATGTGCAAAGGCCATTACTAGCAGCCTTTCTCTTTTGTTTTCAGGTATCAAAATTTGAGGTTATTAAATGAAAATTGCGCATATTAGTGATATTCACGTGCGAAACTATAAGTATCACTATGAATATAGAGAAGTTTTTCAGCAACTGTTTGAGAAGTTGGAAGAGCTTAAACCAGACATAATTGTTAATACAGGAGACACGGCACATACCAAGTGTAATTTAAGTCCAGAGTTTTTTAACTTAACATCATGGCTTTTTACGAATTTGGCGAAGATTGCTCCACTACATATGATTTTGGGCAATCACGACTGTAATGTTAAAAATTCAAGCCGTCTCGATGCTATTACTCCCCTTGTGGAGGCGTTGGAAGATCCCAACATTCACTTTCATAAATATACAAAAGAGGTGGACGTGGGTAACGGCATTGTGCTTAATGTTCTCTCTATCCTTGATCAGCATAAATGGTCTTCGCCAACAGATTCCACCAAGACCAACATTGCGCTATACCATGGCGCAGTCGCCGGCTCACAAACTGATACTGGTTGGGTTATGGAACACGGCGAAATTGACATTGGGTTTTTAGAGAATTTTGATTATGGCCTTCTTGGAGATATTCATAGAACTAATCAGGCAGTAGACAACGAGGGTAAGGCTAGATATCCCGGTTCTCTTATTCAACAGAACTTTGGAGAGTCACCAGACAAAGGATTTTTACTTTGGGATATTAAAGATAAAGAAAACTTTACATGTGACTTTTATCAGCTTAAGAACCCAAAACCTTTCGTCACGATTAACCTCGATACCAAGGGTTGCATACCCGCGGGTTTAAGCCCCCCAGCAGGCGCTAGGCTGCGTTTAGTTTCCTCAGACAACCAGAGCATCGAAATCTTCAGAAAAGCCGTGGATATCGCCAAGAAACGCTTTAAACCAGAATCCATTTCTTTTTTGAACCGTGCACACGGCGGGGAGAGAATAAGTGTTAAAAAGGGGGTTGATTGTGTTGTTCACGAGAATTTGCGTGACCAAGCTGTGCAAGAAAAACTTATAGCTGAATATTTAAAAGAGTACAATGTTGGTGAAGAAACATTAAATGAGGTTTTTTCTCTTAACGCAAAATACAATACGCTGGCCGAAGATGGTGAGGATACTACTAGAAATGTCTCATGGAAAATCAAAAGCTTCAAGTGGGACGGTCTCTTCAATTATGGAGAGAGTAATGAATTGGATTTTACTAAACTTGCTGGTACTGTTGGAATATTTGGTAAAAACTATAGTGGTAAATCTAGCGTCGTTGACAGTTTACTCTACACAATTTATAATAATACTTCTAAAAATATTCGAAAGAATTACAACATTATCAACGAACATAAAGATCAGGGCTCTGGTATCGTGGAGATTGAGGCGGGTAATAAGACTTACAAGATTTCAAGGGAATCGAATAAATACGTTAAGAAGCTTAAAGGCGCGACTACGAACGAGGCAAAAACCGATGTAGAGTTCACATGTACTGATAATGTCATGAATAGAACTTATAACCTCAATTCTACTGAAAGGCACGGAACCGATAAAAACATTAAGAAGATGTTTGGGACACTGGAGGATTTTTTGTTAACCTCTATGTCTTCACAGTTGGGCTCAATGCAATTTATCAATGAGGGGTCAACGAGGCGAAAGGAAATCCTTGCTAAGTTTTTAGATTTGGAATTTTTTGAAAAGAAGTTTAAATTGGCCAAGGATGAGTCTGCAGCGCTTAAGGGTGCCCTCCGTCGATTGGAGGAAAAAGAATATGACGAAGAAATTTCAAATGCCAAGAACGACCTCTTTAATAATGAGGCGAATACACTTAAAAAGAAAAACGCATGTGATGAAATTCAACAAGAGATAGAAAGTACCAAAATAATTATTGGGAATTTAGAGAAAAAAATTGCAGCGGTACCGACTGAGCCCATTGCCATTGAGGAAAATTTGAACAACAAGGAGGACTGTCTACAACAAATCAGCGATCTGGAAGAAAAAAATATAGAGCTTCAAGAAACAATTAAACTAAATGTATCTTTTTTGGAGCGAGCCAATGATCTTTTAAAGAAGTCTAATCTGCAGCACTTTAAAGACAAATTAGAAGAGGAGAGGGGGAAACAAAAAGTAATAGAGGCCATAAGCGCCAACATGGCCCTTCAAGAACAAGCATTAATTTCTTATGAAAAACAAGAGTGTGTGTTAAAGGATATCCCTTGTGGCAACAATTATTTGACTTCGTGTAGATTTATTAAAGATGCACATAACGCGTCTAAGAAAATACAAAACACAAAACAGAAGTTATTAGAATTAAAAAACAAGAAAAAAACAACCAATGAACAGATTATTTGTCTTGAGACGGCGAAAGCTCGCAGTCATATTGAGAATTATGAAGATCTCATGGGAAGGAAGGACCGCGCACAAACAGAGAACGCGCGCGATGAACTGGATATTCAAAAAAACTTGAATAAAATTGCGGAATATAAAAATGGGGTTGTTGAATCTCAAAAGAAAATTGATTATTACAACCAGAATAGAGACGCAATAGAAAATTATAATGAATTGGTGAAGGAGCAAAAAGAACAGGCCGTAAACTTGCAAGATTTAAATCGGGACCTAGCTTTGTGTGGCGAGGAAGCTTATGAACTGGCAGTTAAACATGGAGCACTGGCACAGAAGCTAGAAAATATTCAAGAACAAAAGAGGGAATTAGCCGATCTTCAAGTGGAGTTCGCTGCAACAGATTTATTTCTTCGGTGTATGCACAGCAATGGTATAGCGTTTGATATTATTAATAAGGCACTCCCTGTTCTTAATGAAGAAATTTCCAAAGTTCTGGCCAATATTGTCAATTTTGAAGTCTTTTTTGAAAAGGATGGCAATAAATTAGATATTTTTATTCATCATCCCAAACACGAGGCAAGACCTTTAGAAAATGGCTCCGGGGCTGAAAAAACATTGGCCGCCATCGCGATTCGAATTGCATTGTTAAATATTAGCAATATGCCCAAATGTAATTTGATTATTTTAGATGAGCCCGGCGCAGCACTAGACGAGGAACATCTGGAAAGCTTTACTCGTATATTGGATATGTTGAAGAGCTATTTCGATATTGTAATACTAATTACTCACATAGAGTCTTTGAAAGACACTGTTGATATGACAATTGATATTATGAAAACTAATGACGGCTATGCTTACATCAACCAATAGGGCAAGAACATGGATGATTGTACTCAAAAACCAAATTGTAAATGTCGAGAGTACCGTAAAAGGTTAAAGTGAGAAAGTATATAATGGCGTCTCTTTGTGGTTGTGAACAATGTGATTGTGATGGTAACTGCGATTGTACTTGTTGTTGTATACAAAGCGATCAAAGCGGAGGATAAAATGATGGCTAGGGTAAAAGCGTTTGCGGATAGACATTTAGAGAGATTTATGTCGAGA
>TARA_R110000824_G_scaffold14985_3_pt1 | contig 14554 bp, 8 predicted proteins | sample TARA_R110000824 | Tara Oceans TARA_R110000824 (sample SAMEA4397747) | marine metagenome | biome: Polar Biome; feature: [MES] marine water layer (ENVO:01000295) within the mesopelagic zone...; material: water (ENVO:00002006), including particulate matter (ENVO:01000060) such as...... | reverse complement strand
CTGGTGCAAATCACCTTAATTGGACAAAAAGAGAATTAGCGGAATACGTCAAAGAACACACGAAATGTTTTGTTCATTATGAAGAAATTGGCACAGACGCCGACCAAAGAGACTATGAGGTCAGTTATAATAAATTAGAAGATGCGGGGTTTGTTTGCGATGTAGATATAAAGACAGGTATTAAAGAATTAATCAAGGTAGCGCCACTTTTACAAATAAGGCATCAATATTCATGATAGACATTAGTGGTTCTAAAGTTTTAATTACTGGCGGTGAGGGCTTTCTTGGTTCAGCCATTGCTAATAAGGTTAGAGAAAAGGGTGGCGAACCAATAATCCTTAAACATAGAGAGGTCAACCTTCATGACCTAAATGCAACCATACAGTTTTTAACAGCGATGCAGCCTGATTTTTGTATTCATGCCGCTGGATACAATGGTGGTATAGAATTTAACAGGATGTATCCTGCCGACATCTTTTATTCAAACACTATTATGGGATTGAATATTCATCACGCTTGTGAATACCTTGGTGTAAAAAAGGTTCTATCAATTATGACATCTTGTGCGTATCCAGATACAGGAATGGATGTTTTAGGTGAAGAGACGTTTTGGGACGGCCTACCAAACAAAACCATTAGAGCGCACGGTATAGCAAAAAGAACCCTACAAATTGCAGCAGAGGCCTATAATGATCAATATGAACTTGACGCCGTCACAGTATGTGTTACAAACCTGTATGGCCCAAACGACACCTTTAATTTAGTAAGAACCAAGGTTGTTGGAGCTTTAATAAGAAAATTTACAGAAGCGGTTATCGAAGAAGAGGATACTGTGGAGTGTTGGGGAACAGGCGCTCCTATGAGAGAGTTTATGTATGTTGATGACGCAGCAGAAGCTATTGTGCAAGCGTTGCAAAAATACAACTTGCCGGACATCCCTCTTAATATAGGGACAGGTAAAGACATTAGCATTAAAAGACTTGTAGAGTACATATCTAAGGCTGTATCCTATAAAGGCGAGGTTTTTTGGAATACGGAAAAGCCCGATGGTCAAATGAAAAAACTTCTTGACACAACCAGAATGGCAAGCTATATAGAAATAGAACCAATAGAAGTTGAAGAAGGTATAAAGCAAACAGTAGAGTGGTATATAAACAATAAAGTAAAAGCAGATGCAAAAAAATAAACAAATCGGCTTCATGGTAGAAGAGCCTAGCTCTAGCCAGTTATCATTTAACCTAATAAAGAACATCAATAACTATTTAACCGATAGCCAAGATGATTTTGTTGTGTTTTTTGAAAACTCTACAGCAAGCGTGTTGAATCCAGAATTTTCACTTATGTCTTTAAGTGAAATATGGAATTTTGAAGGATCTTTATTTGCGACCAATGTTTCTACCGCAATTTCATTGAGAAAATGCTTTGCTCCAAAGAAGAAATACTTTTATGTCTGGGATTTAGAGTGGACTAGAAAGCAAGGAAGGGAGTTTGAGTTTACGATACAGGCTTTTACAGACCCTGCATTAAAATTAATAGCAAGAAGTGAAGAGCATGCTATCGCTATTAAAAACTATTGCAATAGAGATGTAAGTGAAATAGTTAGTGATTTTAACATAGAACAATTAGTGAGGATAACAAATGAGTAGTGCATTTATAAACAAACACAAAGAGTATATTATCGAACAATATACCACCCATAAAAAAAGTACGTATGAGATAGCACAGGATCTAAAAACATACCCAAATAAAATCCGAAGGGCTTTAAACAGCCTTGGTGTTGCGCTGCGAGATAAAAGCAAGGCCCAAACGGTAGCTATCCAGAGTGGAAGACATGAGCATCCGACCAAGGGTAAAAAAAGAACCGAGGCTGAAAAGGTTGCAATCAGTAATGGCATGGCGAGCTATTGGGACGAAATGGAAGACAAAGAACGAGAAAGACGTTCCCAACTGTCTAAAAAACAATGGCAAGAAATGTCTGAGGCAGACAAGGCTAATCTTCGGAAGTTAGCGGCTGAAGCTGTCCGAAAGGCAAGTAAAGAAGGCTCAAAAATTGAAAAATTTATTTACGAGGGCTTGACAAAATTGGGATACGAAGTTATCTTTCATAAGCGTGGGTTGGTGTCAAATGACAAATTAGAGGTTGACCTTTTTCTTCCGGTCATCAAGACCGCTATTGAAATTGACGGCCCTGCCCACTTTTTACCAATTTGGGGAGAAGAAAGTCTCCAGAGAAACATTAGATCAGATGCTCAAAAGGCCGGTTTGCTTATTAACAGAGGGTTTGTAATTCTTCGAGTTAAAAACATAATCAGAAACCTATCTCAGAAAAACATGAGAGACACCCTGAATGGCATTGTTGTAGAATTGAAAAAAATAGAAAATAACTTTCCTCCCATATCAAAACGATTAATTGAAATTGAGTCATAATGCAAAGCGATAAAACAGTTAAAGAACTTAAACAAATTTTGGATGAACATAATTGCGCTATACCAAATGGCGCAAAGAAAAAAGATCTAGTTGAATTAGTGGAGGCAGTCATGGCCAAAGATGAAGATTTTGTAACAATGCAAACGCCAAACCCAGAAGAAATCTTTGATGTGTTTGACGAAAAACCAGAAGATGAACCACAAGAAGAAGCTGTGGTAAAAGAAAACTCCGATGAGGAAGACAGACCATCCATGTTCAGTGATGAATGGAATGGTTTCGTCATGGCTCATTTCAAGTCTAATGAAATGATTGATGGTAATCCTATATGTGCTGGTTTACGTAGGGTGGCAGAGCTTCTCTTGGGAGATATTATTGAATCTGGCCCAGAACAAGTTTTTCCAGCAACAGATGGTAATGGGCCGGGTAGAGCCACGGTTGTATTTAAAGTGATGTTTAACTGGATGAACGAAGGTACGGTTAGAACCTTTAGAGAAGTAGCTGACGTTTGGCATGGCAATACTGATGACTTGTTTTGCGCTCATCCTGTTGCTACTGCATCTACAAGGGCTGAAGGAAGAGCCTTAAGAAAAGCCTTAAAGCTTCGTTGTCTGGCAGCGGAAGAGTTGGCTAAAAAAGATATTGTTAATATAGTTAAGCAAGCGGTTGCTGCTGCACCTACATCTGGAGACTATGAATCAGACAAAAGAATCAGTGGACAACAGGTTCAATTCATTGACAATAGATGCAACCAATTAGACATTGATATCTTAGGCTTTATTAATATAGGTGAGAATACCTATGAAAGCATAAACAATGTCACGAAAGATAGTGCAAAGAAAATGATTAAAGTGCTGAACACTTATCAAAACGGAAACTCAATCCCTGATAAAATCAAGGGTTATAACATTAACTGGAGAGAATAATGAAAGTACAATATACATCAGGCCCAATTAAAGTAGAAATCGAAGCAGACACACAGATCGAACTTTTTCAGCAGTTGGCAAACTTCCAAGAGATATTTGCGGAAAACCTGTGCGGAAAATGCGGTAGTGAAAATATACGCTACCAAGTAAGGAATGTAGATGACAATCTTTATTATGAACTAAGGTGTGCTGGTTGTAACGCCAAGCTTGCCTTTGGTGTTATGAAAAAGGGTGGAAGACTATTCCCCAAGCGTAAAGATAAAGAGGGTAAATGGCTTCCTAATGGTGGATGGGTAAAGTGGAATCCAGATACCCAAAAAGAAGAATGATAGATAAACCAAATCAATTCCCTCCAGCGGGTAAACCAGATCGTCATTTTAGAGACGCTTTGTATGCCTCATTGCTTTATGTTAAGCCAAAATATTGCCTAGAAATAGGAACGCATATTGGCCAATCTACCGCCGTCTTTCAAAAGTACTTCAAAGAACACAGACCCGATGGACTCGTTGTTACTGTTGATATTACAAAGTTGGTAGAGATTGAATCAGAAAATGTTAAACAGTTAATTGTTCATCCCCACGTATCTAACTCAGAAGAATACCACAGGGTAGACAACAACCTTCTAACACATAACATAGACCCCGTTGAAGAAAACACTACGCTAATAAAAGAAGCGATAAGAAATTTTCCTTCAACGAAGTTTGATTTTTGTTTTTTGGATGGTGACCATCAAAAGCAGTCTGTAATAAATGACTTTAAAATATCCCGTAATGTATTAGGGGGAAGTCAGTACATTCTTCTTGATGACACCGAAGAAGAGCATCATGACTCGAAAAGAGTTTACGAAGAAATGGTTAGCACCCAATCCCATAACATCTATGACTTCTCAAAAGAATGGGGTTGTTATTGTGGCTGCGCTCTACTCTGGAACAAATAAAAAAGCCCCGCTAAAACATCGTTAGCGGGGCGCGTAGAGCGATAAGGGGATTACAGATATTCAAGCTCTACATATAGACCGTATTGAGTCTTGCTTCCAATACTATCTGGGGATGCTGTGATTCCGACGTACCAGTCATGTTGGTGATATTGACCTGTGTTAGCCGACCCGTTACCAGCATAGAATCCACTTGGCCCCGGAGATTTAGCTAGGGGAACATAGATACCACTTCCACCAACGGTGTTTGTACCTGCTGGAAGTCTACCTGTTGGGTTTTTAGACCCAATCAAAGTCCCCTGCGCGTCTGACCCTGTGTGAGAAGCGCTTCCCCACCACGTACTGTCGCCAGAGCCTTCTACTAAGTAAGAAGAAGATGTATGCAGTAATTCTGAAACTCTAGTGATAACACCACTAGCTGGGTGATCTTTGTTTGTCCTATCAAATACTCTTAATTTGACATTTTGCGTTCTGACTGCACTGTCATTACTAAATCTAATATTTAAACTAGCCTTCTGGTTAGGAATCCACAATAGGCCAGTGGCTGGTACAACTCCCGCAGCATACGAGGTTGTATCAGTAGAGTATTTCATGTTATTGCCAGCACCACCATCAGTAGTTCCATTACCATCGGTAATAAACGTAGTGTCTTGCCAGCTATTTAATTGTACGGATTGACCGAAAGAACCACCAAAAAACCCCAAACCAGAGCCTGATAGGTTGTTGATAGCTGTACTTCCAGCATAAAAACTTATGGATGCCATTATTCTTAATCTCCTTAGAGCTTAAATTCTATGTTATTATACACCATTACTCGAAAAACCCTTTTGTTTTCCTTTTCGAGTCTTCTCCTTTTTTATAAGGAAACAGCTTATTCAATTTATTCTGTCTCTCTTTGCATCCACAATCCTTTTTTATAGCCCCAAACACTGTTTTTGTGGCCCTTTTTATTCCTGTGGCTTTAGTTATTTTCGCTACTGTGTCCCCCAAACCTCTCGATTCTATTGGTATCTCAGGATCGCCCATAAAGAACCCTGAAGTATAATCATCAGACTTTGTCTGAATAATCGTTTTGTCTGCAAAAAATGGATCTTTAGGTTTTTCAAGATATTGCATTTGACTAATAGGGTCTTGCATTGGGCCTTCTCCACTTTCCCACATTTCGTAATAATCCATTCTGGTTTGACACAAATGATGAAGGGATTTGCTTTTTATACATTTGTGCTTATCACACATGATTGCGTTCGCACCTTCGGCAAACGCGCACTTGCAGGGAGTGGCCTCCAACTGTGGGGGAGCTTCGTGTTCCTCTTCCTTCACATACCCCGAAAACACCTTGTGTTGCCTTCTCTTCGGATACTTTTCCACTAGTGGATTAATATCTTCTTCTTTCTCTTTAAAAAAACCTTTCATATTTTCCTCGCTATTCATGAATGTTCACATGAATTAATGAACTACCTTCCAATCCCAAAGCTTCACCCAATGGTGCTAAATGTGGCCCCATATAATGATCATAGCATTGTTCTCCGCATTCATGATACATTAATGGGCCTTTTTCATTACAGCATATCTGTGGAAAGTCCAGATAAAAATCCATGTTGACTGGATTATTACCATCTGCTTGCCTGCAATTATTGAGGGGCGCTCTTTTGCCAACAGCAATATTGAACCCTCCTCCATGTCTACTCCATACCGCTCTCCAATTTGGGTCTGCGTATTGGTCGTGATCTTTATTTTCTTTTATAGAAACGTCTACCTGCGGGGCGTATATAACGCCTTGAAAATTCTTAGGAGCTGCGCCTATTCCAACATCGCTTCCCATTGCTATAGCTGCTGGAGAAGAGAGTTCTGCAAGTATATCCATTTTTGTAACTGGGTTGATTTTGTCTTCATCTTTTGCGTAAGCCACAACCTTACCTTTTGGTACAACAAGACCTTTAGCAATATCGGTACATTCTTTTGGTGTTTTTGGATCACCTTGATAAAATTCGTTTGTTATGTTTATACATGTAAAATCATTAATTACTGAATAATCCACTTGTTCATTTTCTAAGGGTATCTTGCGACAGTCATCTTCTTCAAGTCCTATATTTGGGCCAATAAAGACGCCGCTACAATCTTTCTTTTGTGTTTGAGTCTCTACTACTTGCCCCTCACCCTCTAACGTGAGACATGTTCCTATTGTTTTTGAACTCACATCCATGCAGTTTCTAAACTCTTCAAGTACTTCACAGTTACTAGACTTAGTACAAAGATCAAAGACAATTGCCGAAGTTTCAGTGCCTGAGTCTTCTCCAGAAAAAACGTCAGGAAAATGTAAATCCAATCTTCTTAAACTGACACAAGTTCCTCCTTCTTCTGCTTCTTCTTCTTCTGTGGCAGACCACGCAGCGTCTCTAATTGATTCGCAGTCAGGTTTTGTCATTGAATCAAGGTCTTGTGGATATTGTGATACGTCATATATCCAATCTGGTTTATCTTGACTTCCTATCGGATTCATGCGTTTGCTGTCTGAGTTGTACCTTAACTGAGAAGCGTCATGAGTAACTATTTGTAATTCATTGTGTAAAGCAAATTCATGTCGATAGTCTTCTATCTCCCCCCACCAAGCCCAACCATTTTCTTCACAGTCTTCTTGAGAAGAATACTTGGAGCTTTGACAACCCCTTAATCTAGCAACATAACCTCCATCAGCAGGGCCAAGAGGACATCTCATCTCTCTCTTTTCTTTTCCCTCTACGACGGTAACAGTTTCTACACACTCAAAACATTGTCCCTGTGGAAAAGCATCACTAGGGGGTTCACAAGGCCATTGTAAGTAGAAGCCATTCAATCTACAACCCACTGGACAACCTTCTGAGAAGCCGTGTTGTTTTAACATTAAAGGTTTTGGTTTTAAGTTAGTTGGATCTTCATATACGCCATTCTCATCTTGTTCGTTGTTAGTTTTTCCTACAACCCATGTTCCACCAAAAACTTTTTCACAAACAAATTCATCTCCACCGCCAGCGGTTTCCACTCCACCCATACCCGACATATCCGCTCCAAATTCATCTGATTCTGGATATATCTGTATCCACTCTCCAGTTTTATTAAAGACTAAAGGCGGGATTGATGTTGAGGCTTCTGCTTCTCCACCCATTTGTTTCATTGAGCTAGCTTCCATGCATTTGGCTTCCGAGGTAATCAAAGCACCATCGGGACTTCCGTTTTCTCTTACCCATATAGAAGTTGGCCCAAGTTGAGTGTCAACACATTCTCCGACATTACATTCATTTATATTTAAATCTCTTGTGCAATTTCCTAACTTATCTTCTGTGCAGTCACAAAAACCCATCCTTGCCCCCTTACAGGTTGCTGGATAAGTTACGCTACCGCTAATTACAATCTTTTCTGCATCTGCTAAGTCATGTTCCATTTCGGTTTTGACTTTTGTGTATAGGAACCTTGGCATCCAGAAAGACTTCCCATCGTTTTCACAAGTGTCTCTGTTCTTATAATTTGAATTTAAACAATAACCCTTATCGTCATCATATTCATACATGTTATGAAATTCGTTAATCATAACCGGCTCAACTGGCCACATTTCTGGTATAGGTGTCGTTGTTCCATCTCCCATGGCTTCTTCGGTGAATCTAAACATTCTGTTTAAGTTTTCCATGGTTGGACGAGGCCCAACTCTTCCCGGTTGATTAAGGGATGTTGCTGGGTCTTTAATCATGCTTTCGGTAGCTACACCAAAGCTTCCATAAACTGGCGAATGTGAAACACCTCTGGGCCACATTCCCCTGCCTGTGTTTGAATGTGTTTGATGGTCAACAGGCCAAGGTTTTAACCCATATGGCCCCGGAAGATCCAAGTTCAGCTTCATGTTCATATCATCAAAAGACTTAGCCGTTTCAACTGTTTCAATTGGGTCTCCGTTGTCGTCGCTACCTTCTACTATTCTAGCCCTGTCATAGATCCTTAAATGTCTATTCTTTCTAGGGTTTTTGGTCACAAGCGGTGCTATGTTAGCAACGTGTATTTCCATAAATTCGCCAGAGCCTCGACCCCTATCTCCCTCTTCCGTAGGGGGGTTATCTCCATAGGGTATTGCTTTAGTTAATACCGTTCCACCCGCTGGTAAGTATGGATTGGCTGATTTGTTATCTCTAGAGAAACTACCAAGCGTGTCAAATTCGGCATCAGCTAGGTTTGCTAAACCAATACTTACATTAGTTCCCGCTGGATAGTCACAATGAATACCACCGAAAGTAGGAGGATAAGTTCTAACAACGAGGGTTGCTGATCCCGTTACGGCATCTACGTCTTTAACATAGGCCACATCAAATTGCTCTGCTGGCGGTTGACCAATTGGGTCAAAACCAGTGGCTTTACATACGTGATCAATATCACCTCCTTGAGAGCAAGCAACAGCACCATGCCAAACAGCGCCACTGAGGAAATATGGATAGTCCCTTCCTGTATAAGTGCAACATTCTGTAGCGTGACAAGCACCTCTTGGGCCGCAGGTTGTTGTGTTCATACATGGTGAACCAGCGAAGCTATACTTCCTTTGTTCGGCGGTTGGTGAAAGACCCACCACAGGTGGCATGACCTTGCAGTAAGAACCCGGACATGGCGGGGAGCCAGAGATGATTTCTGATCTATCAAGTCTTTGGCTTTCCGAACCTTGGAAGTCAGTAAACACGCAGTTGGTTATTTCTGCCCATATACCAATTCCATTATCATTGTATGACCCTGCGTTATCAAACCCTCCCTGTATAACCCGACCCGTTCCATAAGCGTCTATAGAAGGTATGCTAGCTCCGCAACCCATTACCAACCTAAGAAAGTGACCATCTTGAGGAAGGGATGGTGGTTTTGCGTTTCTGTGTTGACACCCAAGACCGTCCAGAAGAACGCCCCCACTGATCCCCCCGTTTTGTGCCGAATCACAAGCATCACAGTCTGAACCAACAGCCGTTATTATGTCGCCAGAAGTATGGCCCCCAACGGCGTCACAAGGGTTTGGATCACCTTCCGGCCCTGTTGGTTGACAGTTAGCGCTCCATTTAAATCTATGCTGACCAAGGTCGCATTGATGCGTACCAACGGTATTCATTAATGTCCAATCTGATCTCCAGACGACACCATCAAACTCTAAAGGAACATCTATAGTTCCCAAACCGGGACAGGTTGAACTTACTGGTTTAGCGGATTTGTTTATATCATAACAAGTAGCATCTGCGGTTGTTGAAATTTCTCTACTGGGACATCCGCTAGATCCCGGTCTATATTCTTCATTACTAGCGCAGTCATCTTCCCATGGACTTGGCTCCGGATCACCTGCCTTCCAGCCTTCTCTACCTTCGCAGTCTGATTGGGTTGTATTGTTGTCAACGCTTGCATCCTCACTGCTTGTACAGCGTCCACCAAACCCATCTGACCTTTTTTTGCTTGTATTTAACTCACCTTCCGAAGTTGCAGTCTTTTTACTAAAACAACCGCCTGCGTTTTGGTGTCCCCACATACCGTCTACTTGTACGCCATTTCGTTCACAGCTATCGTCGGTAGCGCTGATGATACCTTCGCCCTCACAAGACAAAGGAACGTTAGTGGGAAAACAACAACATGGATCAAATTCCCAGTCATATACGGTGGCGACTTCGGTGCCTTCGCTATACCCCACGCATGTGCAAGTTAGGTCACCAAGCACCACTACCTGTCCTTCATTAAGATTGGTACAGATTGGAATACAAGAGCGCGCCTGTATACAGCTCATGTTTTTTGCTCCACAACCAATCTTACTTTTGTCTTGATGGTTATATAAACATTCACAGTTTGGACAACAAGACGTTCCTTCATGGGTTGTTGGAGCGTGTTTTCCGGCTGTAAACATTGGAACTTTATTTTGTGAAGAATAGACATCAGAACATCTTCTGCAATTTGTATTTCCAAACTGATCCAGTCTTTTTCTGATGAGCATGTCACACTCTACTGGTTCGGTCAAACCAAACTTTGTTGGCTCTTTTTCGCATTTTGGAACATCGGTAAGATCGCAAGGATGGCCAGCATCGCTACAACACCAGCCATCATATCTGGGCTTAGTACCCATTGTCGCGCCCTGTGTGCATTGTTCAACACCACAGTTTACTATATTGAGAATCTCACTGCCTTGTTCGCTAAGTGTTGCCGTAAGACTCCTCGGCATAAAATGATCACAACAAACAGGACAGATACCTTTTTGTTCAATTTGAACCCAATAATCATTTGCTCTGTCTTCCCATTTATATCCCGGCCCACCAAGACCAAGCCTGTACCTGCTATCAATTTCGTCCTGCCCTAGATGGCTAACATATCCGGCTTCTATACCCACGTCGTCTTGATTGTTATAAAGCACCCACATGCCAGTAAATGGACACGCTTTCCAAACTCCAACAGAGGGTTTTCCAAATGAATTACCAGTTGCGCCACCCATGCTTATTATTTGAGAAGCAGACTTCCATTGGTTTTGATACCAACATTCCGACGCGGCCTCTTCCCAATCGCCCTCTTGGACAGATGGTTTGTCTACGCATTCATTATAATCGTTCTTGCCAATTATTGGTTCTTTCCATACACCGCCCATGTCATAACAGTCTTGTTCACTGTTCGCATCCATTTTACTTTGGCCGCTCATGTCGTAACATGCGGCGTGTTTTTCTTTACATCTTTTTGTTAGCTCATCAATATCGCCTGATGCCTGAACCATCTCTGCGCTATTGTCGGACTCACCACTGGTATCTTTACATGTATTTACATATTTTTGCGCTTTGTCGTCTGGTTCTTTGTCTGGATGGTATGCGTTATATGTTTTAGCTAAAAGCATACATTCATCCCTAGTGATTGGTGAGTCGGTGGAGATCAGTTCTCCTCCCACTATGGAACAAGTACCATAGTTACCACATTGAGCTTCACCCTCTTCAATGACAGTTAACGGATCATCTCTAAGGTTTTGCGCATCTACCCATCTATTGGTTGCGTCAATATCGGTGCAGTTTGCTTCTCCGCAGGTTACGGATGTTCCACCACAGGTGTACCTTTCGCTTATTGCTGCATTTTCAACTTCATCTCCAGTAAATATGTCTTTAGATTTTTTGCCTACACCTTGTGTGACATCTACATTAGCACTGGTAACACACTTTGGGATGTAGTCTCTAAAAGTTGGTACTCCAAAATCAGAATCAGATGGGTCAACAACAACAGACTTTCTAATCTCATCTACAATCTCTTCATATGTGGCTATTCCGGGGTTTTTAGCACAGACCTTTGGGGACTCATCTGGACACTCTTCTGTGTCAAGATTTATTTTATTTGTAATTCTTCCGTCAACTGGGTGTTTGTCGCAAGTATATAAATCGAAGGTATCAATGGTTGCGTTTTGCACCACAAAGAAGTCTGCCGGTGGAGGGTCTTTTCCGAGAATATTTGATCCAGAACAGGCAAAGTATTTGTCATGGTCACAATAGGTCTGAAACTCCATACCGGAGCTATCTTCCCATTCGCCTTCACAGCCTAATGGCTCATCGTCGTTTCCTGCCCAGAGATTGTTTATGCATCTACACTCTCCACCGGGAGGAACATTTGGGTCAGGAGTGAAGCCTTCTGGACATTTATCACCTTCTTCGTTTGCACACTTATCTTTAGACCCAGTACAGAAAAACGACGAAGTACACTTTGAGCCATCTGCTCTTGTTTTGCTACAACTCCCTTCTAAACATCCAGCCTGATCGCTACCTTTATCTGTTGCTTCTTCTCCAGTTTCTGTATTTACACATTTTGTTTCATGTGGACAACGAGAATTAGGCCACATTGGGCTATCACAGTTTTTAGTACATTGAAAATATATCTTGTCTTCCCATTGCGTTTCAGACCATTCACCTTGGCTCATAACGTTAGCGCCAAAATTGCCATTAACACCCCATGTGTTGACAAGATCCCCATCTTGTAACGCATGATTTCTTGATGTTATCATGAGTGGATTAGTGTTGGCTGCATCTTCTATTCTCTTACCGCTTGAAACACCCATGCAAGAATCGTTAACAAAACTAGCAATCTCACCCTTTGGGTAAAGTCCTGTTTCATGCCAATAACTTAAAGAGTGACCTACCTGCCCTCCGTTGGGCAGTCTTTTGTTTCTCTTTAATCCAAATTCGGTAACATCATAATCAGATCTTTTCCCATCTTTGACACCAGCAACGTTTGTTAAGCTTGTAGACATTGGGCCATCGGGACGAAGCTTTACTAAACCATTACCAGCTCTTTTATCGTATGACGAATCTGAACTACCAATTTTATCTGGCGTAAATTCTACATCAGTTATCCCTTCTTCTTCTCCTTTTGCTTTACAGTCACTTTCTGTTCCGTGTATGGGAAGGCCTTGTTCACCATCTTCTTTAAATGTACAGGTGCCTTCTCTTTCTCCTAAAAGCATAGACATTATTGCTTCTGGAACATCTACAATCTCAGGACACTCTGGTGCTGTATCTGGAAGACCAAAACAACCCTCAAACCATATACCGGCAGCACCTATCTTGTCCCTTGGTCTTTGGCATTCTGCTTTGTTTTCTGCTTTTCTTTCTACCCAATCCTCTATGGGATCGTATGGGTTTGTGAGTACAAGAGCTTCTATACCCTCTCGCGCACCATCTATCGTACAGCCCTCGTCCCATTCTGCACACGCCGTAAAGGAACCTCCTGAATCTGCACAATCCTGTGAACTTTCTTGGCTATAAGTGTCATCTTCGTTTACGCAAGTACCCTTTCCACCGCAATCGCTTTTCCCAAGGCTACTATAATCAGGACACAATCCCGGTTCTGAATTTTGCCACCCAACAATTAGCGGTGCTGATCCACCCTTACGAGCGCAGTCACCTCTTGCAAGAAAACCAACGCGAGATTTTATATAGGCATCTAATTTCTTACCAGTTGCTTCACAAACACCTCCGGGCTTAATATATCCCTGTCTAGCCCCTCCAGCTTTTCCACTAAGACCAACCTCGTTGTATGCCGCAAAGTCATAATAAAAGAAGAAGTCTGGCCCAAGATTCCAGAACCAGTAACCACCACCGCCATGACCAGTCAGTCCCTTGGAGCCACACATTTGCCAGTACTTGTGATCGTTGGCGGCTTGCTTCATTGGTTTTGCTCTATTTTGCTTTTCTTCCGTAGCCTTAAAAGGTTGAGGCTGCATATTAAAGCCATAGAAATTATCAAAACCTTTTGGATTTAGTATCCATGGTCTAGGAGCGCCCGAACCGTAATAAACGTATTGACTACAATTCTCTGTACCTCCACCACCATCAGGAATACCATCGAAGTTAGCATCAGGATATCCACACCACCAACTATACTGATCTTTTTCTATAGCATCTCCGGGTATTCCCCAGTTGGTAAGGAGTTGACCAGTGTTAGTCCAGCCCTCATTTAATGTTTGGTCGCCTATGGGATTGCCATGTCCATGACTACCCATTCTGCTATCCCAGCCAGCATAGGGTTCAGGCCACCCAGATCTCAGTCCAGATTTTTGACTAAGGGTTAAATTAAAGTTAGAGCAATTTATAAATTGGTCTACGGGAAGATACAGTACTACTTCTTCTCCACATGTGGTGTCCCAGTAGTTGTCTGGGCTAGATATAACATCTGCTGGATCTGGTCTTGGCTCGCCCTCTTCTTGGCATGAACCCCAGAAATTACACGGTCTAATAAGAAGAGTCCAATAACTTTCTACACCGCCACCACCCCCTCCAGAACCCCAAAACCAAGATCTATCAGACTGGTTGGTAATTCCAGTACAGCCCCCATCAGCCCCGCTCATAGGGCCAACAAAACCACTAGTAAAAGATGGAGATAATACAAACTCTTGGTATGGGGTAAAGCATATACTGCTTTTTCTTGTGTTCGTACCGCCGCCAGAAGTTTGGGGGGTATGGAATGGGTGAAATTGATCTAGTATTCTTCCACCGCAACATGATCTTTTTTCGTACTCCCAAGTAACCCATGTATTAGAAGTAAACCTGTTTTTGTACCAGACACCGCCATTGGTTTCGCAGTCTGATTGGTTTTCTCCAGTTACAGCTTTTCCATCTGTGCCTTTGCAGTTCGGACTTCCGTTTTCAAATGCTGCTTCACAACTTTCTTGATCTTCGTGGCTAGTAGTTCTTTCATCTTTGCTTTTGTCTTCGCCTTTTCCCGCAACGTTTGGGGATTCACATTTTCCTGATTCCCCACATGTTATTTCATCGCC
>TARA_R110000824_G_scaffold59720_1_pt1 | contig 14562 bp, 13 predicted proteins | sample TARA_R110000824 | Tara Oceans TARA_R110000824 (sample SAMEA4397747) | marine metagenome | biome: Polar Biome; feature: [MES] marine water layer (ENVO:01000295) within the mesopelagic zone...; material: water (ENVO:00002006), including particulate matter (ENVO:01000060) such as...... | reverse complement strand
TTTAGAGCCTCTCTGAGATCCAGAGAGGCTCCCCTCATCGATACCCTCAGCCCTGCGTCTCTCTCACGTAGGCACGGAAATCCGCTTTGATCTCATCGTGCTTATCTTGAGCACTCTCCTCGCCCGTGTGGTCAAAATCCGCGATCTGACGCTCGAGTTTCACGACCTTAGCAAGTGCTGCAGTGAGGCTCTTCTCGAGCAGGGCAGTCCCTTGCTTAGCCTGGGATTTCGTCTTTGACGCTACCTTCACTGCGTGAACCATTTTCAGCAGTGCCCAGTCCTCAGTGGCGATGGCGAAATCCTCCTGAGCATCGAGCGAGTAATTGATGCCCGTGCTGTTCTGAGGGGGAATGGGGCGGTTGGCTGTGAGCTTGATTGTTTCAGACATAGTGTTAATTCCTGTAGTTGTGCCCGATCGGGCGGTTAATGAACGTGGGGGTTTCTCTCCCCACAACTGTATGAGCGAGAATCCGTGAGAATCCGAACGGCGAATCCTGAGAAATCTCAGAGGGCGCCGCGCCCGTCGAAGAACTCCCCCGACAGAATCCTCTTAGGCGGCGGCTCTGCCGATTCTAGAGGATGATATGAGAACATAGGGGATTCCTAGATAGGGTCCGTAACCCACTGCCCTATAAGCACTTACGACGGCATGCCCTGTAAGGCCCTGTAAGGCCCTGTAAGCGACGATCGTCCTAGGTGGACCTCTGGCACCCCTGAGCGACGATCCTAAATTAGCCTAACAAAACCCTAACGGATCCCCTATAGGATGTTGCTTTGTGCTCGTTGCGACTTCCTAGGCGCGGGCGCGGGCGGCGCGTAGTATACGCAGGATTATTATACGCGCGATTATACAGCGGCGCTGGCGGGCGTGGCGAGCGCGAGGGGGCATGGGGGGATCGGCCCCACCACGCGCAGGATGTGTGCACTCACGGATTTTTCTACCATAATCACCGCCCCCTGTTGGGCCTCACATCTCTCGATATTGAACACGTGAGTATATAGGGCCTTACATAGTCTCTATAGGGCTTTATTTTCTTTATCCTTTTTATCCTTTCCTATAGGGCCTTATAGGGTCCTTATAGCTATATAGTGTCGTTAAATAAAAACAAAAACAAGGCTCCATAACATCTTGTCTCGTCTTGACTTAGCGTCTTGTCTTTCCAGAGCCTAATGTTTTTAGCATTTTGTTTGTCGTATTCCGTAGTCTGCGTGGTATTACATGGAGGATATGGTCTCTCTACGAGATAAACGAGACAAGATACTATTCTACGACTACATCGGAATGCCTCATCCTGAGATCGCCACCCTCCTCAGCATCTCGCAGAAGACCATAACCGAGACTCTCCGAAAGCCGGTCCTCAACCACCGCAGCGTTTCTTACGTTGGCTACATGGACACCAGCCCCGATGTTATTAACCAAATAGTAAACACCGTACAGGACAACAAGAATCATGGCAGTAACAGTAACACCCCAGAACATTGACACACACGCAATACTGGTGTCTAGCACATCAGTGAATGCCACTCTTGAGCCTGACATCACGGGTGGTGCTTGCCGTCTACACGCCGTCCGTCTCGCAAACGCTCATGCGGATGATGCATTCTTCAAGATCTACAACAGCGATGGATCTAGCGTCACAGTGGGCACAACTGCCCCTGACGTACTCCTCTACGCTCCGGGTAGCGATACAGTGACCTACACCTTTACAGACAAGACCACCGCTGGTGGGGGACTTGCCCTAACAGGAATGAGCATTGCTTGCATCAAGAACGTAGGTGTTGCTGATGGTCCGGGAACAGAAGGAACAACTAATCCCACAGGGTCTGTCACCCTCCACGCCGTAGCCACCTCAGCCTAATATGCCTTTACTCTCCACACTTGCTGCATCTTCTGCGACCACATTCTTCCGAGACAAAGCACTCACAAACGCTGCTGTAGTTGCTGATGCAAACAGTGGGTCTATCCGCATGCTCGACTGTGACAACACAGCAAACAGCGGTGCTACAACATTCTTTAAGATCTATAACCTTGCTGCTGCCTCGGTTGTGTTTCATGCCTCCACTGCTGGAAGCTCCACTAATCCCTACATCCAGATCCCGGCCCCCGCAGGCAAACGAATTGTCGTGACTGTTGACTCAACAGATGTAACACTCGCTACAGCAATATCATGTGCTGCTATCACTACTGGTGGTACGCTTGGCACTGGTGCTCCGGGCAGTGTGGTCGGCGTACGAATGCTCCTCTCCTAATTGGATAAATAACTATGGCTGACAGAAACTATCTCAAACAACCGCAGGGTGACGCTGACGCTGCTGAAGCCCTTAAGCATACTACGGTTGTTGATGTGACAATCGGAGGAGGGCTGCGTGTAGGCCCCTACTATCCGGGAAATGCCAAATCTGTTTTAATAGCCACCACTGGCAATGTTAAGTTTCAGATTCGTGGCTCGGGTAACACTAATGGTCTAGCAGCTACGGAGTTCCGTGACGTTGTGCTTACGTCGGAGGCAACAACCGCCGTAGTATCTGGCAACAAAGTCGGACACCTTGACACGGGGGCTGTCCCGCATGAGTTCTACCTTCTAGACACATCTGGATCTAGTAATCCTGTCACGATGTACATCAACTACTAAGCTTGAACTTCCCCGGTATCTCCTACGCTCTTCTAGTTTTTCTCGACGAAGCCATCCCTGAGCGATGCCCAGCACCGTCCGATTCTTCAACGGAGGTGATGTTCTATGCAGGTCAGCGGCAAACTGTCAGGATGCTCATCGAGAGATTCAAAGACGAGAACAACATTGACTCCCAAGATGACTGGAAACAACGATGAAGTCTAATAGTATTCCCGGCATCCCCAAGCTCCCGTCCCTCATGGCAAGCCGCGCAATCGGCAGCAAGAAAAAGAAAAAGAAGGCATCCTTGGGCAAAGCTTCTCGTCAGTCTCTTATGAGCGCGAGCTACTAATGTGTAAGAAACCGAAATTCCCCAAGCAGCCCAATGCGGTTTGGGATATGAGCGATATCCAAACGCCTAAAATAAGTCTTTCCCAACATATGCGTGAACGCTTTTCGTCCGCACGCCCCACGAGGATAAACAAGTCCATAAGTACTGGGCCGCCTAGCGGTGCAAGGGCTTAATGTACGGATCTGCTCAAAAACTGTATGAAAGCGGGGCAGAGGATCGGCACAGCTATGTCCAGCGTGCTGAGGACTCTGCTAAGTTCACCATTCCCGCCATCATGCCCCCGGAACACGCCGGGGGACAGCACAAACACAATCGGCTGTACCAGCCGTACCAGTCATTAGGCTCCCGTGGGGTTAACGCGCTCTCAGCGAACCTCCTGATTAGCCTTTTGCCGCCCAATCAGACGTTCTTTCGCCTGCTCATGGACGATGCAGCCATCGCACAGATCGATGATCCGCAGGTAAAGAGTGAGATTGATGCCTCCCTATCACAGATCGAGCGCATAGCACAAAAAGAAATTGAAGTCATGGCATTCCGTCCTGTCATCCACGAAGCTCTGCGTCTTCTGGTTGTCACAGGGAATGCCCTTGTTCATATGGACAATGATGGGGAGCTTCGGGTCTTCAGGCTGGATAGCTATACAGTCCGCCGCCGTCCTAACGGTAAAACACACACGATTATCCTGAAGGAATCCACGTACGTAGACAGCCTCTCTCCTGAGATGCAGGAACTACTGATTCCCTCTATCGGTGGTGGGCATACAGAAAAAACAATCGACCTCTACACCTGCGTACACTGGCAGCCTGATACAAAGAGCTACAAAGCCTATCAAATGATCAAGGACATTATGGTTCCGGGATCAGAGGCTACGTACAAAGAGCCTGATCTGCCCTTCCTTGCCCTGCGATTCACTAGAGTTCAGGGTGAAAACTATGGTCGTTCTTTTGTTGAGGAACACATCGGAGACATACGCTCTCTTGAGGGGCTCTCACAGGCGATCCTAGAGGCTAGTGCAGCTAGTGCTAAGACTTTGTTCCTTGTCAACCCAAATGGCACTACAAAGGCTAAGGTTCTGGCTGAGAGCAGCAACGGAGCTATCGTACAGGGAAATGCTGCTGATGTAACATCTCTTCAGGTAGGTAAAGCTGCTGACCTGAGCGTAGCCCTCAGCACAATCAACCTAATCAAAGAAAGACTAGGAAAAGCCTTCCTGATCACAAGCGATCTCTTCCGAGATGCAGAGCGTGTCACAGCCACAGAGATCCAAGCTGTCATTAGGCAGGTTGAGAAGTCTCTCGGTGGCCTGTACAGCCTCCTCTCCAACGAGTTCCAGCTTCCCATGATTAACTTGATTCTCAAGTCGCTCTCACGCCGGAAAAAGATCCCTAAGCTCCCAAAGGAAGTGTCCCCCACAATCGTGGTTGGCATGGATGCTATCGGCAGAGCAGCAGAACTTGAGAAACTGGACATGCTGCTGACAGGACTGGGGCAACTCTTTGGTCCTGAAGCTTTGGCAGGCGTCGTAAACGTAAACGAGTATGTGACACGTAGGGCTGCAAGCCTTGGTGTTGATACCGCTGGTCTTATTAAGACTGAAGAAGAACTGATGGCCGAGCAACAAGCTCAAATGACTCAGATGGCTGCACAGCAGGTTGCCCAGCAGGGTACTGCGGCAGTCATTGATCAAGCAACACAACAACCCCCACAACAATAACCGATGCCCGAAGAATTCACACCGCCCGTTGACGAAGCTCCCGCCTACTCCCCCGAGCAGCAAGAGCAGTACAACATTGATCCTCAAGGAAACCCGCTAGGTGAGCAACCTGCTGCGGAGGAATCCACAGATAATCTTATCCTTGGTAAGTTTAAGTCTGTAGAGGATCTAGCTAAGAGCTATCAAGAGCTTGAGGCGGCACAGTCAGGTAAGAAAGCAGACTCCCTCAAAGCCTCGGACGCTGAGAACGCAGGGACAACTCCTCTCACGCAGACCCTTGAGTCTGTGAGTGAGCATTTTGGAGAGCACGGTGAGATTGGCGAGGAGCAGTATGATGCTCTTGAAAAGCTCGGGCTCACCCGTCAGTACATAGACTCGTACATTGGTGGACTTGCGGCACAACAAACACAACTGCAAAACCAACTCATGGGAATTGCAGGTGGTGAAGAGCAGTACGGCGAGATGATGCGCTGGATGAACGAGTCCCTTACCACTGATGAAGTACAAGCATACGACCGTGTGGTTGCCTCAGGCGATGTTGAGCAGATGTCTCTACTCATCCAAGGGATGGCAGCACGCTTTAAGTCTGTGAACCCCGGCGGTCCTCAGACTCAACTACAAGGACAACCAGTTCCCGGCGCATCCGGGTTCAGAAGCAAAGGTGAGATCATGGAAGCCATGAACGATCCTCGCTACTCAACAGACTCAGCTTTCCGTGAAGATGTCTCAAGAAAGATGTCGTTAACTGCTGATACCGTCTGGTAACAAAACAAAGGTTCTGAGAGAAGGCCACCCTGCGGGGTGACAACCTCCTATGGCAGATCCTTTTATTTCTCTTTTTATTCTTATGTAACCAGCTAAATCCATAGGAGGATTATTATGGCTATTACCCCCTCAGTAGGTGGACAGACTACATTTAGTGTATCCGCTGACCGAGAATTGTTTCTTAAAGTATTTTCGGGCGAGGTTATGACGGCGTATGAACGCGCAATCAAAGTCTCACCGCTACTAACCACTCGTACGATCAGTTCTGGCAAGTCTGCCCAGTTTCCCACCACTGGTGTGGCTGCTGCGCGTTACTTCCAATCAGGTGATGATCTGTTCTCTGACACTAATGGTGATGGAAAGTCTTACCTTTCTTCCATTAAGCAGTCAGAGCGTGTCATCTACGTTGATGATCTCTTGACGGCTTCTTGCTTCATCGACCAGCTTGATGAGGCCATGAGCCATTATGACTACCGCTCTTCTTTTGCAAATGAACTGGGCCGTGCGTTGGCGCGTCACCAAGATAACTACGCTGTTCAAACTCTGTTTGCGTCAAGCGTGGATGTCAACAATGTTGCGAGTGAGCAGACCCCCGGTGGTGTTCTTGGTAACATTAACGACAATGACTTTTACACCTCTGCGACGAGTGCGCTTTCGACAGTCTACGCAGCAGCCCGGAAAATGGACGAGGCTGATGTCCCCGCCGAAGACCGCTTTGTCGTGTTGCCTCCCATTGCTTACTACAACCTCGTAGAGGCTGGTGTTCTTAGCGTTGGTGGTCACGTAACAAGCGATGCGCGTCCTCGTTTTAGTGGCGGTGTTCGTGCCGAAGGTCCGATGACCATCGGTGGAATGTCCGTTATTGTTTCAAACGCTGATGGTTTCACCAGTGCTGACGAAGCAGATGATGGTGCGTTCCACATTGACACCAAGTCTGCCGAAGCTTCTGCTGAAGATTACGGAATCCGCAACCTTGCCACTTCGGGTAACAAGCCCACTGGCGTGGCTGGTGGAACTGGAGCTACTAGCGCAATCTTGCAAGCAATCTGCTTCCACAAGTCTGCGGCTGGTATTGTCAAGCTTAAGGATCTCAGCATGGAGTCTGAGTACATCATCGAGAAGCAGGGCACACTTATGGTTGCGAAGATGGCCCAAGGCATGGGTGCTCTCCGCAACGATGGTGTTGTCTGCGTCCTTGATGCTGCTTAATTCTGACTGACTGATACGGGGGGCCTCCCTAGTGGGGGCCTCCCATTCCCACATCTCTACTACACACATTATCTGACATGGCTGAAACAACGATAGGACGAGTCTCCAAGATGTCGGCAATCAATCGCCTTCTATCTACGATTGGGGTAGCCCCGGTCTCCTCGTTAACCACGTTGTCTTTGACAACAGAGCTTGCACAAACAGCTATTGATAATGTTAGTAGAGACCTTCAATCAACTCCTTGGGGTTTCAATACCGAGCGGGATGTTGAGTTTACGGCAGAGAGTGACGGGTCACTTAAACTGGATGGGGCTACATACGCTGGCCTCTACATCAGCAGCTTTGATATTGACGAGCCTACATCGCTTGACCCAATCATCAAAACTACTGGAGGTATCCAGAAGATATGGGATCGTGAGTCAAAGAGCTTTACTCCCTTTGGGGCTAGTGCCACTGTTAAAGCAACTGTTACGTACTACTTGCAATGGGAAGATCTCCCGGAAGCCGTTAAAGCCTATATATCAGCTCGTGCCGCTCGTGAGTTTCAGCTACAGATGGTTGGCAACCCGCAAATGGATCAGATGCTTATATCCCAGATGCTGATTGCCCAGCAGAACCTAACTGAGTTTGAAGCTGCCCAGTTTGATTACTCAATCTTTGATAACTACGATGTCTTCCGAAGCCTTGAGCGAGGGCCGGGAGCAGTTGTTTTAATAGACCGCAGCTAATGACAACCCTTACGTGAGAAACTAATACTTATTATGTGTGCAAAAATACAGCCCGGAATGCTTTTCAAAAAAGATACACAGAAGATCCTTAAAAATCCGCTCCTCTTGAGGGCTGAAACGTGGGGCGGCACTAGCACAGAAGATAAACAGCGGAAAAAAGCTAATTCGACCGTTACCTACTAATGGCATCAGTTAGTTATCCCGTCACAACTCTTACTGCTGGCGTTAGCACGCGGCAGTATAGCCTCCGTATGGACGGACAGGCATCTGCACAGAGCAATGTCCTGAATAGTGATAAGCACGGGATAGCGAAACGTCCTCCCACGAAGTACCTTGCAACAGTAGAGACTAACGGAGTTTGGGATGCTCCCTTAATGTTCCCTCTCGTGTACGGAGAAAGAGAACAGCTTTATGTCTACGGACCTGTCAACCCGCAAGTGGTTTCGTGCCTTACTGGCGATGCAAAGCAAATGGCTGTATTCCCTTCTTCCGAGAATCCAGCGACCTCATCATACGCAGCCTATGGTATGGTCACTGCTGCCGCACCCAACCAGTTAAGCCATGTGCGTGTCGGTGATGTGACTTTCATTGCTAATCACACAAAGCAACCTGCAATGAAGTCTACCGCATGGCAGGGATATACCAACAAGTATGATAAGATCAGGGCCGGTGATGGTACAGAGTTCTTAAGCGTTGGTGCTATTACGAACGATGATGTGTGGGCAGCATGGGTGAATAAAATTGACCCAGATACAGAAGCGTACTACACCGTTGCATGGTCGGAAGATGTTAACGGGACAGTTACTGAGTATAGCGCAACCATTAATAGAAAATATGTTAAGCCCAACATGGGCGATCTTGTCCTCTCAGGTCTTGACGTAGACTGGTATAAGCTTAGCTCAACTAAGGGAGCGAACAATGCTCTGTGGTTGTGTGCTCAATTAGCATATCACGTAACTAACAGAACAAATTCATCTTCTAATCACATGATGCAAGCCACATCGCTGTGTGGTACAAATGTTGACTATGGTAAACCTAACAATCAGCAACAAGACGGGTTCAAACTGGGAACTGCCTCCGTTCTGGGTCGGTATGTAAATCAAGATGGTGACGGAGGTGTTGGAACATTAACGTCAGTCTCATCTAGTTCTACAGTAAGCAAGAAGGGAAAGAACCCTGGAGTCCCTCACGCCGCTTTCCATAAGACCGGGACGGATTTGCAGGACTACTTTGGGATCGCATGGAGAACTGTCGGGGATATTTCCGATCTGCCTCCGATTTCGTGGACAAATCATACACTTAAAATCATGTCGGAGACCTCTGTTTCGACTGGCTTTTATATGCGGTTTGTTGACGATTCCATACTACCGACAACATATCAGCACGTAGGTAGTGACGAGGACCACCCTGATGACACATATCCTCTGTTCAGCCCCACTACATCACTCACTAAGGATGGTCACTGGGAAGAGTACTGTGGCGTTGGGGTCACCACAGATGTAGATTCCGCAACCATGCCCCACATGGTTGTCCGCAGACCAGATGGCTCATTTGCTTTTATGGAAGCTCGTGGGGCACTTGAGGTTAATGCAGGGAACAGTGGGGAACTCACCACAGATCTTGAATATCGGGACTCTCTCGAATTTATGGAGGACGGGCTAGGCCAAGATGGGCATATACGCTTCCTCCGTGACAGTGGCTTTACAGGTGGTGCATCGCTAGAGCTATTTGGAGGCCTTGACATTGGTGCTTCTCCGTTTGTTGTGGGCGATACCATTAAATTCACAGAACGCACGCCCGATCCACTAAGGTCCGGCAAACTCCCCAAGAGGACCTCTCTGGGCGGAGGCCATACGCTCGCCTTCGATACTACGTACTACATTACATCGTATGGGGTTAGTGGCCTCAACTCCTCGGGGAGCTGGGTGGAGGGTTCTAGGGAGTTCATCACTATTTCTGAAACGGAGGGTGGGCCGACACTCACGGACTACGATCCAGTGGGTCCTCCCGGGGAGAGAAATATTGGCCTCAGCCTTACTACCTACGAAGACCTAGAGTACGCTCCGCGTCTAGCTGGGGACGATGACTCAAACCCTCTGCCCGACTTCTTTACCAACCCCATTAAGGGCCTCTCTAGCTTCCAAGATCGCCTCTGCATTTTCACGGAAAACGAAGTTACCCTGTCGGCAACATCCGATTCCTTTGATTTCTTTCGATCCACTGTCCGTGATCTTCTTGATTCTGCTCCCATACAGGTACGGCCATCACAGGCAGATACCGAAAGCATCGTCCACCTTATCCCGTATCAGAATGGTCTTGTTGTGGTGACCAACCGCAAGCAGATAATAATTTATGGCGAGGGCGGTGCTCTGTCGCATAAGACGCTTACCATATCGCAAGCGGCTGCGTCTGAAACCGATCTCCGTGCTAAGCCTATATCAATACAAAACTCTCTTTACTGTGCGTATTCCACGTCCTACGGTGGGGGCTTATACGAGTTCTACCCCGAGTCTGCCTCTGCGTTTACGGCCCGTGATGTTTCTCAACAGGTCCCCGGCTTTCTTCCCGAAGGCCCAAGGTCATTGCAGGGTTCTTCGAAGCACAATATGTTGTTTTGGTTAGATGATGGTGCGGGTGATGCCTCGTCATACCGAGATCGTGAGACACTCTACGTCTATTCATGGGATGTTGATGGTGCTGATAAGCGGCAATCTGCATGGACCTCATGGCGGTTTAATGAAACCAATGAAGCCAGTGCGGCACAGCCCGGTATTCATGAAGATTATGAGCTCCATAACATTGTCTGCTTAGGTGACCGTCTGTACATGCTTGTGCAGAGTGCTGGCATGGTGGTGCTAGATTACATAGATCTTAATGTAGACTTTGTTGAAGATAAGCTAGACTACGTAAGGCAGGATGACTTTGGGGGCATCATGCTTGATCAACTTACATCGAATGATTCATTTGTAAGCATTGAGACTGTACCCTCTGCGGACGCAGGCACGATCTATGATACCGCCATAACAGTCCCGTGGCCTACGCCGCAGGGGTTTAAACGAAAAGACTCGATGGTTGTCGTGGCAACTAAGTCAGTCCCAAATGAGACAGCATATCTTCCGGACACACGCACGACAACGATACATACAGACCGCGCAGACACTGTAACTACTGTTGACGGAAACATGGTGTTTATCCTTCCGGGGGATAAGACTGATTCGCAATGGACTATCTGGGTCGGGTATCCGTACACGATGTCCCATACTCTTGGACCATTTTCTCCTATAATCGGGGATCGTCATGTGCGTGGCCGTAATGTTTTTGTGCGTGGCGCACGCATGACGTACTCTAAACTCCCTGAACTTACGATCCAAACCTCGACCCTTACCGATACATCCGCAGCAAGAGAACAGCTTATACTGCCCTTGAGTACTGGCGGTGCGCTGCGTGGTGAAGAGTTCTTTGCTGTCCACCAAAATCTGGAAGACCTTGAGGTTTCACTTATAAATGATCAGCCGTGGCAATCGATGATCCAAGGGATTACCTACGACTTAAACATCCAAGAAGGGACACACATATCGTCATCGCGTCGGTAAAGGCAATAGTGCGCGAGTCTGAGAAAGGTGACGGGTACACACTCGGGCCTAGCTTACGTCAGGCTGACAAGGATGAGATCTATGCTGCAACAGGCATTGATAGTCCCGGTGAGATTCTAGAGTCAAGCCTGTGGCACAGTGATAAGTGCTGGACCGTGACTATAGCTGATGAACCCATCGCTATTTTTGGATGCACAGAGGACGAAGAGGGCATTGCCAGTGTGTGGATGCTTGGATCAGATCAAATAGAAACCGTACGCTGGCAGTTCTTACGTGAAAGCAAGTCATGGCTGAAGAGGATTGCAAAAGACTTTTCTATGCTGTGGGCCTGTGCTGATGCACGCAACATCCGGCATACTGACTGGTACACTTGGCTTGGTTTTGAGATTGTCACAACAAAGCCACATGGCCCAGCAAACCTACCCTTCCATCGCATCGTCTACCTAGCCGGGGAATAATATGTGTATACCTCTTCTACTTGCACCGTTAGTGGCTTCGGGTGCTGCGGCTACAACTGCTGCTGTGACTGCTACGACTGCTGCTGCTGCTACAACTGCTGCTACAACTGCGGCTGCAACTACCAGCCTGACAACAGCCCTATCTACGGCGTCATTTATTACATCAACTGTTGGATCCCTGATGAGCTTTAATGCCCAACAGGACGCAGCCAATGACATGGGGAAAGCGGCTAACAAACAGTTCCAAGCAGAGCAGGCACAAATAGCCGAGCGGTCTCGTCAAGAGAAGCTTCAAGCAATGGTTGAAAACGACCAACTCTACAGAAATGCTGCACTAGGTATGGCTACGGCTAAGACAGCAAGTGCTGCACAGGGTAGGGGTGGGGTTGATCTTCGTCTTGCTGACTTTGCTATGAATGCCGACGAGGCTGCTGGTCTTGATAGGGCAGAGTTGAAGTGGAAGATGTCAGCACTACAAGAAAGAGCATCACAATCTACCATTGCCGCTCAGACGGCCTTTGATACGGCAAGCTCCGCATTCAGCACCGAGGCTTACCTTGGGTTAGGACTTGATTTGGCTTCTAATTTCTTATCGTCCACAGCCGCATTTGGTTCAACACCCTTTGAAAGTGCTGCTAGTTACAATGCTCGTTTGGGCCTCCCTAGCTTTAGTTAATAATGGAATACAGACAACTAGGAACGCCACGCTTACAACCACAGCAGCAGATTGGTGGGTTTAACTACCAAGCTTCTCGTGATCTTGGTGCAGAGCAGTTCCGTAAAAGCTTTGCTGGTTTATCCCAATCCTTAGTTGCAGCGGGGCAGGTAGTAGATACTCAGCGCAATAAACAGGCCCTAGCTGAAGGCGAGGCTTGGAGAAAACAATCCCAAAAGTCTTTCCGTGACGCTGTACGCGATGGAGAGATCCACCCTACTCAGAACCCGCACTTTGCTATCGGGGCTTTGCGTGTGGATGGCGATACAAACGCACGCAAGGCTACGACACAGTGGATAGGTGAGTGGCAAGCTGAGGTAGCGAAGCCTGAAAGCACAATGTCACGCACGCAAGGTGGCTTTGAGACGTTCATGCTTACGAAGCAGTCCGAGTGGGTGGAAGAGAACCCGTTTTTAAGCCAGTACGATTCCAATGCATTCTATGATGTCTCGCACCGCTTCATAGATGGCAACGCTGTCAAGCAGAACTCTGAAGCTCTTGAACGTGATCTCTTTCTAACTACAAAGAAACGAGCAGACCACATCTTTGGCTTGGCCTTCGCCCCCGGAGTATCTGGTGCTCAAGTTGAGTATGACGCTATGTACGCAGACGGTGGGATGTCCCCCATGCTGCAAGAGACGATCTTAGAGAAAGCTTACGTGCTTGCACTTACAACTCCCGGCGTGTCCCCTGATGAGATTGTAGAAAAGATTGGGGGGCTCACGCAGAATGGGGCATCCCTTGGAGAGACTGAGCTAGGCCGGGAAGTGGCTTTGAAGTACAAGTCAAAGATGGCTACGGCACGTAATGCGTTCCTCACAGAAGCCTTAGAGGATGAATCAAGAATTCATGGTCGTTTCTTAGCGAGCATTGCGGATTTCAAAGCACGCGCTGCCCTTAAATTTGAGCGGTGGGAAACCATAGACAAGATGAACCCGGATGCTGCCAGAACACTTATTACGGGATACGGCGAGACTCTGTCTCGTGCTTACTTGTTGTACGGTGAGGTCTTATTTAATGGAGAGCCTAACCCTAAGTATGACCCTGAGCTAATTGGAAGTTTAGAGACTGACTACCAAGAAGCGGTGCAAGATTTAGAGATTGCATCAGCTACCTCGGAACTTGAAAACGAAAAGGTTGCTCAGTTTAACGGCGTGCTGCAGGAAAAAGTTACCGCCGGATTGTTATCGAACCACACGGCATATGCTGAACTTACTGAGGTGCATAAACGTTTGTTCAAGGGAGAGCAGTCTGACTTTGACAAGAAGGTATGGAGTATCCTTAGCACCATGCCTCCCGAACAGCGCGATGAAAGACTTGACAGTTTTTTCCAGCTAGGGAAAAGCTTTGCGCCTTACGATAACTTTTTATTAGAGAGTACATCTTCGGTGAACACTCTTATGCTGGCGCAACGATCTGGTGAAGTCAACGCAGCCAACATCCCCGAAAAACTACGTGATGCTTTCTCGTCTTATGCTGCCCTGCAAGCCCATAGTGAGGTCATTCTTAAAGGCAACACGGGTCTTGTTTCCCAAGTGTTTGCACATGCAGCAGGTCTTGTTGGAGAAGGTGTCACGCACGCCCAAGCACTTGCCCTAGCACTTAACACACCAACGCCAGCAATGGAAAGCACAACCAGCAGAACATCAGCAAGCAAAGGTGCTGGTGAGTTTGAGCAAACTGATGTTGTTAAAGCTATTACCACAGCCGTAGAAGATGGTTTTTGGCCCCTGATAACTGATATGAATGAAGGGCAGTGGGGCGAGCTTGCCCCGTCTCTGCGCCAAGAGATTATCAATACTGTCCTAGCACGGGCCACTAAGGAGTTTTCTAAAGGCAACGATAAAAAAACTGCACTTAAGTTAGCCGCTGAAGCTGAGATGGGAGCTTATGTTCTAGATCGTGGAAGCTCACTACACACAGCATCGCTTCAGACTATTGGACTTACACCGGGGGAGGATGAAAAAGATGGACTTCAATGGCTACGCGAAGACTTTGTTAATGCATCAAACATAGAAGCTACTGCTGATATACGTGACAGACTTAGCCGCTTTACTGGGGCATATGAATCTCAGAATATAACGGATCGTGCACGGGAAGCTGCCCTAGAGCGTGCTTTTCCTGCAAATGACGAAGGAAAGCCACAATTCAAGAGGGCTCCGCTACAAGGTCAGGAATTAGAAGACTGGTTAGTTAGGCGTATTACTGAGGAAGAAAACCTTTTTAGTCAGCCGGGACCTATTCGTCAGTTTTCTCGGATGGTGCAAGGCCGAGAAGGTGCACGCGAAACAACGCTAGAAGGACTGCTTGAGCACTACCCCGCCGAAACAATGAACTACCTTAACTCGCAAGAGTGGTACACAAGGCAAGAAATGCCGATGCCAGAGGGCTTTACAGGACCGCCAGAGATATTAGG
>TARA_R110000824_G_scaffold139118_1_pt1 | contig 14572 bp, 15 predicted proteins | sample TARA_R110000824 | Tara Oceans TARA_R110000824 (sample SAMEA4397747) | marine metagenome | biome: Polar Biome; feature: [MES] marine water layer (ENVO:01000295) within the mesopelagic zone...; material: water (ENVO:00002006), including particulate matter (ENVO:01000060) such... | reverse complement strand
GTTACAACAGGAGCACTAAATTCTGGATCAATAACTTCTGGGTTTGGTTCTATTGACAATGGTTCTTCTGCAATAACTACTACAGGTGTTGGCTCATTTGGTTCTTTAGACATTTCTGGAGACATAGACGTTGATGGAACTACCAATCTCGATGTTGTAGATATAGATGGTGCAGTAGATATGGCAACGACACTAGCGGTTGCTGGTAACGTTGACTTTAACGGTGATCTAGATGTCGATGGAACGGCTAATCTAGATGCCGTAGACATTGATGGTGCTGTTGACATGGCATCTACATTAGTAGTTGCTGGTGATGCAAACTTTGATTCAGGAACACTGTTTGTAGATGCTTCTGCTAATAAAGTCGGCATCGGCAGGGATTCGCCTGACGTAGAGCTCCATGTTACTGACGGTAATGGAACTGAGCCAACCTTTGGTGCTGGAACAGTAGCGGTATTCCAGAATAACGACAACACTGGCGACAACTGTCGCATTAACATTGTAGCGGGAACTGCTGCTTCCAGTTTGTTAGAATTTGGTGATTCAGGTGATTCTGATGTTGGTCAAATTGAGTACAGCCACAATGCCAACCAAATGAACTTTAGGGTTAATGCTGGCACAAAGGCATCTATTGATTCTGCTGGCAGTTTTTTTGTGGGTGGAACTGCTCTTGCCCAAACGGATAGTTTAGGTGTTCAGTCAAACGGTATTATTTACTCTGCACGAGCATCTGGCTCTGCGACTCATGCCATTTTTTACAATGGCTCTTCAGTGGTTGGTAGCATAACGACGTCAACTTCAGCAACAGCTTTTAACACCTCATCCGATTACAGGCTTAAAGAAAACGAAACCAATATTATAGACGGCATTGATCGGCTGAAGCAGCTCAGTCCATATCGCTTTAACTTTAAAGTAGATCCAGATGAAACGGTAGATGGGTTCTTTGCTCACGAAGTTTCAGATATTGTTCCAGAAGCAATAACAGGAACTAAGGACGGCATGAAGGAAGAGGAGTATGAGGTGTCTCCTGCGGTCTATGAAGATGTTGTTCATCCAGCAGTGGAAGCCACTTATGATGAAGATGGCAATGAGCTTACTCCTGCTGTAGAAGGGTGGACAGAAAGTGTACTAGTTACTGAAGCAGTGATGGATACTCGCAGTGTTCCTGACTATCAGGGCATTGACCAATCTAAACTAGTACCGCTTTTGACAGCAGCACTGCAAGAGGCTGTAGCTAAGATCGAGGCTTTGGAAGCTAGAGTTCAGACATTGGAAGGATAGATATGGCTTACGGAGATTACGACGACGGTACAGATATAGATCCATACGGAGAAGAAGATTACTTTCTTAACTTAGGTCTTTTTGGTGGTGACCCTGGTGGCGATCCTGGCTTTAGTGCTGGCCGAAGGGCTTTGTCTAATCTTCCTGGAATATTAGCAGGAATATATGGAAGAGCTAGAGAATTAAGTGGTAATGCTGGAGGGTACGAGGATTCAGATGGAGATGGGATTGCGGACGCGCTGCAAGGAGCAATTTATAACACTCCAGATGGAAGGGTTCGGATGGAAGGGCCAATGCACACTCAGCCTGTTTTAATTGATCCTAACAGGTCAACTACTCCTGTTCCCTCTGGAAGTACTTCTACCTCTAACGAAAGAATTTCTACAGATAGACAAGCTAATCAAGGAGAATCAAGTGGCCCTGGAGGAACACCAAGTTCAGGATCAAGTAGACCTGGAACAGGATCAATTATACCTGGAGGGGGTGGGAACGCTCCTTTTGACCCAGCTAATCTTCAGTACGGAAACCTTCCTGATATATTTAGAAATATTTTGGGAGGTGCAATAGCAAATAACATAGGTGGATTTGGAGATGACATGACAGAACAAGACTTACAAGACTTTTTAGACCAATTAGAAGGAATCCAAGGAGAACAAGGACTCCAAGGACTTAAAGGAGAACAAGGAATCCGAGGACTCCAAGGGCTTAAAGGAGAAACTGGACTAGAAGGTCAACAAGGTTTACGTGGAGAGCGTGGAGAGCAGGGACTACGTGGACTAGAAGGTCAACGTGGTGAACAGGGTTTACGTGGCTTAGAGGGACTACAAGGTTTACGAGGAGAACAAGGATTGCGAGGCCTAGAGGGTATAGAAGGTCAACGTGGAGAGCAAGGTTTGCGTGGCTTAGAGGGACTACGTGGTGAGCAAGGATTGCGTGGGCTTCAAGGTTTACGTGGCGAACAGGGTTTCCGTGGACTAGAAGGTCAACAGGGTGAACAGGGTTTACGCGGAGAACAAGGACTACGAGGATTGGAGGGTCAACAAGGCCTTAGGGGTGAACAGGGTTTGCGTGGACTTCAGGGCTTAGAAGGAACTCAAGGTTTACGTGGTGAAGCTGGAGAAGCAGGTGAAGCTGGAGAACGTGGAGAACGTGGAGAACGTGGAGAGCGTGGAGAAGGAGGTGCTACTGGTGCTACTGGATCGTTTGATGTTTCAAACCTAGAAGCTCTTTTACCTTTTCTTACTGGTAGTAATTTTGAAGCTCTTGAATCAGGAAAGGTTCCAGGCATATATCCTACAGCTATAGGATCTATGGGGCAAGTGAAGCAATTTGCTGATGCCGTTGGGGATATTGATAGACCTATTTCTAAGCGACAAGCACGGCTTAAGACAGATATTTACGGAAACATAATTGAAGATGTACGTGGTGCTCAAAGCCCATTAATGCAATCACTTGCACAAAGGTCTGAGCAATTAGGAGCACAGGCTGAAGAGCTAATGGGGCCGTTATCATTCCTTGAAAATAGAGCTGCTACTCAAGCTGGTTATGGTCAGGCTTCTGCACTTGGTAGAGAAATAGATCCTTTGCTTCGTGAGCAGCAAGCAGGACGCTTACGTGAAGAACAAAGGAATGTAAACCTACAACTTGCAGGTAATCTTCTTGGTCAGCAACGAGCTACTGCTGGATTAATGTCAGATATTGAATCTGGTATTTATGGCAGAATGGCTCCTGATATTGGAGTAGATGCTGGATCAATTCTTGGAATTGCTGGAACTGATATTCAGAATATTCTTGGAGAGAAATCAGCTAGAGAATACTCTGATGCTATTAGGGAAGGGGCTAAGAGACAGCAAGAAGCTGAAATGCTTAAAGCAGGTATTGGTTTAATTCCCCAGAACCCTGTTAAAAGTACTCTTGAAGGTATTGGGAGTATAATTGATTTTATAACTCCTAATAAAAATAAACTAGTACCTTCAAACAATACTATAATCGTTTAATTATTATGGCACTTAAATCATCATCACCCATTAATCTTGCTGCACTTCGCCAAGATTACTCTATGCTTCCTAAGATAGCTGCTGTTAAAGCAGAGTCTAGTAATCAGTTCTTAAATGCTGTTTCTTCTGGCTTTGAGAAGCGAAAGGAAAGAATAGAGAAAAAAGAATTGAATGAAGCTGCTAAAAAAATGATTGAGCCTTTGTTGGCTAAACCAGAGTTTCAAGCAAGGTTTGGTACAAACGCAAATGCTGATGAGGTGCTAAAACTTATTGGTGATCCTAGAAAGGCTGTTCAACTAGCTAATGATGTTATTACATCAGAGCGTGAACTTGAAGATCGTCAAAGAAGAATTAAAAGAGATGCTCAAGTTCTTGCTCAAGGACAACTTGATCTTCAAGCTGCGCAAAAATCAGTTAAAAGCAATGAAGCTTTTTCTAGTGCTATTTTTGGGTTATCTCAAGATAAGGAGTATAAACTTACTTCTGATCAAGCTAATCTAATGTCCCCAGATCAGCTTCAAAAGTTTGTTGATATTAAAGCAAAACAATCTCCTGATGAAATTGGAACAATAGACTTAGGTAATGGAGCTTTTGCTATTACTTCAAATGGAGAATATAAAGGAATGTTTACTGTTCCTAAAGATCCTAAAAATGCACTTACTGCTAGATTAAAAGACATAGAGGGGCTGAATGGTTATTTTAAAGATATTGAAGATCTTTTTAATAATGGTGAGGATGGAGCTGCTATTAGAATGCTTAATGCTGTAGGTGCTAAAGTTGCTGGCGAAATGGTAAGCATGGAAGATGTTGAAAGCGCAAAAGCTCTTGTTGGGATTAATGTTGGAAATCTTAAAACAACATCAGGAAAAACTGGAGATGGTGAAGTTAGGATAATTAAAGACAAAGACGGTAACCTTATTCAAGACCCAGATCAATCAAAACCAAAAGAAGAAGAAAAACCAAAACCAGAGCCAAAACCAGAACCTGTTGTTGAAGAATCTCCTCCTGATTCAGCAAAAAAACAAGATAAAGCATCAAAAAAACAAGATGTTTTAGGGACTTACAATGGTTTGACTTTGGCTGCTGACACTGCTGGTAAGCTTTTTAAAGGTTTAGGATCTGTTTTTATGCCTAATTTAGTGGATGGGGGAAGCCCACGCTCTAATAAAATAAAATCAGAAACATTGGAACAAACGCAAAGGTTAGCTTCTGAGTTGCCTCCAGAAAGAATTCGTCAATTTATTGTTGCTCTTGAAAGGAGAAAAAGAAGATTTGCATTAAGCCCTGAGGAAGAGAAAAAAATTAATGAACAGCTTCAGAGTCTTAATGCTATTCTTGGCGAAGGTTCGGCTTACGCAAGCAAGTAATCAAACTATATTGTCTTTAATAATTATCTGAACTTATAATCTTTAAATGCCTACAGCTACACTTTCTCTTCCCGATGGTAGCACTGTTACAGTACAGTACCCAGAAGGAACTTCAGAGCAAGAACTTATTGATTATGTTAAAAAACAATATAATCAAAAAAAGCTTCCCTCTAAGACTGAACCCAAAGATGAAGCTTCTGGGTCTTTAGGCAGGACTGCATCGGCCCTTGGTGCAGAGGTAGCTATTGCAGAGGGTGCTAAGTACGCTGGTGCAGCAGCGGGTGGTGCATTAGGATCTGCCGTTCCCGTTGTTGGTACAGCTATAGGAGCTGGTACAGGTTATGTAATTGGAGCTATTAGTGGCGGTATTACAGGAAGTTTAGCTGCTCAAGAAATTGAGAACCCTGATGGAGATATTAGTTGGGGGAGGGTTGTTAGTGATACTCTTCTTAACTTTATTCCAGGTTCTAAGATTGCTAAGGGTGGTAAGTTCGCTACTAGGGTTGGTAAAGCTGCCTTAGCTAATGCTGCTATAGGTGCTGGAGCTGCTCCTGCTGCACAACTTATTGAGGGATCTATTGAAGGTAGACTTCCTACTCAAGAAGAACTTATTAGAGCAGGCATAACTGGAACTTTGCTTGGTGGAGCATTAGGTGCAGGTGGTGAGACATTATCTAGGTCTTACGCTAAGTTCGCTGGAAAGAATCAAGATGAGCTTACTAAGGCGTACAACAGAGGAGATAAAGATGCTAAGAATGTTGTAGATCCTTTACTTAATGCAGCAGACCCAGAAAAAGCAGTTTCTCAAGTTGCTACTAATACTTTAGCAAAAGGAGATATTGTAGAAAACTTTCCTAAGTCCGCTAAGGGTTTAGTTGGGCTGGCAAAGCGTACTGTTTCTAGGATTGCTCCTAGTGCTGGCATTGGAAGAGAGCTTGATTTAGACTTAGAAAGAATCAGGAAAGAAGCTGATGGGCTAGAAGCAACAGCAGACAAGATTAGATCTACTATAGAAAGTAAGTTAAAGAGAGATCCATCTGCTAAAGATAAGATTGACCAATTCCTTACTGGTCAAGCTGACCTTGACTCATCGCTGAATGATATTGCTGCTGACCTTAGAAAGTTTAAGGATGAGATGGCTCCTGTCCAAGAGGAACTTGCTCAGTTAATAGACGCAGATTTTTATAGGGCCTTAGATTCAAAAGAAAGAGAAAGGCTATCAAACACAATACGCCAAAGCATAAAAGAAAATAAATACCTTAAAAGAGAGTACAGAATTTTTACTGATAAAAACTTTGTGCGTAGCCCTGCTCAAAGGCGAAAAGCTCAAGAAGAAATAGCTGATTCAATTATAAAAAAGAACAGAGAAGAAATATCTGAAGCTATAAAAAACAAGAAAGAGGTTCCTTCAAGGATAGGCAAGGAATCCGCTATGGTTCAGGCTGGAGAGCATCTTAAAAGCCTAGAAAACGCAAGTGCAAGGTCTCAAAAAAACAAAGAAGTAGGGTACGTTCCTCAATCTTTTCAAGGATCACTTAAAAAACTGCGTGAGCCAGGAGAGCAAGAAAAACTATATCTTGGTGAAATAAAAGATCCAAGCGAGAAGGTTTTTGGTACACTAAGTGGCACTGCTAGATTAAGACAGGCTGCTAAGGAAGATCAGGCTATACTTGATTATGTTCAGAGGTCTGGAGTTGGCGTTCGTCTACGTCCAGGTGAAATGGTTCCTGAGGACTTAGAGAAACTTAATCTTAAAACTATTGATGACTCCAATATTTATGTTCCAATTGAGTTCGAGATAGCGTTAGAAAAGGTACGTCCTAGAGTGGCGAAGCAACGGGATAACTTTAACAAGACCTGGGATAGCATTAGTGGATTTGTTAAGGCCAAGAACGTATTAGGTAATGCACCAGCTTACGCTACTCAGCTTGTGTCTGGTATTGGGCTGACTCTTTCTAATGGCATTATGCCTAGAGGTCGCTACTTTAAGAACGTTGGTAGAGGCACTCAGGTAGTCGCTGGAGACTTTAAGGCTTTGTCTAAGATACCAGGTATTCAAAGAGTTCTTGGAGACAGGAAGGCGTTTTTAGATGACTACCAAGATGCAGTTTCTTTAGGTATCATAAATCAGAACGTAGAAGCATCGGATATACGTAATGCCTTTGAGGGTTCGTTTAAGCCACTGAAAAAGATTATTGATCCATTAGGCAAGGTTTACTCTGCACCTGATAGCACGTACAGGTACGCACTGTGGAAGAGCAATCAGGACTCCATCTCTAAGATGTTTCCTGGGCTAGATGAGCAGAGTGCTAAACGCCTAGCTGCTAACTTCACAAATGATACCTTTCCTAATTACGAAAGAGTTAGTGGTGCTGCTAAGTTCCTTAGCCGTAAAGCAGCCATAAACCCGTACATTTCTTTTACGTTAGAAACTTTCAGAAACGTTTACAACCAAGTTAAGTACGCCGATCAAATGCTTAAGGGCGAGTTCGGAAGAAACCTTGGTATAGATCCATCAAAGCTCACTAAAGCAGATCAGGCTGCAATGAGACTAGAGGGACTGAAAAGACTTGGTGCTGTTATTGGAGTAGTTGGTGGAAGTACAGCAGCAGCTACTGGAGCAGTGAACGTATTTAAGGGCAAGGATGAGACTACTTTAGAAACAGATGAGGAAAAGCAAGCGTACCAAGAGACGATAGCTAATTCTTGGGACAGGGGCAAAACTCTTGTTGCTACAATGAATGAGGATCGCTCTAAGTCCAGGTACGCAGATCCATCTTACTTGGTTCCTCAAGCTATTATTCGTGATGCTATAAAGGCTGGTTTGTCTGGCGACCCAGATGCAATTACTAAGTACGTCGTTGACCAGTTCGGTACTGATGGTGGCCTTGTTGTAAGACCTTTGCTTAATGCAATCGCTAACAAGGATGACTTCGGAAATATCTTAGAAAGCCAAGAGGATTACGGAGCAGAAGAAAGAGCGATGTACTTGTTTAAGGAATTGCTTACTCCACCCACTCTTAGAGAGGCTAAGAAGTGGGAAGAAGCCCTTGAGGGAAAAGGTAAGTACGATGTAGGCGATCTGACAAAGAGAGCTTTTGGACTTCGTGTAAACGCTGTAGACAATAAACAGCAAGCTAGGTTCAACATAATGGATTCTGTAAAAAACTTACAGGAAACCAAAAGAAGATTTTACAAAGATGCAGAAGAGCTTCAGGATGCAGACCTACAAGCAGCTTACCAAAGATCTAACGCACAGGCCAAGCAAAGTTATGACAAGATTGCTAAGCACTACAAAAACCTTCAGACATTAGGATTTAGTGAGAATGAAATCTTCACTATTATGAAGAAGGAAGCTGGGGTATCCTCTAAGGATTTGCTCAGAATTTCAAGTGGATTAGGGTATGAGAATTTTGAGGCTACAAAGGCTAAAAACATTAGGGAACTTTACGAAGATCTTGACCCTGAAATATCAAAGGATAGAGCAATCAGAGCTATTGAAGACCCTGAGATTAGAAGACGGCTAGAGAACTACCAAAAGGAGCAGGAGTTCATCGAGAAGAAAAACATTAGTATACGAGAAAGAACCTTAATGGGACTTACTAATATAGAAAAGGTTCAGTACCTTAAAAACAATAATGCTTCTAGGGGAGAAATAATAGACCTCTGGAAAAGGAAAGTTATTTCTGGTAAGGTAAGGGCTGAAGCTCTTAGGAACTCAAGGAGATAAAAAAAGGGCAGCAGGTTTTTAAGCCCACTGCCCTTCGCTCGGATGGGCCGCTGGAACGACACGCTCTGCTAAGAAGCCGAGAACAGAGTAGGTTACTCTGTATCGGGTGGGGATTCTTCGGGATCGGAGGGAGTGCTGTCTTCTGAAATTTCTGAGCTTTCTTGAGGCTGTTCTGCGTTAGCAACTAGAAACGCATGAATATTATCTCGAACCTGGCCTACTGCTGAAAGATCTTTGCCCTCAAAGGCTCCACGCTTAGAGGCTATGTCTATAATATTGACGGCAAGGGCAAGATCCTGGAGGGATATACTAATGTTTTCTTTTTCCATAATTATTACTGTAGTAATTGAGATTGATTTGTCAACTCCCTTATCAGGACTCTGTACTTTTCTTTTGTCTGTGGTCTTTTAGCTCTCTTGATCCTACGCCTGTACTCTCTGACTACCTTGTCCGTGTCTGTTCTGTGCTTAGGATGGATGGGATTTGCTGAGTAATCTTTGCTCCAGTATTCTATGATGGAAATCAGTACATCCTCATAAGAGGCTCCCAGGGGCCGTATAAAGCGTTTGTACGCGTTCCACACCTTACCCTCGAATGAATTGACTTCACGCTGTAGAACGCATCTGACGTGTCCTGAGACATGATCGTGGTCTAAGACCGCATCTTTGATCTGCAATCCTGTAATAGGATCTCTTCCCCCTTGTCGGATTAGGAGTTCCTCCCTGAATGATTTGATCTCGGACTGTTTAAGCTTGTTCATGTTGGATTACTACGGCAAATCTACTTTATACCCGTCTTCTAATTTATCAATCCATACCTTGCCGTACAATTCCATCTCCATGTTGTCCCATAAAAATTTAAATAAATCTTTTTTAAGTTGTTCATCGTTAGGCAAAATGTACCTTTCGTATCTACCATTATATCCAAAGTCAGCATATTGTCTCATATCGTTAAATTCCCGACCTTCGTAAAAATCATTAGGCATTACTCCCATTGAAAGAACGTAGCCAAAGAACTTTTCGTCTCCTACTTTTAGAAGGGGCCATTCATTTATCTCAAGCTCTTGGTAAATTAGTTCTGTATAGCTCATTCCTGATTAACCTTTCTTACATCTGAAAGCAAGAGCCATCGGCAGCCGTGGTCATTTTTCTCAAGAGTCCTACCTAGGTATTTAGCCATGTCCACGTATGCAGCCCTATGTATACCCTCTAAAGCCACTTCTAGCACCCTTATAGGCTTTCTCTGGAGCATCTGAACCTCTCTATGCCGGTACGGAAAGTTCATCCTGGCTCTGCGGATCATTGGATTACAGTATCTTGGGTTTTTAGACGGGTTATTTTCCCAAGTTTTTAAGACAATCATATCACCCTCTTTAATATCATCCATTATAGGGACTGGATGTTTTAGTCTGTACGCCAAAAGTGGATGAGTCCTCATAATTAAATTAATTTATTTGTTCAGCTCGATCAAAGCTTTAGCTCTTGCCTGTACTTTTCCCAGCTCTGTACCTCTTCAATAATCCATTCAACGGATTCTTTATTGAGAACAGCTTGGTCTACTAGCTCGTGGATCAAGTCATCCTTAACTCCACCCATCAGTCTAGTGATCTTGGCCGTTATTAGGTCTACCTGATTTTGAAAAGTCTGAGCAGCAGTTAGCAGCTCGATTGCTTCTGACACCTCACTGACTGTTAGTTTCTTCATAGCTCGTACATTGTTTCCTCTAGGAATCTCTGCATCCAGATCTCAAGAATCCGAATGGTTTCATTAGGCAGAAGAGATGACTCAGCGTACACGATTAAATTGTTATCATCGTCTATGTCTATTACCTTTTGGTAAAACATAGTTACGTCATCCATTAGAGTTTTCCCTAGCTCAGTTCTGCATACCTGCCTTGCTGGAAAAACGTGATAGCCCACTGGCATTAGATTGCCAGTAAAACCACCACCGATCATCGGGGCTACGCTTTCTTTTACGTACCCTGAATCAGATGAGAGCATCTCTTTCACCTGTAGTGCTAATTCTTTTAACTCTTCTTGAATCATTCTTCTCTGTAAAAAATATCTAAGTGTCCTGGCTTTACGGAGTACCCCACTCCCTCTATTGCTGGGGTAACAAGTTCATCCAAGACCTCATGCAGCATCATATCAACATCGTCTAGTGCCACAGTACACGTTTTGTTTGGGGTCTTAAAGGTAAGCACGTACCCTTGGTTTAGGTTGCAGTTGCAGTTTTGACAGGTGTCTTCGTTCATGGGTAATCAATATGGTTTTCTTTTTTCTCTTTAATCATTGCTAAAGCTATTGTACAGTACCCGATAATGTCCTCGAAGGCATCCTCAACGTGCTCATCCTCCACTGCTAGGGATTTAGTTTTGCAGAACGTCTGAACTCTCTTTATCTTATCTCCCATTCGGACGCAAAGTCCAATAAGAGGATCTACTCCGTACTCCCTAGCTTGCTCAAAGTTAGCGAACGCATCAGTACTCATTGCGGTGTAGTCGTTGTTCTTGTCCTTTAGTACATTGGACATTTTAGAGAATAAACTCTTAGTGAATTCTTCGAACTTTTCTTTTATCATAATCTTTTATTATAATGCTATTTAAACCCCACACATTCCTTCGCACTCTGACTTAAAGTCCCAAGTAAACTGACCCTTGTCAACATCGTTGTCGAAGTCAATTTCTCCTAGTGGTTTACAGGAATTGTGAAGGTACACTTCCATTTTCATTGTTGAGTCCCACTCCCTGTAAAGCTTTCTTAAATTTTCGTCAAACTCAATAGCTTCTTGAAAGTGTTTAGGTTCATCGTCCCTAAGTCTTCTCCATTCTTCGTCGCTATGGAACGGACAATAGTAACAAGCAGACCTTGGTGGCTCTGGATAATTATTTCTTTCCATCCATTCCAAACATTGCCACCTAGACATTCTGTTTTCTATTAAGGGGAACCTGTGTTGAGTCCACTTTAAGTTAGGATCTTTCATGCGCTGCATCTCGTCCCAAGATATTCCGATCCATTGCGTAACAGTAATTTCTTTTTGCCCTCTTTTGATTTCAGCCAGCTCCTTAACCTTTTTTATGATTGGCCTTATTTTGTAATCAGCGGTACATTTTCTTCCTATAGCTGCTGTCTTATCCCCATTGGGCATTATTCCAAACAAAGGGATAAGCCTTCTCATTTTGGTTTTACCATCTTTGCCAATCTTTTTGTCTAACGATTCCTTTGTTAAGCTTCCAAGAGTTACTTTGTGAACTGGGAACGGCAACTCTTTTTCTAAAAACTTAAGCCATTTGTACACTGAGTCAGGTTCGGCCTGAGTGTCTGCGAAAATAGCTGCGTCTGGCATGGGGCCAAGTTCTCCCCTTGCTGCCATTAATGCCATGCAAGAGCTTTGTACACCTGCTCCTAAATTTATAAAATTGTACTTGGTATCGTTTGGCTTATCTAAAATCATAACTCCATTAAATAATTAGTAGCTACCTTACCGTGCTGTACTACTCCACATCCGATAGCTGGATGAGGGCCGTACTTACCGTAAGCCATAGCGTAACTGTCCTTGTCTATCCCAGATCCTAACTGCATACCGAACACTTTACACTTAGCTCCTGTGTGCCACTGAACGTAGCACTCAGAGTGGTAGTGTCCCTGTACAACTGATTGCATATCCTGCTTGGCTCTTTGGATAGCCTTCTTGCCATCGCCATGACAGTACACTACGCTGTCTATCGTAACGCTTTCAACGAACTCCCAGCCAGGAGCATCAAGGACTTCACTGTAATCTCTGACCCAGCGTTTAGATATTCCTGCTGTGTAAGCCTTGCGATGGACTAGCCTATCGTGGTTTCCTATACAGACGTAAGCTTCAGGGAAAGCCCTGTACCACTTACCTATTCTCTGTATGGCCCTGTCTAGTTCTTCGCCAGCAGAGTAGCCATCGGGGTCTGTCTCGTGGTAGCTGCTGTAATGGTTGTCGATGACATCACCGATCAGTACAACTTTGTTGCATCCAGCTTTACGATCCACGTTCTTACAGAACCTGAGGTATTTGTCTAAGCAAAAAGGCTCATGCAAATCCCCGATGGCTAACACTTTTGACATACGCTATACAGAAAGTTTCTTAAACGCTAGTTCCTGAATAAGTACCCTAACTTGTTGAACCTCTATGTCAAGCGACCTGACTAACAACAGCTCAATTCCAGCGAGCGTAAGCTCTTCAGTAGTGAGTTCACGTACCGTTGGAGTTGGCTGGACTTCACCCTGGCTATCAATGCAGGTTGTAGTGTCTTCCTTGAACTTGAACTTAGGTGGGTCATCTGTCTTGTACACCTTAACCTTGCCGTCTATGTATAGACTAGCGTCAGTAGCGTACACCTCAGTCCCCCTCTCGTATTTACTGAGAGGAGAACCTTTGTATATGAGGCCGAATGTTGAACCATCTTTACGCTCAAGCTGGAAGTTATTAGCGGAGTCTTTGTACACCTGCTTAACAAGCTTCCCCTGAATCCATTTAGTTTCACTCATGCTTACCACGGTAGATCGTCATCGCTATCGTCAGCAGCATTAGCTGTGACAGGAATATTCTTAGGCTCTTGACTTTCCTGTTCAGCAGGAGTCGCGGAGCGATTAGCTTTACGTTCCTCAAAGACAGATTGATTATCTTGGATGAAACGATTAACCGTGTCCACGAAGAAGTCGTTCTGCTTAGAGAAGTCGAAGTACGTCTTGTCCCCGATCTTAGCAGAATCTGCTTCAGGAACTCCAACGTACTTGCCGTCCTCATAGGGGAACGCTGAAGCAACGTTAGCTCCACCTTGCTGCATCGTGATGTAGATAGGTACGATTGTACGCTCATTCCCCTGTGGATCTTTGAACGTGTAAGCTCCCTTAGAGTTTATCCAAGTAGCTGCACTCAAAGGAGAATGAACAGAGATGTTAGGAATTTTCTTAGCGATCCCCTTGAAATCAACAGCTAACTTACCGTTGGCTTTGTCTTTCCATACAGGTACGCTAAGTACATCTACTCCTTGATCGTTCTGAAGTCCTATGTTTAGAACCTCACCGTACATTCCGTTGTCGATGTAAGCGGACTCGATATTACCGAACAGTTTATCTGTAGTGTACTGCCATCTCTCGCCAGGTGAAGGCTTAGTGTACTTGTGTAGTACTCTGCCGTCATTGGCTTCATCGTTGCTAATTTGGTCACGGCATTTGCTCCAGTAACCTCCCTTTGCGTTGTCTTTTTTCCAGTATCGTGTGTCTCTCATATGTTTTATTGGTTTCTTGTTATGTACTAGTAACTAAACTCGTACTGTTGATGGTGAAAAGAAGCGGAAACGTCGCTCCATATATCATACATTTGCAGATCTCTGGATAATGTCAAGTCAGAGAACGATTTGATTCTAGATAAGGCTGTGTACGTTAGACCTGGAGCCATAGGTACTTGCCTTGGTAGCTGTAAATGTACCTTGTTTAGTGTACTTCCTTGGCTGGAGTGGATCGTCATGCTGTACCCTAGCTGTATAGGGAATTGAATGTACTGACCCTTGCTCTCGTCGGTAACCTTTTCCTCTCCATCCTCAATCGTAACCTTTGGCGTACTGTCTTGGTACTTCTTTGGCTTCAGATAAATTATGCTGTTGTCGGAGTCCCTGTGGATTATCATGCGGCCACGCTTATCAATTCCGTAGAACGTGCCAGTGTCTCCGTTCACTATCCTTTGCATAACTCCCATGACCTTGTACGTCATGTTTGCTTTTACAACTACACGGCAATATTCTTTCAAGTATATCTTCTCTTCGATGGGAAGATCCTTGTCTTTCTTCTTCTTGAACGATCCAGTTCGAGTGGCGGAAAAACACAATAGCCTTCCTTGTAAGTCATTAAGTTTCTTCTTATTGATCTCGTCACGTATCTTTCTGAGAGGAGTCAGTATAACTGCTTTACTATCAGGTGCTTGCACACGTGTATTTAGATAGTCAATATCTATTTTAGTCTGAGCACCTACTCTAATTCTGTTCAGGATGTTAGCCTCGATAGGATTTTCCTGACGTATTACTTTTGTAAGACTGACTTGGTGGAAGTCAGTGTTCAGTACATTGCTCTGAAATAATCCAAACGGAGCTTTGTAACCGTAACGTTTTAATGTACTAGCATCTCTGCCCTGGGCAACTGGTGGAAGCTGGCCGACATCTCCAACGCA
>TARA_R110000824_G_scaffold395873_1_pt1 | contig 14586 bp, 23 predicted proteins | sample TARA_R110000824 | Tara Oceans TARA_R110000824 (sample SAMEA4397747) | marine metagenome | biome: Polar Biome; feature: [MES] marine water layer (ENVO:01000295) within the mesopelagic zone...; material: water (ENVO:00002006), including particulate matter (ENVO:01000060) such... | reverse complement strand
TTGATTATATAGTCAACCTGATCATTCTTAGTGACCAAATCAACATTACGACCTTCAATCCACTCGTCTATCTTTTGCAAGAACTCGTGGGCCTTGTCTTCGCTATTCAAGTTTTTCTCTCCAGTCGTCTTTTGATTCGTCAAACGCCAACTCAACAAAGCCTATATCGTTTATTTCGCACCATCTTATTTTATCCCTATCTCTCGCTTGCGCCCTATAAAATTCCATACTATTCTTAAAAAAAAATGAATTATATTTATAGTGCTGCTCTCCATGCACTTCTACCATTAAATTTCTATTGGGAATAAAAAAATCAGCTGTTAATAGCGAGCGCCGCCTAGTGTTTTTAGTTCCGGGTAGTTTGACCTCTTCTAGAATCCTATCGAAAGGATACACCTCTTTTAGTAACAGCTTTGCCCTTTTGTGTAGAGATGATTTGTTTTTATCTTTAACTTTTGCTTGGTTTTTGGCCGGATTCCAAACGTGGCATCTATCATCAAGTCCTGTCACATACATTTTTGATTAGCCTCAGAAGTTCATGGAGGTTGCATTTTTGTAGCAACGAATAATTGTATTCTATGTCAGAAGGAAGATATACCGGGTAACGTTTAACCAGAGATGGGAGTTTTTCGTATCTGTCTATAACCATCATAGGAAAAATTTCAGAGAATATCCGGTTACCATAATTGTGTTGGACGATTGGAATGGTGTTTGTCAGAATGCATTCCCACAAGCGAAATGTGTCTACGCCATGTCCCTCTGGAGCGACGGCAAACTTATAGGTCGCCAACTCTCTCATGTAGTCTGGAAAGGACAATGCGCGATTCGCAAATGTAATGCTGTTGTCATTTTTATATTCTTTGTCTACGTCATCTTCTCTTTTGAAAATAAAATCATCAACCCAGTCGGTAGCGTTTGCCCATTTTGCCACTTCGGTTCGATACCTAGAGGTAATAGACATATTGCAATAGCACAATTTCGTCTTGGGGATAGCCCTAAGCTCTCTTATAAAAGAAGGCGTAAGCACATTGGCGAATCCCGCGCAGGGGCCTACAGGTATGGGCATAATGGACGATATTTTTGATTTTAGGTTGGGAGAGTACCAATTTTTAAAGTGTTGTAAAATATCGTTAGGATTCACATACATAAATTTTCTGGTCTGATGGCCATAATACACGCTTCCATTTTTGTCGCAACTTAGCCCAGCATCCCCTTGGGCGGTTATTATGTTGTTCTTGGGCGCGGAAGAAAAGAGGGCATGGCTTTTAATTTTTTTTGACAGGTCGCAAGAATAGGCTGTTTCTTTGTAAAGGTTCGCTTTAAAAACAGAATAATGGAGAGCGTCGTTGTTGTTATCGTATCTCAAATATTTGTCGAGATTAACGGTCTCCAAAAAGGCATTGACGAAAACAGACTCTTTTTTGCCGTCTTCAATGCTTTCAGTGAAATCGCTATTGCCATAAATAGAAATAAAGCTCATAGCATTAATTTTATTTCGTTTTCCAAAAGTTCACAAACTTCTTCATTTTGCTTTAAAAAATGATATAACTTTTCTTGCCCTTGGAACCTACAGGACCTCAGTGCGCCTTCTTGGTCTTTGTAGGCATCCTCTTTTGTTAGTTCTATATCGGGGTTTATTTTTTGCAGAAGCTCCGGCTTAAGAAACAAAAAGTCGCATGTGAGCCAAGCTCCGGCTTTGGCTATTAGCCCTGCCTCTTGTCCAATTATAACAAGCTCTTGTGTTTTGTCAACTCCTTGTCCATATTTTAGCCAGCTTTGGCACTCTGTTCCGGGGGGGCCCATAGAAGAACATATAACCTTCCAGTTAACCGCCTGTCCTGTTTGCTTGTCTCCCTGTGTCCACGGATTAATAGACTTTACTTCCATTCGTGTGTCAGCTTGATATTGTATTTTTTTACCACAATCTGGCATTCTAGGCGATCCAAACCCAGAAGTGTTGGCAATAAAGTGAGTAATTATTATAAGGGTCGCTCGCTGCTTGGGAACTATTTGGCCTAGCTTTTTGCAAAACATGGATAGGATTCTAGGGAGACCGGCTCGCCCCGGAGACATGTCGCCATCTAATTCTTTTTCTGGCATAAGTGCAGAAGTGGAATCAATAATACATACGCATCCATAATTCTCTTTTGCGCTTACCAGCTTCACGGCAATATCCAAAAATGTTTCAGCGCTCAGTGGTTCGTCTTCAGCATGAATGATTTGTATTTTTTCTTTATCGAGACCGTCTACTCCCAGAAGGTTCATTTCTTTTAGGCGTCCTTCTGCGTCAAGATAAATAATGGGTCTTCCATCTTTTTGGCAATTAGCGGCTATCTGAAGGGCTGTTGTCGTTTTGCCACACTTAGGATCGCCCGTCAGTATTACCCACGACCCCTCTTTGATCCCTCCTCCTAGAGCTATGTCAACGGCGGGGCTCACAGAAATGGTTTTAAAGTTTTTTCTCTGGTCTAGAATTTCGTTTCCGGTAGAAATAACATGACCATACTTTTTGATGATATCCTTTATAAAGGCCGGATCAACCTTCTTGCTTTTCTTCACCATCATTGTTTGTCTCCAAGGCGTTTAATCTGGAAAGAAGCGTTTTTTTACCAAAGGCTTTTTGTGGCTTCTTGCGAATGTCTAGGTCTTCGGATGGGACATTGCTATCCTTATTCTTATGTGGGCGTATGAAGTGTCGAGAGATTCCTTCTTTTACCCATGCAGGAAAAGCAGAATACACCCTTTTGTTCTTATTTATTATATAATCGTATACTCTTTTTTCTCCGAACTCCTTAATTAGAGTATACAGCTTTTGTACCTGTCTGGTGTAAGCCTTGTTCTCTTTCTTATTCCAAAACTTATACGGCAAAGAGCCCTTGTTGTCTATTTCTGCTTTTCTTTGAATAAGCACTTCTGCTATATACTGGGCGGCGGTACAATACTCACCCGTTGAGGGCGACTTGAACTTGCTTGCTTCGTTTCTTGATCGAGCCATTTTTAAATAACATCCATTGGGCGTTTTCGGGCGTTAGGTTTCTAGTCTGAGAAAAGGGTTCTATTTCGTTTTCGGGCCAGCTAAATTTTTTCACGTCTACTACACCTTCGTTGTCGTCCCTTAGTACGCCTACAATCAATTGCCTGTAAGACGTGCCATCTCCGGTGGCTTCGTTGATATCTCTTGCTGCTCCACGAGCTATAAATAACCCATCTAATCCACTTTGATCTTCAAACAAAACGGTATAGGGAGCACCAAACATTAGTACTTCCACTTTAACCGCATACAAATCGTTGTTTTTGCAATGATTCTTTAGTCTGTCCCAAGGATGATCAACCACTCCGGGCCTCTCGTAATCGGAATATACGGTAGTTCCGTCATTGAGATAACAAATCCACAACATCTGTAACTCTTTTGTTATTTTTCTCATGTAAGAATCAAATTTAGTACATATCATTTATTCGCTCCTGAATCTATGAATCGACTGGCCATAGCGAGGAGGAAGGGGATTGTCTTCTTCCTTTTCTTCCTTTTTTTTCTGTAGGTTTTTCTTTCTAGATTCATCAGCTGCCATTGACGCCGTTTCAGTCATGGTCACGACTCCGTAGCGTTTATTTCTAGCAAACAAGTCTCCAGACTTAGGGGGAAGTTGCGCCTCCTCATTTTCGTTTTTTATGGTTTGGTGGAACTTCTTTACTACTGCCACAGAACGTGATAGTTCCTCGGCTATCTTTTCAATTTCTTTGTTTTTATTTTCGGTGATAAACTGTTTTTCTTTTTTAGAAAGGGGACCTTTTTTCATGTTATTCCTCCATTGAGCTTCGTCTAGCTCTTGTAAGATAAAGATTGTTTTTGCTTTCAAGATACTTAAAATAATAGCTAAAGGTTTGTTCTGTTACCTTTCTGAAAGAATAGTATGGCCTATTTTTATGAAGCCTGTCTGTGCCGTAGGGATCAAACAGGTCGCCTCTTCCAAACCAAACAAAATGCGCCTTGGCTTCCCCCTGTTCAACTATTTTAGCAACAGAATCCTGTATGTCAACCTCTGTGCCGTTTTTTCCAAAGTGAAGCTCCAACGATTCGGGGGGTTCGGGAATTCCAAGGCCAACAAGGTCCTCGTTGTCATATCTGCTCATTTAATTTCTCCAAGGTTTTTTTAACTTTCTGAATACAGTTTGTTTTATCGTACCCTTCTACCGAAAAAATTGCCTTTTTGGTAATGCCGTATTTGTTTAGCTCTTCTTCGGAGACGATTTTGGGATCAAGGCTCCCGTCAGGAAGCTTTTTGTGTATGTTAACACTGAACACAATCTGAGCGTAATGTGGGTATTGATAAGATTTAAGTTCTTTTTCGGCCATTAGTCCCCCTCCCTAATCCACTTGCGTTTTTGTTTTGGCGTCATATTATTTATTCTATGACGCTTCTCTCGTACTTCTTTGTGTTTCTTGTGATTACCCATGTCGTCTTCACGACGTTTGTTTTCTAGTTCATAGCGTCCCATTTTTTTGGTGTTTCTGTCCGCTAATTGCCCTATGGTGCTTGGTTCCCCCTTAATAAAAACTAGGGGCGCGTCATTGATGATTTGTTCAAGTTTGTTTTTTCCGCATTCGGGACAAGGGGGGGCGTCTTCATTAAATCCGTGCTTGGCTTCAAATACACATTCGCATGATTTACAGGAATAGTCGTAAGTGGGCATTTCGATTCCTTTACTGCCTTTTGATGCATGTCTCTATAAAATTTAACTTTATCCATTATGGATGGTGACACTGCGTTTAAATACCACAAAAGCCAAACCTGAAAAATAAAAACGCCTGAAATGCTTAACCAAGCTATACGTTTTTTGTAGTGATATAATATTATTAATAAACCTAAAACGACGATAAGGCCAACCACTTTGCAAAACATAAACAAAGCAACACTTCCGCCGTCACGCTCTATTAAAATTTTTCCAAGAGGATTAAGTTCTGTCTCTACAAGAACGTCCTGCAAAACAATAGACCAATAAATGTCTACAGCAGAAATTAGCCCTATCGAAAACCACAAAAGGCCGTATATTAAGTTTTTAAACATCCGCCTATTCCATTATAGAGAAAAGGGAAAAATTTGCCCCATCTTAATAAGTTTTTATTGCAGCCTTCTTAATATTTTGGATATAATATCATTTCTGATAATGTCATCGTCAGTAAGCTCACATATGGAAACCCCATCAAGATCGTCTAATTTGTCCAGACAGCCTTGAAGGCCCGTGGCTTCTCCAAGATCTGTTTGTTCTAAATCCCCATTAATAACCGCTTTCGAGTCCCATCCTATACGGGTAATAAACATTTTAATCTGTTGCGTTGTAGCGTTTTGTGCTTCGTCTAAGATCATAAAGGAGTTATGAAAGTTCCTTCCTCGCATATATTCTAGAGGGCATAGCTCTATTGAGTCGCTTTCTAAAATATTTCTAGGTAGATATAATCTCATTTCCTCCATGATCGGTACCAGATAAGGCTGGATTTTTTCTTCCATCGTGCCCGGAAGATACCCAAGCCCCCCTCCCGACTCTACTACAGGTCTAGTAACAATAATCTTTTCTATTTTTTGGTCCAGTAGATATTCGCAGGCCAAGCCTACAGCTATTGCTGTTTTGCCAGACCCTGCTGGCCCGTGACAAAAGGTAATATCAGATTCTGCGATATCTCTGATGTAATCACTTTGGTTATCGGTTTTAGGTGATAATCTTTTTCTTCGTTGTTTTTTCGTGGTTTTTTTTCGTGTCATATTTTAATATCTCTTTGGGGGGGTTAAAGTTGTTCTAGATGTGGTTGGCCCGTAAGGAAAATAATCATTGTAATCATTTTTATATTCGAAGGTCATTTCTACGTTTCCGCCACCCGTGTCACCTCCTGTTATGGAAATATCAGTCAGGTAGTTTTTTGCTCCTAGATCCCAAAAAATATACTCTTTAGGAACCGTTCCGCGTCCCGGTATGGGGCCACCGGCCATTGGTCCCGCAGAATTTTGCATACCCCGTACAATAAGTGGAATACAAATGTTTCTATCTGGGATATGCTGGCCACTAGTGTAAGTTCCCCCGGGGGCTCCCATAAAGTTAGTGTCTCGCATTAATATATGTCGCTGCATTTCCCTTCTTGCCACGATGGTAAAAGAAGTGGTAATATCTACGGGTAGAGTAACATGTGTAAACTTATTTAACTCGTTAAATTTTGCATCGGGAGACCCTCGCCAGTAGCCCATGTCGGTTAGTTGCTCATAATTTACACCGACATTAATATCAATTGATTGCAGTAGCTTGTCATTATAATCTTCTACTATTTCTTCTAGCTCTTTTGGAAGCTCGCCAAATTGTCCTTCTCCGCCAACTTCAGAATTATAATGTTGACGCCTCAAAAGGTTCGTTCTGGGAGAGGGTTTTGGAATATTGGTATCGCCTCCGGTATATCGTTTTTGTACCTTGGCAATAAAAGTTAAGGATTCGGTTATAGGCCCGTCAAGATTAATGGAGTAAGATATATTGGTTAGAAGGCAATGTTTAAAATCATAATAAGCCAGCATATTGCCATCTCGCTGATCTCCTTGGTGAATGCCGGGACCTTGAGTATCGAAGTCTGCTTGTGTAAGGCTGCCAGTCGTCTTACCACTCGGCATTTCGTCAACAATTGGCAGCGCGTCATCCGCAGAATATACCAACCTAAGATCGTATTCCGATAATACGTTAGCGCTCCATGTGTCCATGCCAAAATACTTCGGAAAATAGTGAGTTTCGTAAGCAGGGCTTGCTCCAATCTTGTAAAATCTAGGATCGCTTCCATCAAACGGTAGCACTCTTTCTATAGTGATCTCTATGGTAGGTTTTCCATAAAGCCTACCTAAAGATTGGCTTTTTCCAACGTCACGAATATCTGTTACGTCTTGGGTGGGGGTAACCCCAATAGACTGCACTCCCCGCAGTTGCGCAAAAGTACTGAGTGCTGGGTCATCTGTGTTTGCCGCAGCTTTCCAGAAAAGCCCCTGACAAAAATATGCTATTCTTTTATTGTTAATAGGCATATTATACTCCTTATATTATTTCACAGGAACCGCCAGAACATGCCAGTTCTTGTTCAAGCGTAGTATTATCGTCTTCTTCTACCACCTTAGTATAGTCTACATCCTTATATTCGAGCGTAAGCTCCGTCCATAACTTATAATTATATATATCTTTCATGCAGTAGGTAAACCTCTTGAGGTCATTATCAAAATACTTAGATGTAAATTTCTTACATCGGTTTACCCATTCTCTTTTTCCGTTTCCTTTTACGCGCGTTCCAACTCCAAGGAGGGAATCGCACGCTGCCCATAAGTTGTCTTCCCACAAATTGAGCGCGACCTCTATTAAACCGCTGGCAAACATTGCCCCGCTTCCATAGTGCGAAACCATTTCAGTGGGAAGATAAACAGCGGTAAACGGTGCCTGCGGATAATCCTTGTCGCCAGTCACGGGCAATAGGCTAATGCCGCAGAAATACTTACGATTTTTGTAAATAAATTTTTCCACTTCGTCCCACTCACCATTTTTTACATTAATAGTATTACTGACATTGTGCACTAGCCAATCTTTAGTACAAAGATCTTTATTAGTCCCCGGAATAACCCAATTTTGTTGCGTAGACTTTACGTATTCCAACAGTTCGATGGCGCTGATTTGATTTTTAGTTTTAGAGCCAGCAGGCACTTCTACGCAAAAGGATATAATGTCATCACTGTCGTTTGCAGACCATACAGACTCTTCACAGGCTCTTGGATTTATCTCACTAAAGTAGTTATATATATTTTCCATTTTATTGGCCTGAACGCGCCTGATATATCTTTTAGCATGGTGGGGGTGGATGCCGGAGGCTGTTCCCAAAATGCAACTGGCGCTTCCTTCGGGCTTGACGCAAGTTACTCTTGCCGCCTGATTAATGCCTATTTTTTTTGCTATTTTTTTGTTTGTTTCTTTTGCAATTTTAGCCGCCTTCCTCTGAATCTTGGGATCTAGACATAGTTCTGAATTTTCCATCCAGCCTGTTCCGCTAACCCCCAATAACGCCTCTCTTTTGAAGATACGCTCGCTTGTTTTTCCTAAATACGGAAAATCAGTAAATCCGGCCTGAAGTGTTCCTATGATAGCAGCCGCTTTAACCGCGTCATAAAATTCTTCTTCTGTTTTTGCTTTAGCACAATTAACTGTAGATAAATTACATCCTTGCCATCCACTTTTTTTGGTTTTAAGGTCTACAGGATACATGCCAATTTCAACACAGGGGTTGACTATTAATTCTGTGGAATCGGCCCACACAAAACCGGGCTCTCCAAATTCTCTAACCGCTTTCATGAGCGTTTTAAAATCTTCCCTCGAAGTTTTGTCTCGCACAAGCAACGCAGAATTATTGGATCGTCCGCGCTGCGGGTTATCGTGAAACCAGTTTCCAGTTTTAGCGTTCGCCATCTCTTCGTCATCGGGACTAAAAAGGCAGATAGTAGCACTTCTTCTAACGCCCCCTGATATAACAGCATCTGCTGCGTGCATGACCATATCATACGCTTCAACAGAAGAAAGTTTTCTAAGATCAGCCACACAGAATTCGCAATTTTTGATGGAGGCTTCTAATATTTTTCGAATGTTTTTGATGGCTTTTTTCAGAGGCTCTGGACCCGGCGCTTTTCCAACACCAGAACCCATTTTGCTGCCAGCGACTCTAATTTGAGAAAAATCAAAGTTCACCGATTTTCCTACGTACTCAGGAAAAATTTCTTTTTGGTTGTGGTAACTGGCAATCAAAACACCTATCGCGTCAGACCATCCTTCAATTGAGTCTGGGACAATAAACTTTTTGGTTCCTTTGAGCCCCTTCACAAACGAAGGAAGTTTTGCAACGTGATGTTTTTGAACAGAAAAGCCTGTTCCACATCCGCATAGAAGTAGATACATGCACTCTTGAAAAAATCTTAGCCTGTCACAATAACTAGAAACGCAATTATACATTCTGGCATTATGCTTAAAAATAGGTTTTCCACCAAATTGTAACGCTCGCTGAGACCCTAGACATTTTTTCTTTTCCATCATGTCGTAGGCCCAGTCAATGGTGTCTTTTAGGTCTATACCATCACTAATGTTGTACAAAGCCTTTTCATATTGGGCGTACATCATTTCCCTAACACGAAGGTTACACTCCTTCCAGTTTTCTCGTCGTTTTTTTTCTGGCTGATAACGAGCATACCTTCCTACAAAAGTGTAATCCATTAAGGCTTTTAAAGACATTATCCTATCCTCATGTTATCCAAGGTTATGCTGATTGTATTTTCTATTTCGTTTATAATAAGACCGCTATCTATTAAGTGATTATATACCATGCGGTCGTTTTTGTCGGTGCTAAATGTTTTTGACCCCTTTGTGATATACCATTTTCTTATTCCATTTTGCCACAATAATTTTGCGCAACGGTTACATGGAAAATGCGTTATATACGCTGTTAATGAAGTTTGAGAATTTTTTGATATGATGTTCGATACCGCATTTTCTTCTGCGTGTACCATAAATGGGTATTTGGCTGGACGAGTGGTGGGCAATTTAGAATCTTCACACTGCGAGGGAAAACCGTTGTAGCCCATGCTGATAACATGCATTTGGCCATCAACAAAAACACATCCAACCTTAGTCTCAGTGTCATGACTACGGATGGATGCGTATTGAGCCAATCCTAAAAAATATTGGTGCCAGCTTGGGCGTCCCATCTTTGCCATGTTTATAAATTCCTCGAAGGATTCACAGGAAGAATAGTTTTTCTATTTTTCCAAAGTTATCCTAATTCTTTTAATTTTGATATCTATAAAGGTTTCACCTTCTTCTTCGACCACCTCTATATTATCAACCATGTGGGCCACTTTGTCAACCTGCTCTTTAGAAATTCCTAAATAATCAAGCAAGTTGTTGACCACGACATTAAGAACCGTGTCGGAAATTTGCAATTTCTTGCTGTATTCTAACGTCATGACAAAAACCAATCATTTTAGATAAATTCGGTTGGTGGCAAATCGGAGTGATCGTGGGCTTCGTGATGTACATCTAGATCTGCTTCAATAGAAACCGGAGCGTCGGTTGGTTCATCTTCATGTACTTCGCCATCGTGAAGAGACAGTAACGCATCATGTATGTCTAACATCATGCTGCCTTCAAGCTTATATTGTGTATCGTCTGGTCGGCATTCTTTGCTTCTAATGTGTAAAATCAGTTCCCTAAGTCTTTCTTGTGTCATTTTATTCTCCTTTTTCTTTCGATAAAATAGACAAAATAGTATCCAATTTGTCCCCCAGCTGTTCTATTGTAGATTTACAGTTTGCCAAGTTAATTGTGATAGAAACCATCTTGTCGTCAAAATTACTCAATTTATTTTCTAGGTCTAACAAGCGTCTGTTTAACGTGTCGCTAACACGCTCTTCCAAAAGTATAAGCTTCTTGCCGTGACCAATTATCGTATGTAAAACCCATGCTAGTATTGGAATAAAAATTATTCCTACAACTTGCGTTATATTTCGTATCAACTCCCATGTTTCGCTCATATTATTGATCTCCAATAAAAAAAGAAGGGGGAGCGATCCTCCCCCCCCTCATCGTGATATTACATGCCAGTGATCGCAGCGTATTGCAAGAAGTCTCCACCCGGATTTCCACCGTTGTAAGCTCCTAGCGTTACGAAATCGTTCTTGAGCACGAGTCTGCCCGGAATAGCGCGAGTAGGATTAGCAGCGCTGTCAGATAGAGCAACAGCGGCTCCAGTGCCAGTTCTAGCTTCGCTGGTCCAACCTAAAGGTGCCCACATATTTGTCGTTGACAAAGTGGAAGGCAAATCAACAGCATTACCAGCCGCATTCAACCAGTTCACTCTAGACAAATCAGATGTGCCATCAGTAAAGGTGCCAGTAATAGCAAATCGACCAGCACGGAAAGCAGTAACTGTCATTGCGCCAAAAGCATGTCGGAATTGGGCAATCGGATCTGCTTCAAGAACAGAGCGTCCCATGAACAAAAGCCTTGAGTTGGCAACGCCTGCAAGGGTAGTAGAGACGCGAGACAAAACCCAAGTTGGAGCAGTTAGGGACGGGCTAGAAGCGTTGTAGGCAAAGTTAGAGCCTGCAATTGCCTGATTGCCCTGAAGGCCATCTGCCAATGCTAAAGGACGAGCATCAAACGTCCCCAGATTGTTATTGTCGGCAGCATCATCTAATTCAAGTGCTTTGGTGATAATGCCATCGCCAAGATCGCTAGGAACATTGTAGCTCGTGGTACTATTGTTGTTAAGAATCGTACCGCCCTGCTTGGCATGTAAAAAGGCTCCCCCTGTAGTGTTTCTTAGATAATTGCTTTGAGATGTTGGAACTGCCATAAGTAATCTCCCCATATAAGGTAGACAGTTTTCCTGTTATTATCCTGTTGTTATTGGTCCGAGTCCTCAGAATAATATACACAAATTATCTAAGATTTTAGAAGACTTTATTCTTATTAATGCTTTTATGCCCCCATCTTTCGTTTTTTATTTTTTGAAACTGACAAAGGGCCTTTTTAACCTTGCGGCGAGCCGTTTCTCGACTGTACCCGTTGGTTCTTCCAATTTCCTCCATCGTCATGTTGCCTAAGAATTTTTGCCTTAGAACGCTTTGTGATTCGCCGTTCAGACCATCAATAAGTATTTCAAAGTTTTCTTTTGGAGTATAGGGGGCTTCGATGGTTGAATTCGTAAATTCTCTGCTACGTTTTTTTAAAAAATTCTTGATTTTATAGTCTAATTGTTGATATAAATAAGAAGTAAACTTCATGTTTCTAGAGGGGTCATAGTTTTTAGTACACTCCCACAAGGCAAGCAGTTTCAAGGATTCTAGCTCATCCTGATCAACCGCCCTGTTGTATCGAGATCCTACCTTGTCCATTATCCTTCTGTAATCCATGTTGTCGTTGGCTTCCTCAAAATTCATCATAAAACATTTCTCCTGATTTTAATATAAACCCACCGTCCGAATATTTACGTTCTTCAAACTGTCCCAATTTATCAATATACCCTTGGTCAAAAGTGTCGGAAATAATATAATCTATTTTTCCGTCAGGCGAGATAAAAATAGACCAATATTTATTCTCGGTCAAACGCTCCCTTACGCTTTCTACCGCATTTCTTAACTCTTCGTCCATGCCGCAAATAATTTCTTCTTCTGTCAGTTGGCAAAGTCCGTTTTCCACATCTCTTCTGACTTCTTGCATAGAAAACAGTCTTCCAATACCAACAAAAAATGTGTACCTCCCCATGATTTTAAGGGCTTCAATGCCGTCTATTGTTTCTAGTATGGATACTATCGCCTGAGACACATCAAAGTTAGTATGGCATATCCAACAGTCCCACCTATCGGACGGCTTTACAAATGAGTCAGTATGATAAGGACCGTAAGGAGTATAGACCACGTTGGGGGAAGCGGAATGCATTTCTGGAAAAAATACGGGACCACTGTTTTCTTCTTTGTCCGATGTAAAACCGGGGGAATTTCCCGCGTCTTCCATAAGATTGTTAAGGAAATTTTTTTCAGCCTGCTCAAGAATAGCTTTATTGACCAGCATTTCTTGCACTTTTGCATTCCAGCTTTCCCAGATTATCTTCTTTGGCTTTAACATAGAATGTGCTCCTCTAAACTTAAAAGAATCTCTCTTTATTATACACATTCTTAGCTAAATCTCAAGGGGTCTATTTGATTATACGCTAAGTTTTTAAGGAGAGAGTCGAGTGGGAGGTATTAACGGGCCATCAGGATCGTCTAGATTTTCTGTAGACAGTATCATCAGTTCACTGATTTTATCTATCAAAAGATCGAAGTCTTGTTTACTATCGTCATCTATAGACTGTTCCCTTAAATTATTTAAGGCTAATGGGATAATTTTTCCAATAGAAAGCTTGAACATCAATTCGGCCAAATGGTCGATGCTCTTTTCTTGTTCTGACCACCCACATGAAAAGCATATATCGCCATCCATATTAACATAAGTATTAAAAAAACATGCACATTCACCGTCGTCCAAGGGAGGTGGCTCCGAATTTTGAGAAAAGGTCTGCATAATACTCCTCTACTAATATGCCTCTTTCGAAGAGGCTTGAAAAGCTTCCTACTATTCCTTTTTTGTTAAAGTCTGGCAAATAAGAAACGGTGGAGGCGTAGCACACTTCAAATTCTTCGGCGTTGAGTTTTCTAAACCCGCACAATAGCCTAGAGGCATATTCAAAGTGATAGTTAATGTATTCGCTGTGTAAAGATTTTAAAGTTTCAGACTCGTCTTTAGTGGTAATATACTTAGAGGGGGGCTTCCCATCTTCGTCAACCAACACCTTCAAGTAAGACGGGTCCGTAGTCCCAATATCTCTATCTATGGCGGCTACTAAATACGTTATTCTTAGCTTCATGTTTATTCTTCCACAGGGACCTCTGTATTACTTAGCTCGTTCGTCTGAGAGGCAACAATTTGTTGTTTAAAATTCTGGATAGTGTTAAAGCCGTCCTGAGCGTCTGTAAATTCTTTTACGGCGTCAATAAAATCGTCAAAAACGTCACCATGCTCTCCCACGCCCACGGGATTAGACGACAATAGATTAACCTTTAGGGCGCTCCTGTCCATTCTTGCTTTAAAATGAGACTCCGCAGCATTGATAAATGTAATTTGCATAACGTATCCTTTCTTAAGCTTAAAATATAAAAACCTCGACTACTACATTATAGCCGAGGTTTTTAGTTTTGTCAAGCAAAAAGTGGTTTTTTTGCGTATTATTCAGTGAGCCGCAAAGAATCACCAACAATCCAAGCGGCGGCCAATAAAACCACGCTTGAAATTGTTTCTGGGTTTACGGTGCCTTCTCCTAAGAGAGAATCGGCACAAATTACCATCATGCCTGCAACTCCTACCCAAAACCTTCTAGATCGCAACATAGTCTTCAGTTTGCCTTGCATTTTTGTCTCCTTTGTAAAATTTACAATACCTACTACATAATAACTTATTCTATAGAATTCCGCACTATTTTTTCCCCCAGCCTTCACGTAAAACACGTAAAACATTTCCTCCTAGTATTCCCTCTATCTGACTGTCTGTATAGCCTAACGCCGATAGGTATCTAGTTAATCGTGGTAATTCTGATATGTCTACTATTTCATCGGGGGGATCGGTAAACCCATCATAATCACTGCCAAGTCCCACTACATCTATACCCCCTACATTGGCCATGTGATCAATAGTTTGTTCTATATGCCTCAGACCAAAATCGCTATCAATGGGAGATATCCAGTAATTCATGAATATGATACCTATAACACCCCCGTTATCTGCTATCCATTTAATCTCTTTGTCGGTCAAATTATATGGGTCACGATTAATTTCAAAAGCGCCGGTGTGACTAGCAATAATACAATTTTTCTTTCTGTGGTGCTTGGCGATCTCCATTGTCCTAGCGCGAGCTTTGGGGGTACAATGAACTATGTCTATTAGCATCCCTAAGTCTAGCATTTTTTCTACAATCTTTTCTCCTGTTGGAGTAAGCCCCTC
>TARA_R110000824_G_scaffold3418_1_pt1 | contig 14586 bp, 9 predicted proteins | sample TARA_R110000824 | Tara Oceans TARA_R110000824 (sample SAMEA4397747) | marine metagenome | biome: Polar Biome; feature: [MES] marine water layer (ENVO:01000295) within the mesopelagic zone...; material: water (ENVO:00002006), including particulate matter (ENVO:01000060) such as...... | reverse complement strand
CCTCTTAATATAATTGCTTCTAATTTAAATATAGGGGCTGGTAATAATATTCTTATAGGTGAGGATGCAGGTGTAGCACAAACAACAGACAGATCAACAATAGTTGGTGTCGAAGCGGCTAGTACAGTACTTGTAGTAAATGATGGTACTGATTTAACTTTATTAGGTTATAGGGCTGGTCAAAGTATTGGGGGTGGTGTTAATTCTAGTGATAGAGCCGTATATGTAGGTGCATTTGCTGGGGCAGGTCAGCTAACTGGGGGTAGTGGTGATGATAATATTGCTGTCGGTTATAAGGCTTTTGAAAACGTTGCTAGAGGTATACAAAATGTTATGATAGGTAACTTAGCGGGGCAGAAAAATACTGATGGTGCTTCTAATGTGGTGGTTGGTTATAGTGCTGGATTAAATTTAACTCCTAGTACTGCAGCAGAAAGCAAACAAAATGTAATAATAGGTGCAGAGGCAGGAAGTGGAGCTTCCGCATTGGCACCAAATAAAGGTGCCGATAATGTAACTATAGGTTATAAGGCGGCGGCCACCATTAATGATGGTACACAAAATGTTTTTATAGGAACTGAAACAGGAGGAGCCTCACAAGCACTCGGTTTCGATGGCAGTAGAAATATAGGTATAGGATATCAAACTATGACCGATATGAACCATACCACTGGTACAGATAATATTGCCATTGGTTACTCCTGTATGGTTAATTTCCAAAGAGGAGTAGGTAATATAGTAATAGGAGATAATGCCGGGCCGACTTTTGTAGGGGCCTCGAGTCAGAATAATATATTAATAGGTAGTGCGGTAGATATTATCTCTGATGGTGATGATAATAAATTTATACTTGGTACAGGCACATCTAATAAGTATCTTTTATCGGGAGACTTTGGGACTACCTCAGAGTGTAAGTTAGGAATAAACATGTCTAATGAAACCCCATCCGCAACTCTAGAAATACATAGTGGAGGTAATACTTCAGCTACTGATGCCTTACTTATTGGTGATTCTCTAAATGCCACTACATTATTACAACTTAAAGATGATGGTAGTTTAACAATAAATGAAAGTTTTACTCTTCCTATTGCCGCACCTACTGTAAATGGTATGACAATGGTTGGTCAGACAAGTGGGTTGATGGCGTGGGGATTCCAACAGGCACATTTACAGGTACAGTCATTATCAGGAAGTGCAGTGGTCGGAACTAGTAGTCTGAATCTTATTACCGCATCTGGCGTAACAATAAGTTTAGAACAACCAAGTGCCACTATTCACGGCACACAAATAATTGTTAAGACGATGATAGATGTCAGGGTAGATATAGATAGTGCAATTAGTGGTACTATCGATGGTCACGCTTCAGGAGTGTTTATAGATGGAGATATGGATTATGGTATATTCATTTGTGATGATACAGACTGGTACATTATTGGGGGCGCTGTAGAGACTCCTTGATTGTATATATAATAAAATAAGTTAAGAAGTGGTTTTTTAGTATCATACGCCAAAAAAAACAGTCTTTTAATGTTTGGCAGATATTTATTAAAAAATAATCTTTATTAAAAATAAAAACAATAAAAAATGGCAAATAAAGTATTTGTAAGTCCAGGTGTTTTCACATCAGAAAAAGACTTGACATTCGTAGCACAGTCTGTGGGTGTCACCACACTTGGAATAGTAGGAGAAACAACAAAGGGTCCAGCGTTTGACCCAGTATTCATCACAAATTATGATGATTTTAGAGCAATATTTGGAGGACTTAATAGTGAGAAGTATCCAGACACAGGAACAGCCAAATTTCAAGTACCATACGTAGCTAAATCATATTTAGAAGAATCAAATCAATTATTCGTAACAAGAGTATTAGGATTTACTGGTTATGATGCAGGCGATGCTTGGATAATTAGTGCTGCTGGTGATTCAGGAAGTACATCAACAAATGGTCAAACATTAGCAGTTATAAGATCTAGAGGGTCATACTCAGCTAATATATTATCACATGATGTTAATGAAAGTGGCTCAACGTGTACCCCAAGCGGGTTAACGGCAACGATTGATGGTACTAGTGGCACAACAGGAGTTAAAGATACATTTACCTTAACTGCCAACACTGCTGTTGGATCAGCATTTATATATACCGTATCCTTAGATCAAACAAAGAAAAATTATATCTCTAAAGTATTAGGTACAACACCGACAGACAGAACAGATACTGTTTTATATGTAGAGGATATTTACCCGACCATTATTGATAGTATTGATACTTCTGGAGCAGCTAGTGGTGTAACACCAACCATAGTGGCAACTGACACTTTTGAGAACTATTTAGAAAAATTTAGAACACCTAACACTCCTTATGTTGTTTCGGAGTTAAGAGGGTCAAATGTATTTAGACTATTCAGATGTGTAAGCATATCGGATGGTGATACTGCAAACAAAGATATAAAAATATCAATAATAAATGTTAACTTTGATACCAAAACATTTGATCTTATCGTTAGAGGATTTGCTGATACCGATGGTAACTTAAATGTATTGGAGCAATTCACACGATTGGATGTTAATCCAGCTTCTGCCAATTATATTGGTAAACAGATTGGAACTTCCGATGGTGAATATGCACTTAGAAGTAACTACATAATGATTGAGATGGATAGTAATTGTCCTGACGATGCCTTTCCTTCAGGTTTTGAGGGTGTTGTCGTTAGGGATTACCCTACAGGATGTACTCCAGCGTTGATTGCTCCTTATCCTGTATATAATCAGGAATATGAACCAACAGTACGATCAATACGAAAAGAGTATTTAGGGTTTTCTAATATCACAGGTATTGATGCCAGTCTTTTCACTATGAAAGGATATATGGGAACAGGTGATGTTTATTGGACAGGAACAACCAAAGGATTCCATATGGATAGTGGTGCTACTGTAGTTTTAAAGGCTGACGGGACGCAAGCATTTGATGTTGGTCCTGGTGCGTTTAGAACTGATGCTTTAGCAACGGCTGAAGATGTGGGATACCAAAGACTTACAGGAAGGAAGTTTACTTTCTTACCTTACGGAGGTGCTGATGGTTGGGATGTATTTAGAGGACAAAGAACTAATACGGATAACTTCGTCTTTAGTACAACTGTTGGTACGGCATATGCGGATTCAGTTCCGGCATTTTGTTCCACTTCAAATTGTGGTCCATTTAGTGGATTATTAGGAGACTCTGATTATTACGCTTACCTTTACGGTATAGAACAATATCAAAATCCTGAAACTATAAATATTAATGTATTTGCGAGTCCGGGTATTGATTGGGATAATCAGAAGTTATTGGTTAAACAAGGAATTGAGATGGTTGAGGACGATAGAGCGGATTCACTATATATAATCGATTCACCATTTGTTGGTGATGTTACTGGACTTATCGATAGTAGTTCTACTGCTACTGATGAGATAGTAGGTGATTTAGATGGTGCGGATATAGACTCAAACTATTCAGCTACATTCTGGCCTTGGGAACAAGTTAATGACTCCGAAAATGGAGTAAGGATTTACTTACCACCAACATTGGATGTTGTAAGGAATATCGCTTACACTGATAATATCGCTTTCCCTTGGTTCGCATCTGCGGGTGTAAACAGAGGATTGTGTAACGCCAACAGAACAAGATGGAAACTTACACAAGATGATAGAGATGACTTATATGAAGCTAGGATTAACCCAATAGCTACATTCTCAGATACTGGGGTTGTAATATGGGGTAACAAAACTTTACAAGTTAAATCATCAGCATTAGATAGAATCAACGTAAGAAGATTATTACTTCAAGCAAGGAAACTTATATCTGCTGTAGCTCTTAGATTGTTATTCGAACAAAACGATGAACAAGTAAGACAACAGTTCTTGGATTTGGTTAACCCAATCTTAGACAATATCAGACAGGAAAGAGGTTTAACAGACTTCAGAGTTACTGTAAGTAGTGATCCTATTGAGATTGACAGAAATGAGTTAAAAGGTAAAATATATATCAAACCTACTAGAAGTTTAGAATTCATAGAGGTTGAATTTAACATAACACCAACTGGAGCATCTTTTGATGACATTTAATAGATGCGTCCAGTCTTTTTTATAAAAAATAAGAAATGAGAAAAGTAAGAATAACTAAGGAACAGTTGGAGACAATAGTTGAATCAACTTTGAATACTGATCAAACTGAAGTGGTTAATGAAGAATTATTAAATGAGGAGCCAAGTTTTTTGGATCCTATATTATGGAATGCAATTATAGATGCTGCACAGAACTTTGATGTTGCTACAATAATGGATCTTTTTAGTAAGTTTCAACAACTTCAAGCACTACTAGGTGGTTTAGGTGGTCTCGGTATTATTACCGGCATATTAGCCTTTATAAGAAGGGGATTTAAAAAGTGGGATAAAGAAGAAACAGAGAAGGCAGCAGCAATTGTAGATAAATTGAAGAAGAACCCACTGATGAGAAAATAATCAGTGGTCTACTTATTTATATAATTGTAGACTTTATCCAGTACTTTTTGTATGTCATTCATAATCCTATCCAGGAATAGAGTTACTAAATTGACTACACATAATAAAGCATAGAACTTAACGGATTGTGCATTATTTGCAACAATACTAAATACTAATAAAATAGAACATAATACTATTCCTATTTTTGCTATTTTTTTGCTAAACTTTTTCATAACTATTGTTTTTAGTGTTTATTGATACTACAATATACGACAATTATCTGAGAAAACCAAATTTTTCTTTAAATAAATTTGTTAATATTTATAATAAATAGTATATTTGTAATAGATGAGACGTATAATAATTACAGAAAACCAAGTTAGAGACGTTATTAGTTCCCTAGTGACTGAAAGTCCTTATGTGAGGGGTTATATGTTCGACTGGGATGACAATATCCTATTCATGCCTACAAAGATACGCATGGAAAAGAAAACCCCTCAGGGGTGGGTTGGTGTGGAAGTTTCCACTGAAGAATTCAGAGATTTAAGAAAAGATCCAAACTACAGACTTTTAAATAATGATCCTATTAAGGCATATCATAATTTCAGAGACGATAACCAATATATTATAGATATTAATACTGCATTAGATGGAGAGAAATATGGTCCTAGTTATGAGAAATTCATTGAGGCTATAGAATATGTTCACCCATTCTCAATAATAACGGCAAGAGGACATTCTCCTGGTGCTTTAAGAAAGGGAGTGGCAGAATTGATATTTCATGCTTTTGATGAAGAAGGGATTAAAACACTGGCAGATAATATAAGAGAAAAGCTTGGAATGGATGCCGAAGAGTATGCCGACAATATGGTTATTGATTATTATTTGGATGCTCAAAAATATAATCCAGTTTCTTCTGATGAATTTATCGACAGAATGAAAGATAAAGTAGGAGCTAAAATTGACCCTTCAAATCCTGAACAAGGAAAGAAGTTGGCGATAGCGGAGTTTGTTGATGGTGTTATTCGTGAAGTTGAAAAAGCCATAAAAAATGGTGAAAATATAGAAAATATAAGCTTCGGTTTTTCTGATGACGATAAATCAAATATTGATATTGCAGAGAAACTCATTCAAGATGAGCTAAACAAAAAATATCCTGACGTTAAATTTGTGGTATATGATACTGGCGATGCGGGGGATATTCTCAAAATTAAAAAGTATTAATTCCCCTTTTTTTTAAAAATTCGGATATTTATTAAAAAAGAAATACAATTTTTAAAATAATAACTATAAAATAAAAAGACAAAGATCATGGCAGATTTATTACTGGGGATGCCCTACACATATGAACCGAAAAGAAAGAATAGATTTATATTCAGGTTCCCGACAGAATTAGGCATCGCAGAATGGTACGTACAGAGTGCATCGCGACCAAGTCTACAACAAACGGAAGTGGAGATTCCTTTCCTTAATACAAAAACATGGGTCATTGGTAGATTCGAATGGAACACCATTGACGTGACATTCAGAGATCCTATCGGTCCTTCAGCTTCACAAGCATTGATGGAATGGGTGAGATTACATTCTGAATCAGTAACTGGCAGACAAGGATATGCTGCAGGATACAAAAAAGTATGTTACTTGGAGATGTTAGATCCAACAGGTGTTGTTGTTGAAAAATGGGAGATGCAAGGTACCATGTTGACAAACGTTAACTTTGATGCAGTGGATTATGGTGATGATGGTTTAGCTACCATTACAGCTACACTGAGAATGGACAGATGTATCTTATTGTTCTAATACATTAAGACACACATAAAAAATATGACCTCTTATCAGAAATGGTGAGAGGTTTTTTATTGCAGTTTTTTGAAAACTAATATTTATTTGCGTACAAATTATATTATATTAACGTAAAAGTTTTAATTTATGGAAAAGCAAGTAAACACTGAACCTACATTTGAAGTACCTTATGATGTTATTGAGTTACCGTCAAAGGGAAAGTTATATTTAGGTAATAAATCAACGATAAAAGTGGAGTATTTAACTGCCACAGATGAGAACATATTAACATCACCAAACTTACTACAAAATGGTAAAGTATTAGAATATCTTTTAAATAACAAAGTCAAAGATGATGAAATAAAAGTTAACGACTTATTGGTCGGTGACAGAAATGCCATTATGATATTTTTAAGAGCTACTGGTTACGGTGAGATGTATCCTGTTAAGTTTAATGATCCACAAACTGGTGAGGAGTTTGAAACAGAGGTTAACTTATCTGAGTTGGGAACTAAAGAGTTGGGTGCTGATCCGGATGAAAAAGGTGAATTTTCTTTTCACTTACCTAGAACAAAGAAAGAAATTAAGTTTAAGTTATTAACTGCGGGAGATGAAGATGCAATTATTAAAGCTGTAGAAAAAAGAACAAAGATTACAAAATCACAGATTTCTCAGACTTTGACTTATAGATTGGAGAAACAGATAATGGAGATTGATGGTGAAAGAGACAAAAACTATATTTCAAAGTTTGTTGCTTATATGCCAGCTTATGATTCTTTAATGTTCAGAGAGTATGTAGAAGAGATTGAACCGGGTGTTGATTTGAACATCGAGGTAGAAACCCCATCTGGGGAATATCTTCGGACACTCCTTCCAATTACAATCCGCTTTTTTTGGCCTAACCTTAAGCTATAGAACACATCTTTTAAGGGAAATTTATGTTATGGTAAAGCATTTGAGATTCTCATATGGGGATGTACTGAGAATGCCCGTTTATGAACGTAGGTATTTTATTGGAGAGTTTCAGAGGGAGATTGATCAACAAAAGGAAGAGCAAGAGAAACAAGAAAGAAAAATGAAGTCAAGACGTTAATAAATAATGCTTTTTTGATATTTATAAAAAAGTATGCAACCGATGGATAAAACGTCTAAACTGTTCTTACGAGAACAAATCCGTAGAATACGTAATTTAAATACTCGACTAGAGTATGGTGACTTCATTATGGAACAATTGAGTCCTGAGATAGATAAGGCATTAGAATCCATTAAGAAATTATTAAAAGATAAACTCTCATCCAAAACTGGCGTTTATGCTGGTGGTGCAGGTACCGGTATTGAATATGTTGACAATTATGTAGATAAGATTTTAGTCAATGATGTCTTAAAAAATACGGAAAAAAAGTTTTGTGGTCGCGGTGGGATGGTAAAGTGTGTAGATTTATTGAAAGGATTTTATGATGAATTCGATAAGTTAGAAAACCTAACTGTGTTTGATAGCGTTACTGAAAAACATAACGTATTGGTTAAGGAGTTAGAAAGTCATAAACCATTTGAAATCGCATCAAAACTAAAAGTAGAATTATTACCATTAACATTAGAGGGGGGACAATTGGATATGTTCATTAAATTTTATGATGAAGTTAAAAATGATTTAATTAATTATAAGGTAGTTTCTTCTTTCGATACCTTTATGGAAACAATAAAAGAGACAGTTCAAAAAGGAACTTTTTGTAAGAATCTTGGTAAAAAATGTATAACATATGATCAACAGGAGGATGTCAGAACTAATCATATTGATCATATTAAAAGTAAAATTGAAGAACATAAAAAATTATATAATATAATAGATGGTTTCATTCAAACTTTATGGTCAAAGAAAGAGGAGATAATGGATCATGAAAATATAAATGAAGCTGAGCTTGATGGTTTTATTGACAATATAGAATCTGTTTTAAAATCTAGTGGGTTTTTAAAGTGGGATAAGTTAGGTGGTATTTTTTCAGGGGTTGAGGTTGGAGAAATCAACTCTCAAACAGGAGTTTTCCAAATAAAAATCAATGCAGATGAAGTAAAGGAATTATTATCCAAATATTTGAGAAAACTTACACAAAGTAGATTAACACAATCAGATATTGCTAAGTTAATGAAGTATTTCGATACGAATATTGCTCCTCGTCTTCTTAAAATTATGGGTGGTCATGAGCAATACAAACGAAATATTGCCGACATCAAAGAACAGTTAAGAGAAGAATTCTCTGAAGCTAGTTTTTGTGAAACTTGTAAAACAAGAGAAGAGATAATTGATAAAGCCAAAAAAGTAATGAAAAAGTTCTTAATGATAGGATCCAAACTACCTAAAGGTAAATCAAATTTTGATTTTTTACAATCTAAATTAGATGATCTCTTAGTTGTTAATAAGGGAGAAACGACTGACTCTACTGAGGAGGGAGAAGAAACCACTATTAGTGTAGATAACTTAAAAGAATTTGCAGCCGACCCAAACAAAAGGTTTGATATTAAGTTCATCCCTGGTACGGATATGAAAAATAAGTTAAGTCAATTTATTGATGCGAATAAAAAGGGATTAAGTGGTAACTTTTTAAAACATAATCCTTCAGCAGGGTATATTGAATTCCGAGCATTTGATAGGGGTAAGAATGAAAATTTACAGTTTGTCATTTTTGGTGTTGATAAAGGATTATCGTACCCTAAAACATATAAAAAAGTTGTTGTTAAATACAAAGATAATAACGGTAAATGGGTGGATAAGTTTCCAGGACAAGGAAAATTTAGTATGAAGATAGATGATATCACCAAAAAGTAATAGTTAATGCCAGGAGAACCAAATAGCGATAAATTAAAAGAGTATAAAAAGCTCTATAAAGAACTGATGGCAGATGAACTCTCTAGATTAGAGGCTTCAGAGAAAATCAATTCGTCAATGGATTCTTATTTCCAAACCCTACAAGATAGTGTAAAGGCTCAAAAAATCATCGCTGAGCAACTAGGTGAGATTGAGAGTATGGAAGCTAAGATTCTAGAATTGAAATCATTGAACAATGATGAAGATGCGGATACCATTAAGTGGATGGAGAAACAGGTCAAAAATAGAAGGAAAAAATTAGAAATATCCCAAAAGAACCTTGATATTCAAAAACAAGAAGCTAGTCTACTTAAATCCTCGGTTAATTGGGGAAAGAAAAAACTTAAAGACCTTTATGAGGAGCATTTTGCAATAATGAAGATTCATTCTTATTTGCAAGAGTCTGATAAGGTAATGAAAGATACTGCCATTTCTATGGGTCTCACAGGAAGTAGGGCTGGTCAACTTAGAGGAAACATGATGGAAGCTGCATCTAATGCGGCAGTATTGGGTGTTTCTATGGGTGAGATTGGAAGGGCTACACAAAATTTCTCTGCGGAGTTGGGGAGGTCAATGATACCTTCAGCACAACTAATGACAGATTTTGCTGAAGTGGCTAAAAGTACAGGATTAAGTGCTGAAGAAGTTGGTACGTTTGGTGGTAAACTGCAAAAAGCAGGTATTCCTGCCAATCAAATGAAAAAGACCATGCAGGATCTGGTGGATTCATCAGCATCTATGGGTCTTAATGTTAAGGAGATGGCTACTTCATTGGCTCAGAATATTGGGTTGATGAATAAACTACATTTTAAGAATGGTGAGAAAGGACTTATTAAGATGTTGGAGATTTCTAAGAGATTCAGAATAGAAACTGGTGAGATTGCGGCATTATCCGAAAAGATATTTCGCCCTGAGGGTGCTATTGAGTTAGCGGCTAACTTACAAATGATGGGCGGTGAAATGTCAAGATTGGGTGATCCAATGACATTAATGTTTAAAGCTCGTAATGCACCTGATGAGTTGGCGAAATCTTTTGCTAAAGCCACAGCCGAATCAGCAATATTCAACAAAGAAACAGGTAAGTTCCATTTTTCTGCCTTAGAGATGGACAGACTGCGACAGGTATCAGAGATGACAGGACTCTCTATGGATAGTTTAACTGAATCTTCCAGAGCTGCCGCAAGAGAATCTATGATTGCTGGTAAGTTAGGATTTAGTATTGATGATAAAGATAAAGCATTGTTAGCATCGGCTTCAGAATTTAAGGATGGGGAGTTTAAGATTAAACTACCAGGTGGAGATATGGTGGCAATGAAGAACCTAACCAGATCTCAGGTGGATGCTATTTCCGATAACCAAAAATCATTAAAAGAAAGAGCCTTAGAGGCGCGAACATTTGATGAGTCCTTTAAAGATTTAATTAATACTCTTAAAACAACATTCTTACCATTCCTTAATGTTTTAAATGTAATAACACCATATATTCAAGAATTCTCAACATGGGTAGCATCCTTACCAGAATACGGTAAATGGTTAATGGCTGGTTTAATTACAGCCTTGGGTGTTGGGGGTAAAATGGCAGGTATGTATATTGGAATGAGGATGCAAGCTGCGGCAGTATCACGTGGAACAACATCAGCTTTAACAAGTACAGGTAATATTGGTGGTGGCGGTGGACCGGTACCAGCAGCTGCCGGTAGACAAAGTGGTTTTATGAGTCAACTATTGAAGATTAGCCCTAAACAGTTATTAGCATTTGGTGCGGCATTTATATTAATAGGAACAGGAATAGCCATAGCCGCATTAGGTATGGCTCAGTTCGTTAAAGCATTTAAAGGTTTATCTCCTGAAGAAACAGCCGCCGCCCAATCGGCATTATTAGGGTTTGGAATTGCAATAGGTATCCTCTTAGTCGCATTAACGGCTCTAGCTTTTGCTGGACCAGCTTTGGCACCAGGTATTGTAGTATTATGGGCTTTTGGTGGTGCCGTTGCCCTCATAGGTGCAGGAGTTGGCATTGCAGCCGCAGGTATTTCTCTATTAGTAACCGCTATTGGGGGACTCGACCCTGCTAAATTATCAGGTGTAGGAATAGGTATGTTATCGGTTGGTGCTGCAATAGGGATATTGACGGCATCATTAGTTGCGGCAGGGATATTATGGATACCAGCATTGGTAGGCATTGCGGTATTAACAGGTGCTATTGTAGCGTTAGGTGTAGCGACACAAACTCTAAATACAGGAGCGTTGGAAAGTATATCCAATCTTTCTGGTATGAGTTCGGATAAAATAGATAAACTAAAAGCATTATTTGAAGCAGCAGCCAAAGCAAGACCATTATATATTATACATACACCTATAATAGTTTCCGGAACGGTAACGTTGGATGCTGGGGATGTACAAATGGATTTAGATATGGGTATGGTAGCTAAGAAAGTTACAGACGTTGTACAGAGTCAATTATTCCTAACAAAAGAAGGAACTACACCGGGAGTAGTTTAAATTTGACTTTTAACCTTTTATTTCTTTAATTGATCATGCCTAGTTTAATTATTTTGCATTTAAACTATATTACTATAAATTAAGCATTAAGGTATTTATATAAAAAGCATAATTTATGGCTCTCGATACATTAGGTGTAGTTTCAAACGAATATAGAAAAAGATTATTATTAAGGAACTTGGTAAATTCTGATGACCCTTCTAGGTTATTCAATTTGGGGTTAGCCATGTTACTACCTCAACAATATACTACACAACAGTCAGATAGTAGACAATTTGTTGCTACTGCAATTAGTATTAAAAATCTAATAAAAAATACTTTCCAAGGAGATGGTAGTGGGATAGGTGATAATACAACCAGTAGAGCCTTTGTTAATCAAGATTATACATACAATAAACCTTACCCTTTAGGCGTTGGTGATAATGAACCTTTAAGAAATGCGGAAGAACAAATAACAGAGTTCCCACCAACACAAAGGAAAACTTATGATGTGGGTGCTTTTGATAAAGCCCTAAACATAAATGGTCAAGGTGTTGATACTCAAAATATCCCAGATAAACAAAAATTAAAACGGACTACTAACACCAATAGTGATGTGAGTCAATTTTATTGGAAAAAGGACGATCAATTTGAGATTGGAGATAAAAAAGATTTATTGAGTTTCACCCAAAGTTTATTAAAGAATTATAAAAGTGATAGTATTGGTAAAGTTATTGACCAATCCCAAACTCGATACCAAAAACCTGATGGTACAGGAGACTATTCCAAAGGAAGTAATATTAAAGACATTGATGATCCTCAAAAGTTAGCTAGAGAATTTACTGTTGAGAAACCATATAATACCATTGGCGATTTAATAAGGCATGATGCACCTTTTGCTGTAGAATCAGGTAAAAGTGTTTTGGGTGATGATGGTTTTGTAAGGATTGCCCCTACCCAAGGATTTAAAACTGATGGGTATAAAAGTCTTATGTTTTCATTAGAAAATTTAGCATGGGGTGGTAATAAAGGTAGTGATTCCCCCCAAGATAACTACACATCCGATTTACCTTGTTTGGAGAAAGGTCCAAATGGAGGAAGAATAATGTGGTTTCCCCCTTATGGTATTACCATAACGGATAATAGTACTATTAACTGGCAAAGTACTAACTTTGTTGGTAGAGGTGAACCAATATATACCTATAATAATACTGAAAGAAGTATGACATTACAGTTTAAAGTACTTGTTGATCATCCTTCAATACTTAATGTAGTCAAAAACCAAAGTTCAATATCTATTGACCAGTTCTTTTCAGCCACAGGTGGTAAATTAGACGATACTATTAAAAATAAGTTAGGGTATTATTATAAAAAAATGGCACCAGGACATAAGGACAAACTTAATGTTGAGATGGCTACTAAAGATGGTTTTGATGTAACTAGTCTCAAGGTAAATGCAAGTTTCTCCGTCCCAAATGACGTTAATCTAACCGTTTATTATAGTGCCGACACTTCTAACTTCCTTTTAAATGCAACAACTAACCCTTCTAATACTTTTAGTGTTACCACATTTATAGATAAGTTATATGAAGTTATTGATAAGGTATCTATAGAATTGGTAGGGGCAACAAGTGATAGTATTACCAAACCATCTCATTGTAGTGGAAGTACCGATACAGATGCATCTTATAGTGTGGCTAGGATTGATAATTTTAAAACTTATATTAAAAGTACCATATTAGCCCGCGCTCAAAGTGAAAATAATTTGGCTAAAATTAAGGGTATAGAAGAGATTGATAAATATATTATAGATAAGAATGAACATCTCGATCACCATTTAGATTGTAATTGGGAGCAATGGCAATCATTAACGGTTAAAGTTACTTATAACCCATCCAGAGATGATGCTTTCACTGCCCAACTAGCTAAAATAGACCCCAATTTGACAGCTAATGACTCCACCGTAAGAATTGGCAAAAGTGCCATACCATTGTGTGAGTCAGAATATTTTGAGGCAATGGATGAAAACACTAGATTTACTTTCTTTAATAATGTTAAATCTCAGTTGGACTATTTCCATCCTAGTTTTCACTCTATGACTCCAGAAGGTTTCAATAGTCGATTAACATTTTTATTACAATGTACTCGTCAAGGACCTTCAATACAGCAACAACCAAACACACCAACTAATATGGCATTCGGTAGACCACCAGTTTGTATTCTAAAGATAGGAGATTTTTATTATACCAAAGTAGTGATTGATAGTGTTAATATTAGTTATGATGAAAACTTATGGGATTTAAACCCCGAAGGTATAGGAGTACAACCGATGATTGCTACAGTAGATTTAAATATGAAGGTTATTGGGGGTTCTAGTTTAGTAGGACCAGTAACCAAACTACAAAATGCATTATCCTATCATTTCTTTGCTAACACTGAGGTTTATATGGGTAATGAGTTTACATCAGGGGAGATACAAGAACCAATTATTCCCCCTAAGCCAGAACCAAAGAAAAAACCTGACTCAGTTAAAATCATTGATGAGGTACCTGAAGCACCAAAAGTGACAATTCCAAGTCTGAGTGGTATTACCGGTCTTCACTGGGTAATGGATGGTCAAGTATTAGACAATGCCGGCATTACGCAGGATAAGGACGCATTAACTCAATGGGATCACTTTAAAACTATTGCATCGACAACGATCTCTTTAGATAGGGCAGTGACAGCTTCGGATAATGGCGGCAAAGGATATATAGAAGTACAAGCACAAGTCATTGGAGCAGTGTCGGGTAGTAAGAGTGAAGTAATGAAAATTAAAGCAGGGGATCCTCACACTAATATTAATATAGTTATAAATGGTGTGGTACTTCCTATGGTAATTAAAGCTGGAAGCAATCTCCATGCTCAACCTGTAAGTATTAAAGTTTCTTATAAAGATAATCCTGGTAACTTTATTAATAGTGATGAAATTTATATACCTGC
>TARA_R110000824_G_scaffold73856_3_pt1 | contig 14592 bp, 5 predicted proteins | sample TARA_R110000824 | Tara Oceans TARA_R110000824 (sample SAMEA4397747) | marine metagenome | biome: Polar Biome; feature: [MES] marine water layer (ENVO:01000295) within the mesopelagic zone...; material: water (ENVO:00002006), including particulate matter (ENVO:01000060) such as...... | reverse complement strand
CAACAGGTTCAACGGCAGGTATAAGAATATTATTCAGTCCTGTATTTGCTGATTCTACGGTTGATTTACATGGTGTAACTTTATTTAAAGCTCACCATGACTTAGCCTCAATGTCTTATAATAAAGACGCTGCAAATCCATTTTTTCAAAATATACAATTTTTTAATAGATATAGTTTTTCTTTTAAGTTGCCTATAAATTATACCACGGTAACTGATTGGAAATTATTGCTTCATGCAGGACAATTTGGATATAGAGCAAATAATATATTAGATGCTGAAGATACTCAACAAGTATATTTTGACAATATATCATTGTTAGCCGAGGAAAATGACACCATTACAGTTTTAACTGATAATAGAGTAAATAGTTCAAATCCTATGTTTTATTCTGCAAATTCAGATTCTTGGGTTAATAATTTAGTTCGTTGGAATAACCAAAATTCTAAGTCTAATTATGATTATATTAATGGAATGTTAAAAATATGTGATTCTAATTTTGATTCAGGTAATCCTCAGGCAATAGTTTATCATGATAAAGATAGGGGGTGGAGAGCAAATTATGATTTAATCCCATCTCCTCCAGAGGTTTTCTCTAGAGTTTATGATGATACTGAGCTAGCAGATGAACGTTTTAACGCTATTGATTATTTTAATACTAAATACGAAGGACAGTATTTTGATTTTCAAAGTGGTGCATATGGCCAAACTAATAAACAAAATTGGAAATTAGACCAATTTGGGGCAGGGGTTCATCAAGGTATACTATTGGCTCATGTTCATGGAGCTATTCATCCGCATAGCAACGAGGACGACCATTTTCCTAAAGCAAATGACCTTAACGAAACACCTGCATTAAATAGTCCTAAGGCTTTATATGATATGGATAGGGATTATTATAAAGCACATTTCACTGATAATATAGAGAATATTGAAAAGGAAGATGGTGGGATTGAAGATTTTGCTGCTGTTGCTGGTTGGACTTTTAATCAGAGTAATGATTTTTCTAATATGGTACAAGGAAGTAGAGTTACTGGAGATGGCTGGACTTCGAAAACATTTCATGTAAAAGGACATCATCCACTTTTAAATGAAAATATAGGGATGCATGATTTAGCTTCTTCTAATGTTGATAAAATTCATTCTATAGACTTTACTTTTTTATGGGAATTGTTTGGAAGATGGGGAGAAGCTACAGGAGCAATAGATGGGCAGGTTGATGGGCCACAAGCACCAAAATTTGTCATTAGATGGGGCCCAGTCATGGATAATTCGCATATTTCAGAAGTAGAAGAAACAAGATTTCAAGGTAGATATAAGATAGATAATGATAAAGGTGGGATAATGCTCTTAGGCTATAACCAAATTGCTTATTCAATGCATAAGCTTTTTGATGAAAATAAAAATAAATATGAATATTATGGAGAAGACGAAGAAATCCTTAAAGAATACAGTTATACATGTTCAGATGAGTATCTTGAGGGAGAGATAAAAGCTAGGATTAAATTTGAATTAAATCTTCCTTTTACTGGAGTAGAGACACTTTCTGCAGATACAAATTTAGCTGTTTCTGTTATTGTTAAAGAAGGCAATGTTACAACAAGTTATCGCACATTATTAGAAAGAGTAGGAGAAGGAAACGGTATATGGAGAAGGTCGATTAAAGTTGCAGATAATACAGCAGATTGGGATGATATAAAATCTGTAAACCATGGGAGTGGATATTATAAAGGAAATAGACTTGGAAGAGGAACTTCTTGTTGGGAAAGATTAATGGTTGAAAAATTTGATGTTAGATATACGAGCAAAAGTTATATAGATACTTCTACAAATTTTAATTTAAGTCCACACCAGTATGCTATAGGTTCAAAAAATGGTGTTCAAGCTAATTTTGCATTTGGGGCATTAGAGAATTCTTCTGGTTGGGCTCAAAGAATTTTTGTTTTAGCTGCAACAAGTGTGAATAGATTTGGGGAAGAATCCGCATTTCATCCTGGGGTTGAGCGCATAGGAGAAGATTTTAGTGGTAGCCCTAATATCCAGCATAGCGAAGCTCCAAGTATTACTGTTGGAATGACAGCTTCTCAGCTTGGGGATTCTTATATAAAGGAAACAAAATTTTATATGAGAGACACTGAATCGGATATATGGTATTTACAATTTTATATTAATCATAAGAAAAAAAGAATGTATTCTTCAACATCTGCAATAAGCTCTCCAGGAAGGCTAGTACCTACTTCTAATATATATGAATGGACTCTTGATAGAGAGAACTTTAAAAACTTTAATGAAATCAGTAGTTATGAATCCGAGACAATGGTATCTCAAGAAGATGGTGAAAGAAATAGTAGTCTAGTTGCTGATTATAAAACTTCTGTTGTTGCTAACAATAGACTTTATGCTGGTAATATAAAACAAGGGAATGTTGTTTATGGAGACAGAATGGCTAAGTCTCCTATTGGCAAATACAATATATTACCTGCTTCTAATTTTATTGATGTTGCAATTAATGATGGAGACGAGATTACGGCATTGGCTTATTATAAAGATAAATTATTACAGTTTAAAAAGAGAAAAGTATTTGTTATTAACATATCAGGGGACTATGAATTTCTTGAAGATACATTTGATAATGTTGGGGTATTACATCAAGCTTCTGTAACAAAAACACCACATGGTGTTGTATGGGCGAATAAGACGGGTTGTTACCAATATAATGGTCAACAAATGACTAATTTGATTGATAATAGAATTCCTTCAACATCGGATTATGCTAATATTGCAAATAATCATTGGCTTGCAAGTATATTTAATGGGGATTGTGTCGTTGGGTATATACAAGATAGGGATACGCTATTAATTAAATGGACATCTGAAAATCACACTAACTTAGTTACACCTGATTCATGCAGTTACCATTATCCAACAAAATCCTGGATATTTAATCATAAATCTATAGCTGGGGATGGGAATCCTTCCGAGACAGGTTCTGTATCTAATATGATTACTGATATTAATGGTGATTTATTGTATTATCGTTTTAATAATTCGCTTCTTACATATAATGGAATTAAAAAATGGAATAATGCTTCAACTGTAACAGGGTATAAGATTTTTTATTTTACAACAAAAGATTTTACGTTTGGGAATATAGTTAATAGAAAAAAAATATATAAGATTTATATTACTTATAAAACGACTAATGGTTCAAATTCATTAGTATTAGTTAAAGCAGGAACAAATGGTGGTTCTCAAGCTGTTGCATTCAGTGCTTCTGCGAGTAGATTCGCTGGAACTTCTTCTACGGCATGTTATCATGCAAGTAATGGTCTTCTTGATACAGGTGGAGATTGGAAAATAGCAGAATTAAAATTTACAACACCAAGTACATTTAATAATATATATTCGTTTCAATTACAATTTATTCAAGCATCTGTAGAACATTCCATTGATTCTGGTTTTGAAATTAACGATATATCTATTGTATATAAAACAAAAAGAACTAAATAATGTCTAATTTACAACATATAAAAGCCTCAAGAACACAAGTTTTAAATACATTTCCCACAAAAACATTTGGCAAGGATGGTGATATTGTTATATCAAGAATTAATGGCAAGGGTGTATTTTTATGTTCAAAGGCTGCTGGTATGTGGTATGCTGCAAATCAAATGGAGGAACTTAAAAAGGTTGGTAAAGCAAGAGCTGATAGTTTATCTGTAAATAAATTACAAATAAATGATATGCTTAATGCTGAATCATTGTCTGATAAGTTTTTAATTAACGAGAATGGAACAATCAAATATAGGACAGGTGAAGAGGTTGTTGGAGATTTATCTATCCCTATAAATAATATCGCCTATAAGACGGCATATTGCTCATTAGGACAGTATTCTGATAAAGACTCGTGTGAATCAAATGGTGGTACTTGGTATTATTCAGAGAATGATTCTCATGATAGTATAAGTAGCACCCCAGAAAATCAATTATTAACTGTTGGGCAATCCATTGGTGGTGTTGATGCAGAGTCTACTCTTACTTATGATGGTTCAACACTTGAAATTAAACGTAATACAGATTATGATGATAATTGGCAAACATCAGCACAGGATACTTTATTAAAGTTAAGTAATTCAGATAAAAGTGCTATTATGAATCTTGATAGTGATGGAGATTTAACATTAGTTCCTGATGGAGATTTAATCTTAGACCCTGTAAGTCAGAAAACAATTATAAATGCAACTGATGAACTATACTTTGATGGAGGAACTCATACTTATATATATGAACAATCTGATGATATTTTGAGAATAGCTGTTGGTGGAGATGTGATAATGCAATTATCGGAAAAAGGAGATGATGGTAATGAGGTTCATTTTGGTTCAAGTTGTGTAGGATTTACTCAATTAGAGCCAACTTATAATGCATCTACTACTACTGTTGATTTTAGGCATTCTAATAAGCAATTTGTAACATTCGGAAGTGGAAATATAACAAATTTAACATTAACATTCCCTTTGGCATCAGGTAATTTTGTATGTTTAATAAAACAAGATGGTACAGGCAGTAGAACTATTACTAATTATAAAGCTATGGAATTTGATGAATCGGCAGCAGATGGTTCTGCATCAGTTAAGTTTGCAGGTGGAAGTAATCCAACATTAACAACAGATGCTAATCATGTTGATATACTCTCATTTTATTGGGATGCTGATAATGAAATAGCTTATGGTGTAGCAACACTAGATTTTCAGTTTTAATGGCTACTGTTAATTTATTACCTAATGCAGATGTATCAAATGATTGGACTTTATCTACAGGTTCTGATGTTTATGCTTTAATAGACGATGACCATACACTTCCTGTAGCGATGGATGTTAATTATTTAAGTGCTACTGCTGCAGGGAAGGCTTGTATTTTCCAATTACAAGATTTTACTGAAGGCCATAGCTCTATAGATGGTGTTCAGCTTGTTTTAAGAGCAGGGAATGATGGTAGGAGTCAAACATATGATTTAGAAACAAAATTATTGCCTGTGTTTGGGAGTGCTTATTATGATGAATCTACAGGGCCAGAAACTTCTAATAGATTTTATAAGACACATACATTTACAAATAGAACAACTTATGATGGTTCTAATGCTTGGACTAATGCAAGAGTAAATAGTTTAAGGGTAGGTGTTACATTAGATGCACATAGCGGAGGAACAATGAAGTTTACAAAGGCTCATGTTATTGTAACATATACAGAACCATTAGCAACAGATGATGCAATATTTTTTGGAACGAATTTTTAATGAGAGTAGTAATTTGTAAATGATGATAATAATTGATATATTTAATAGACGGATTGGACTAAAAAAGGAGTAAGATATGGCAAATGGATTTGACCCTTATGCTTTGGCACAGGGATTGATAGATACTACAGAGGCTGGTTATGGGGCGCAGCAAGCTCAGAAAATGGGAGATATTTCTACTGTTGAACAAGTGGGACAGATGGGAGAAGAATTTCAAAAAGACATCCTTTCTTCAGAAAGAGAACAAGAAAGGATATTAAATAAACAAAGAAAACCAGGACTTTTAGAACAGCTTGCTCCTATAGCTGCTATGTTTATTCCAGGAGGGCCTCTTATTTCGGGCTTAATAAGTGGGGCAATGGGTATGTATAGTGCGAAAAAAGGAGAAAAGCATGCGAAAGGAAAAATAGCTAAAGCAAGAGGACTTACTGGTCTTGACCCTAAATGGGCAAGGACTTTGTTTGGAAAAGAGGCAATTGTCGAAGAATCGAAAAAAGATACTATGCTTGATAAACTTCGAGAACAGACAAAGGTATCTGATTTAAGCTTATTGACCACAGGATTGGAAGACGCAGTAAAAGGATATGCAATGGGCGAGGCTGGAGAAGGTGTTACTGCGTCTATTAAAAATGTTAAACTTCAAAAAGCTCTTGAAGGAGCCGATATTGATTTAGAGAATATTGATGTAGATAAACTCAATAAGTTTAAAGCAGAGCATTTTGATAAGAGTTGGATGCCTGGTGCTGGCGATGTTAAAATTGAAGACTTAACAAAAATAGAAGACCCAAGATATCTTAAACAGATATTTGCAGATTTAAAAGACCCAGATAATTTATTAAAAGGTGATGGTTCGGGCGAAAAGGCAATGAAGTATTTAGCACTATTGGCTGATATGGCAGGCGGGGAGGATTATGTGCCATCAGAATAACAACATGGAGGAGTACAGATAATGGCAATGATTGACGATATAATGGCACAATTACAAAGTATGGGTATTAACGTCTCTGGTGGATTTACAGGACTTCCAGATATTAGCGGTTTTAATATTTCACAGGCTTTACAAGGACAATATGGATTGACTGAGCAACAATTACCACCAAGTATGTTTCAAGGGATATCTTCAGATTTGATTAAAGGTGGATTAGCAGGAACATATTCTCCTCAAGTTCAAGCAACTGGACAAACATTGATGGATAAAATGTTGACACAGGCTCAAGGTAAGGTTGGTAAACAGGCTTTTGGAGGTTTTGCAGGAAGTGGGCAGCAACAACAATATGCAGGTGGAATCAAGGATGTATATGGCAAGGGAATGACTGATATATTAGCAAAAACTGGACAACAAAGGGCTCAATCGATAAAATCGGTACAGGATATGATTAATCAGTGGCAGTCTCAAGCTAGTAAGATTAGATACGGATAAAATTTAAAATAAAGGAGGTTAGATGTCTAACCCATTTTCAGATGCATTAAAAGTAATTGAAGCGTTTTCTTCAGGTCATAAAAAACCTTCAGAAATTACACAAAATCAAGCACATAAAAATTTTAATAGTGGTGTTGATGCTTTGATTAGTATAATTGATAATTCTGCAAATCCAAATGATTTAGTTAATAGTGAAATATTGTCTAATAGTTTAACTTCAGTTGTTTCTCCTAATAATGTAGAGGGTGTTGTAAAACTTTCTCAGGCTAATCAAACTTTAGGGAATACAACTCAAGATTATGTGAATTATAAAGGAGCTATTGATGGAGGTTATGACTTATTAAATGAATGGGTTATGCCTGGAAAGTCTCCATCTCTTAAACCAGGAGATGAAGGATATGGTGAGATTGATATATTGTCTCAAAAAGCAGATATTCCTACCTTTACCCAAACTATAGACACTGGTGAAGAATTAATGGATGTAGCTTCGGATTTATATACAGTCGATAATATTAAGTCTGCTATTAATAAAATAAATAATTTTGAGTCATCTTTATATACAGACCCAATGAAAAAAGATAAAGAAGTTAAATTTATTAATCATTATTTTCTAGAAAATGAAGCAGGTGAGACTGTAGGAAAAGATGTTGATATAATTAATCGTATTATAGGAGAGGGTGGATTAAAGGATAAATTATTGACTGCATTGGCTGCTCTTAAAGACGATGATTTAATAACAAATAATGAAATCTATTATATTATTACAGGTGATGAAGTTGGATTGGAAACTGCAAGAACAGAAAAGATTGAGTTATCCAAGAATAATCTGATATCTTATAGGCGTTCTTCAAATTCAATTAGAAGTTATCAAAAACAAATATTAAATGCCATTGCTAAAGGACAAATAGATAAAGGGAGTAAAGCTATTGATATCTTTAATGCAACTCTTCTATTTGAAAATCTAGCTGTTAACGAATTAGACTTTAACAATCCTTTGTATGCTGAAATGGACGAGGAGGATATAAAAGCAAGTAAGCTTAGTGAATATGAAGGTATGAGTATTGGAGATGTTATGGCTAAGTGGGATAATGAACTTATAAAATATCACCTTATGTCACAGAAAGAATCTAAAAGATATAAATTATGGGCGAATCAAAACTTTGAATTTTCTGACCCAACTGTAGATGATATAGTATTAGAAAAAATAAGAAGGTCTTTGTCTAAATAATAAATATGGGAAATACTTTAGATTATGACTATAATGAAATTTTAGACATAGCAAAGCAGCATTATTCTATTGCTGATGGGACAGATGAAGATTATTGGAATGAAGCTAGGAGAGTACAGCCTGACCTTCCTGAATATAAAGATATAGTAAGCGAGGGTCATAATTATTCCGCTGACCCAGATGCTGCTATAGTCCCTCCTAATGTTGTAAATGCCTCTTTAGAGAATATAGATAAAGAATTTAAAAAACAAGATACTGAAATGGTCTTGGATTATGTTGAAAAGAGTACAGACTACCCTCCCGAAGTAAAACAAGCCGTTAAAGAGATTTCTAGACTTGAAAATACACCTGATATGCCTGGCCAATTTGGCTATGGCCCATATGCTATTAAACCCTTTGATTCTGACTTATTAATGACCAATCCATTGTATAATTCAATGCATAAATTATTCACGAGTAATCCTGAAGCATGGGAATCAAATGCATATCAAGGTGCTTATACTAGTTTAGGTATAGATAATAGTACTTTAAATCCTATAATGGATAAAGAGTCAGTAGCTCTTAGAGACCAAGAAAAAAATGATTGGGTTGATAAGATAAAACTTATAAAGAGAGCACAGGAAAATGAAAGAATACAGGGAATTATAGGAGAAGATAATTTGTCTGGTATGATGGGAGGTGATTTTACTTTAGGTGGAATGAAGGCATATAATCTTGATGATTTTGGAGATTGGGAAGAGGAGGGTCGTTATATTAGTTTATTTGGTTCTAAGCTTCCTTTACCTAAATATACCAAAGATTCGGATGGTTTATATAAAGAAATGGGAAATGTTGCACTAGAATCTAAAAAAAATCAAAGTATTTTTACTCTATTTGGAGATGAGTGGTTAAGAAAAAGAAACTTTATTCCATATTCTTTAAAACAAAACATTATGGCAGGTCTTAATAATTCGATTCCAGGACTTCATTATGCTGCTGAGTCTGGTAAAGAAATGTATGATATTAATTATGAGGATTATGACCCAGGTTTTCTTGGACATTTAACTGAGTTTGGAGCATCTATGTCAGACCCTATTAGTGTTGGAAGTTTTTTTATTCCATATATGGCTGGAGGAAAATTAACAGCACATGCATATAAAAAATCAGTTGGGGCTTATCATAAATATTTTTATCAAGGTTCTTCATTGCAAAAATGGTTCGCCAATGCAAATGGTAGATATATGATGAATAAGATTTCTTATGGTACAGTTGCAAATGGAGTAAAAAAAGATATTAAAAAGCTTATGGCTAGTGATGAACTTTATAGTTTTATATATAATTTGGGTGGGTTTGGAACTATGAGGGCTACGTTTGCAGGTTTAAATTCAAGGAAAAACCAAAAAATGAATTTAGGGAAATATGAGGGGAGTAATGGTACAATAAATTATTGGGATACGGTTAACGATTCATGGGAAGGGTGGAAAGAAGGCGCAGCTATGTCAGCGGTGTTACAGGGGAGTCATATGCTATTTGGGAGAGGTCATTTATGGCAGAGTAAACAATTTCCAGCACAATCTTGGTCAAGTATTGCTAAAAAAGCAGCTTTAAAAAGCGCAGAACTTGGGGTTTCAGGGGGAATAATGACCACTGTTCCACTTATGTTAAATGAAGATATAAAAAAACAATATTATGATGATGATGGTAATTTTGATTATGGTAAATGGTCGGCAGACACATTGGTAAATACAGGAATATATTCATTGTTTTGGGGAATAAGAAATTTTGATTTAAAATCTTTAAGACCAAAAAAGCCAGAACTTGATATTTATAAAGGGAAATATGAGCCATCTAAAGGTGATTTTACTGGAGATTCTAAAGTTGATATGTCAAACATTGTTATAGATTCAAAAAATAGCAATTCTATGATTATACCACGAAATAGGAACTTACCTAATTTTCTAAACACTATTAAGAGTGATATTATTCATGATATTAAACATGAAAATCTCAAGGTCCTTGATGTAGATTATTCTGGAAATGAAGAAAATAATCTTATTAACATATCTTTGGAAAATGTCAGTAAAGAAATGGGGCCAGAGACTCCATTTGAATTTTTTGATGAAAGTTTAAATATTGATGCAGGGCAAGTAGACACAGTCAGGGGTTTAAAATCTATACAAGCAATTGTTAATGACGCTATTGAGATACAAAATAAAGCAGCAATAACAGATGATGATGGTAATATTATGGGGGTTGATACAAGTAAATTAACTGTTGAGGATGCAAATTATCTTTTATATGTTGTGCCTTCAGCTTTAAGTTCTTATCAGGGGTATACTTTAAAATATCATGAGACGGATGAAGGTAGACAAGAATATATAAAAAGATATGAGCTTGAAAAGAATAACGGGAAACCATTAACCGATGAACAACGAAAGATTGTTTTAAAAGCTCTGGACATGAGAGTAAAAAGATTTGATATTATTAAGAAAGATTTTAATTCAGCATTATTACATGGAGATACTAAAGGGGAACAGATTATTTCTGATAATAAGTCATCTCTTAGCGAGGATATGTGGGAAGTTGTTAATATTGACAGCGAAGGGAATCCTGTGACAGGGGATATTCTTTATATGAATAAAGAAGAAGCCATCGAAGGTATCAATCAAGGAAAATTAATAAAAAAATCAGACGCTGAAAAACAAGGAATGGATATAGGCGAAGTTGAATCCTTTAATCAAGGGAAGCTTACTGAAATAGAGCGGGAAGATATGCTTGCTGCAGCAGTTGAAAAAGGCATAGCTAAATACGAAGAAAGGAAATCACCACAGAGCCCACAAATTCCAAAGTCTAAAGGAGATTATCCAGAATTTATAAAACCTTTTGAAAAAGGTAAACCTGGTTATGGAGCATTGGATAGAAAAATTAACAGTAAAATGAAAGCTTCTGATATTAAACATCCTTATGATATTGCTGTATTGGCAGGCCCAGACTCACCTATTAGTGCCAAAGAACTTACAAAGAGGGTTCCGTCTCTAAACAGTCTTATGAAGAGTTCAGGAAAAGATACTTTCACTGAAATAACAACTGATGATATCAGAAAATGGGGTGAGGATAGAATTGCAGAAATTAAAAAAGAAAATGCAGGGAAGCATATAAATTTACAAAAACCTGCAGTTATGCAAAATAACCCAATATCCAATGTTAAAAAGATTTTCCAAGCATTAGTAGAGAAAGATTTACTTAAATTAAACCCTGTTACTGAGGAAGTACAAAAATATTTTAGTTCTCATGCAACCAAAACTAAGCAAACATTAAAAGCAAAGCAAACAGGGCTTCCAGAATTAAAGACATGGTATGAAAAGCTTCCTGAAGTTTATAGTGCGATGATGGCAAAAAACAAAAATTTTAGCATTGCTTTACATCTTATTGACCATCTAAGTGTAAGGGCTATGGAAGTAGGACATCTTAAAGGAGAACATATATTAAGGGATTCAGAAACAAATATACCTTATCTGGATTTAATGACACCTACAACTGAAGGTGGTGCAGGTAAAGGGCAAGGGGTGCTTAGGCCTGTTCCTATACCTGAATCCTTGTATAAAGAATTAATAAAAATTGCAGATAAAAAAGCTTCTGGCTCTAAACTTTTTCCTGGATATCAAAAGATTTTAACAAAAGAATTACAAAAAGTATTTCCTTCCCCAAAATATATTAAAGTGGTAGCTGGAGATTTTAAGAATCAGCAACTATTACTTGCAAAACGTTATGCCAATTTATCACCAGAAGAAAATAGGATATTTAACACTATCTCTGGTCATGCTGCAGATGCATCTGCTATTGTTCAAGAGTATTTAGCTAAAGGTAGTATGGGAGATTTATTAAAACTTCAAGTTAACGTTATGAAAAAGGTTAATGCTGCTAGGCTTGAGCTTGAAAAAGATTTAAAGACAAGCCCTATAGAAAAAGTTATTGAAAAGTTTATGAAATATGCAAAGGAAGACTTAACCTTTGGCTTGAGTATTAAAGATGTTAAGGGAAAACCTGATAAAGATGTCATAAAAACTATAGAGACTGAAGTTAGGGAAGGTACGGAACTACAAGCCGATGTTAAAAAGAAGTTTGTTTTGTCAGTCAATAATTTATTCAATAATTTAACTAAAGGGTTAGATGTTGGTGAAAAAGATGCGTTAATTAGTTTTTATGCACAGGAGGCACAAATTGAGGATTATAATAATTTTAATATAAACTCAGCAACATCTGAAGAGCTTGTTCTATTTTCTTCACATCTAATAAAGCAAGACAAAAGTTCTGGAAAAAAAGGAAGAAATTATGCTAGAAAAATAGCCAATATAAGTCTTTCCAAACAAATATTTGAAGCCAATAATTACAACAAAAAACAGCAACAAAAATATATACAAACAGTATTTTTCCCAGAGAAAAAGGCAGAGAACGTTTCTTTATTGCATTTAAACCACAAACAATCGGTTGAACTTGTAAGTTTGTTAAAGGGAGACGAATTGCTTAATACAGTGTATGATGCTGATAATAACATAATTAAAGATAAGTTTGATTATGTTCATCTTGCAGTAAATGTAGATAATATATCTAATTTATCTAAACAGTTACCAGGGCATATAAAAACTGCCCTAGTCACTGGATTTATGGGCCCCACAAATTTAACATTTCCTTGGCTTGCAAAAAAATTAAATGCTCCTGAGCTTGTTAAAATAGGAGAGGATTTAACTAATCGTAGACTAGCTGAAACAAGAGTCAGTAACTATATACAGGGTTTTGAAACAAATATTTATAAAGCAATATATAATTATGCAAAGGCACAAGGGGACTGGACAAGATTAAAATTATTGATGCCACATATTATAAAAGGTGGAGCAATAAGTATTCCAGGAACTAAATTAAAAACCAATTTACCTTTAATATCTCTTCCTGACCTTCAATCGGTTGGAAGGTCGCTTATTGGGGATGAAAAACATATATATAAATATGGAATGAAAATTTTTGATAAACACATCAAGGATAATATGTGGAGCCTTGACCCAAGAAGAATGGAATGGATGAGAGAGCATGTATTGAAACATCCAGAAGATAAAGTTGGGGTGGCAAGATTCAATAGAGCTAATCCTTTCTATGAAGGTATTTATGTGACTGAAGGCAATTATAAAGAACTTGGGCTTACAAAAAAATCAATTGGAAGTCTAAGAACAGATACCATGGAAAGTTATATAGCAAGAGAATGGTCTAAATACACAGATAAATTATGGGAGCATACATTACTTGTTCTTCAAAAGGGAATGACTGATGCACAATGGAATACTTTTATAAAGAAATATCCATTGGTTGAAATTAAAAAGTATTTTTATATACCTATAATACATACAGAGCAATTTGGTGATTATTATGGTTTTGGACAAATCAATATTGAGAGAAGAGTTGAAAAAGCTGCAATCAGTCACGCAAAAAGGCTTGCCAAAGAAGAATATGGTGATATTAAATTAAAAAACGAACATATAGATGAATTTATGGACAAAGGAACAGTTGAGGCATGGAATGATGCTGCAGTAGCTATTGTTTCTAAATTTCAAGGGAACAAACAAAATCCAAAACACCTCCTAAGAAGACAGCTTTATGTAGGGGAAAGAGTATTTATAGAAAAAGAAAATAAATGGATTGATACGATGGAACATACCTATGATATGACTGCTAGACCTCATGCTGCAAGTATGGGAAAAACTGTAGCCAATATTGAATATTTCCCTTATATGGTTGGTATACCAGGATTAAAATTTAATGGTTCTTATCCAAAGGTTTTAATGGAAATTGGTAAAAAAGGAGGCATAGCAGGGAAATATATACATGATATGATATTATCAGAAACAGGTTTAACCACACCAGACCACTGGGCTGTTGAAACAGTTAATCGTGCTCTGCTCTCTATGAATAAATATGCGAGTAGGCTGATATTGATGGGATTCAGGTCTCCAATTAAAAACTTATTAATAGGCGCTACAAATAATGCTCTTGGGTGGGATGGCCCTGCTGTTCTTCGTATGACAGCTCGTTCTCTTTCTTATAAGCAAAGAATTGAAGCAAGAGAGACTGGATATATGGCTCTTAGTTTATCTAAATTAACAGAAAATGAAGATAAATTACTGTCAGTCATATTAGATAAGATGTGGCATTCATTTAAATTTGGGTCAACAGAGGAAAGCGCAAGATTAACATCCATGTTGCTTGCTTATGATGAGGTTCCAGTACTTGCCGATTGCTTAAATAGTAAAAATGCAAAAACTATGGAAAACGCTATATATAGAGCTAAAAATCTTTATGAACTATCTGAAACTACTATTGAAATATCTAAAGACATTGTAATTCAAGGCGGTGAATTAGAAATATTAAAAAAATTAGGAACGGACATAGATTTTAAATACGATATTACAAAAAAAGATTTTGGTATAAATAGGCTTATAACTCAAAGGGTGCTTAAAGAAGGAAAAACTGAAGTCTTTTCCCCTCTCAATCGTGATTTAACTCCAATTGAACGTGCTAAAATTAAGGATGAAATTGAAAAAGTTCATTTTAAAATAATATCAAGGGCACATGAAAGAGCTCAGGGTTCAACAGCACCTCTAGACCAACCATTAATTCTACA
>TARA_R110000824_G_scaffold12395_3_pt1 | contig 14608 bp, 33 predicted proteins | sample TARA_R110000824 | Tara Oceans TARA_R110000824 (sample SAMEA4397747) | marine metagenome | biome: Polar Biome; feature: [MES] marine water layer (ENVO:01000295) within the mesopelagic zone...; material: water (ENVO:00002006), including particulate matter (ENVO:01000060) such as...... | reverse complement strand
ATTTAGATACATTTTTTCAAAATATCGTATATTATGGTGAAATTAATGCAAACATTGATGAAAGACCATGTGATTACATTGTATGGTATTGTAAATGCAGAAAAAGTAAAGGAACCCCTATTGGAATATATAATAATAAAACCCAGACATTAAAGTGGGTTAAGAGGTTACCAAAGCATATTACAAGATATAATTGTAAAATTAAGATGTCTTTTGACAATGCTATACCATTAGCAAGAAAATCTGGAGCTACAACAGTTCTAGAGATATGGGTTCTGAAACCAGAACCAAAGAGGTATTAAATTGAAACGATTAATAAATGGAGTATTATTAGATACTGATAAGGCAAAGAAAATAGCTGATTCGGTTGATAATGAAAGAGAAAATATAATCGAGACTCTCTACGAACAAAAAATTAATACAACTTGGTACGAAGACACTAAATATTTCTTAACAGATGATGATGGAATGACAGTTCTTGGTGGTGTAAAAGATGAAGAATTTCATAAAACCAAGTCATTAGTATTAAGTTGGATTGGATCCAACTTTATAGATGATGAATTAATTAAAGTGTTAAAGAAATCTGTATTTTATGGACACGTTAGGAACACAAAATGAAACTGAAACAACTAGATAAAAACTTATGTCAAGCAGTAGATTGTAAAAACATATGTGATCATATATCTAAATGTGTAATTATTGTAGATAATAAAGAAAGAATAGAAGAAATTCGTTTCTGTCATGATCACTTTCTTAGACAGAAGGCAGTAGATTATAAGAATGAGGAATTGAAATGAATTCGTTAGGCGAAGAAGAATTAGATTGTGACGATCCAGAAAATAAAGATAACCCAGATTGTCAATGCAAGTGGGAAGATGATGCATATGATAGGTGGGCAGATGACCAAGTAGAAATGTACTATGAGGTAATGGAAGAAAGACACCAAATGTATCGTACTCTATTAGAATTATGGGATAAGACAGATGATAGAGGCTATAAACAAACTCATACAAACAATGTTGATGAAAGAGATAATCTAGAAAGGCGACTCGTAAGAAACTTGACAGGTGAAGATGGTTTGTGGAGAAATATTAATAGTATTCATCACCATTATCAAGATAGAAATGATCCAGATAAAAAGAAGGAGAAATCAAAATGAAATCATTAGATCTTGGTAGACCAGTTCAGTATGCCGAAGATTTATCATGGTTAGATGATTATGAAAACATACATACACTTGCTAGTTTTCTAGCAAATGAGAAGGGTTATAGTATGGATAACATACTACACTTTCTTGAAAAACCATGGCATTATACTCAAGAGTATAAAGAATGGAGAAAGTATATGGATTGGGAAATGAATGAAGCTACAGAAAAAGTAAATGGATATAGTAATTACCTGGAAAGGCATGAAGTTCTTTGATCTATTCGCTGGTATCGGAGGATTCAGACTTGGATTGGAAGCCAATGGGCATGAATGTATTGGAAGTTGTGAGATAGATAAGTATGCAAGAAAAATCTACGCAAAAAACTTTGGATCAGAACCAGAATACAAAGATGCAAGAGACATCAACCCCACAGAATTACCAGACTTTGATATCCTTAGTGGAGGATTTCCTTGCCAATCATTTTCAATCGCTGGAAACAGGAAAGGGTTCGAAGATACAAGAGGTACACTCGTGTATGAAATCTTTAGGATTGCTAGGGAAAAGCAACCATCTATTCTACTCCTTGAAAACGTCAAAGGGTTATTATCTCACGACAAAGGGAAAACCTTTGAGGTCATCATTCAATCGTTGGATGAAATGGGGTATGAATGTGAATGGCAACTTATTAATAGCAAATATTTTGTTCCACAAAACAGGGATAGAATCTTCATTATCGGACATCTTAGAGGATCAGGTTCAAGAAAAATATTACCTCTCAGAGACTTCTGTGAAGTCAATGATAGAACACGCAAAAAGGCACAAGGAAAAGGGCAACGGATTCGGAGTAAATATTCTGGAGCAGTCGATGCCAACTATTATAAAGGAGGAGGAAGCCGAACCATGATAGCAGAACCAAAGATTAAAGTATTGTTAAATTCTGATAGAGATACATATAGAATTTACTCTACTGATGGTGTGGCAAGAACATTAAGAGCTGGTATCGGAGGCTTGGGTAAGATGACAGGTGTGTATAAAACATCTGATTACCATTACAGAAAACTGACACCAACTGAATGTGAAAGACTACAAGGATTCCCAGATGGATTTACTAGTGGTGTTTCTGATACACAAAGATATAAAATGCTTGGCAACGCAGTAACAGTAACAGTTATAAAGAGTATTGCTGAAAAGTTTAAATTCACTTGGAACACAATGGAGGAAGAGATATGAAAGTATTAGATAAAGAGGAAAAGAAGATATATGAAAGTCTTAATATACCATTCAAATTTATTGATTGTTGGGATGTAAAGATCCCTTATAGTTGGAAGAAACCAATTTTAATTGCCAAATTTGATGAGGAATCGAAATGAGATGTAAGAAGTGTAGCAAAGTAAACAAACATTCTTTAGGGAATGGAGATAAGTTTATGTGTTGGAGGCTATGGAGATTGTGTCCGAAGTGTGCTACTGAAGAACACCCAGAAAGATACTCAAATAATCAGAAGGTACTTTGGTCTACTGTTGGAACATACAAAAACAAAGATTTATATCCTGGAATGAGAAATGAAAAAGATGACAGAAGATAATAAACTATGTCATATTTGTCTTAAGGATAAAGTGACAAAGGAATATGACAAACTGGATTTATGTGATGAGTGTCTACATAATATCCAGGAATTAATACAAGAAGGTGTGGCTGAATGATAAGGTCGTCACTCATTACAAAAAGATTATGTCTTAATTGTAATGCTTCACTCATGTTTACTAAGAAAGATCATAATAGAATACCAAAAAAATATTGTAATAATGCTTGTAGATATGAGTTCAGAAAAAAGAGTGGTTACCATAAGATGTGGTATGAAAAGAAACACCCAGAAATATTTGAAAGAGAGTGTCTCATATGTGAGAGAAACATTAAGGCACAAGGTAAACGAAAAATTGTATCTAAATACTGCTCTAAGAAGTGTATGTATTTAGCAGAAAGAATCAGGAACACAAACCTAAAATATATAACGGTTAAAATACCTGTTGGATACTATCCAAAAATAGTAAATAAAAGAAAATGAAAATATGTAAAATGGTATGTGATCAAGAATCATATACAAAAAATGAACGCAGTTACAGAGTTAATGTATACTGTGGATGTTGTTCGAGATTTTTTAAGAAAGAACAACTAATAAAAAACAGATGTCCTTGCTGCTCAAACTTAGTAAGGCAACGATCAAGAAATATAGAACAGCAAAAAAGAAATAGAATTATTGAAAAAACTAGGGCTGCCTATAAAATAAAATATGATTGTGTGTTATAATGAATGAAAAACTGTATTGGGATAAAAGATTACTAGAACTACCAATAATAAAACAATGGTATCTAGAATCAGTAGAGAAAGAATTTGTTAGAAAAGTTATAGCAGATGAGAAGCATAAGATAAGTACAAAGAAATGGAGAAAGGAGAATAGGGTTAAATATTCCCAAGCAAAAAAACAATGGAATAAACAAAACCGTGAAAAAAATAAAACGTGGAATGATAGATGGAGAAAAAGAAACCCTGAAAAAGTTAAAGCCATGGATAAAAAACATTATGAAACACATAGGGAACACATCCTAGAGAGGCATAAAGAATACTATAAGAAAAACAAAGAGATGTTAAACTTGAAGGCTAAGAATAACTATAGAAAAAAGAAATTAAAGGAGGTGAACCAATGACATTAGAAAGTGATATATTTATACTTGGATCAATTCACTGTTTGAAAAGTATCATGAAGGCTATAAAAGATACTGGCGAAGGTGCAGATGATATTGATTTTGATGAAGTATTAGATACACAAAGACGTAATCTATCAGACCCAAAACTAGAAGAAATGATAATGGATGTAGCAGATCTTGAAAAATTCAGATAGATTTATATTGATGTATAATTGGAAAATATAATGAAGAAAAGATATGCAATGCAAATAATGTATGACGTTTTAAAAGAAACAAGTCAGGCAGAAAGAACTGGTGTGGGTGTTACTAAGTTATTAACTAAAAGTAATCTTCCATATACTAGGGGTTTGTCTTTGATACAAAAACTAGTAGGTAGAGGATTGATGAACAAAATAGAAACTAATGGTAATAATACTTATATAATTACTGAGAATGGTAGAATAATATTGGAAGAATATAAAAAGTTCTCAGATCTGGCTAGTACATTTGGGTTAGAGTTATGAATGAATTAACAGAGAGAGAAAAATTCATTGCACATTATCTTTCGGTTATAGTTGTTGGAGTAATGAGTAAACAATCTGACTCAATTATTGATACAACAATAGAAAAACTAAAGAGCACTAGGTCAAGAAAACTATCAGATGATGAAGCAAGTCAGATAATAAGATTATTAAATGAAGAGTTCCTAATAACAGGTTCTCTATTAAGTACAATCAATGGAGCTATTAGAGATGGGTATCCTGAAAAGGACTGATTTTATTTGTGTTAACTTAGAGTGTGGTGAACCTCTAAGTAGCTATGAAGTAGGAAGACAAAATAGATCTAGAAAGTATAGATTCTGTGTTGCTTGTAGGAATAAAAACAAGGAACTTACATGGAAATGTAAGTCATGTGGTTGTTTAATGACTTCAACCAACCATGTTTCTGGTAAATACTATTGTAAATCACACTGTAAAGTAATTCAGATAAGTGATTCCATAGCCCATGCCATCTGAAATATCAAGCGTTCCTCTTGATCTTCATCTATTGGGTCGACCATTTCATAATGATCTAAACAAAAATGTATGACTTCATGTGTTATAGTTTTAAATACATCATCTAATGATTCATGCCAGTTTAGGAAAACTATTATTCTCTCAGTTTCTCCGTAATATATACCTCTCTCATTACTCCCACTGGTTTTGAAATCAAGCCTCATAGAAAGAGTTAAATTCTCCAGCCTTTAAACTTTATTATGAATCCTATTACTAGGTTCCTCGATTGGTATGAAAGGCATATAACAGAGGGGCTGCTGATTTCGGCAATCATATTATATCTACAGATACCTCATTCATGGTGGGCATTGGAATGTATATTTGGTGGTGGTGTACTTCATGGTCATGGAGTTATAGTTGACTTCTTTCTTTATGGAATAGACACGTTGGAAATGATTCCAATCATAGGAATTACATTAGCAATTATAACGAAGGTGAGAAAGAATAGAAAAAAATAGTATAACGTGCACTACGTGCTTTAAACTTGTTGATGATTGGTGTACCTGGAATGGTAAAGAAACTTGTACTAGATGTGCTGCTAAATTTTTAAAATACGCTTTCTCTCGTGACTAATATGTATGCATAAGTTTATATATATAAGATATTAAAAAAAGATATGGCAGATGAAACTATAGAAACAATAAAACCAAGATGGGATGTTGTTAACACTATGTTCAATAAGATGGATGGTGTTCTTGATGAATGTATTAAAGAGAAAAGTATGAACTTCTTAGAAGTAGGAATAGTAATGCTAATGGTTAATGAAAAACTAACACAAGAGAAAACAAATATCTATCTACAGTATCTAAGAGACGAAAGTGATAAGGCTAAGTCAGATATATATCATTAGCATTAAGTAGATTTATTAGCTCGGTTCTACTACCATCTGTTAATTCTTCCTTCCATATTTCAGGGCACTCATTATACCAGGCATCAACCACTATACAATTATTCCATTCAAGCATTTGTTTTTGAACTGTATCTCTAGATGATGTAACAAGACCAGCATGATGTTTGTCTTGTATTCTTAACACTATTGTTTTCTTTGCTTTTCTAAAGACAATTAGATCTATGGTTTCTTTGAATTGCCTTTCACCAAGAGTACCTTTAAACTCTTCACTCATTAACTCACAAAATTTATATTGTCTTTTTATATCTTCTTCATTATATAACTCTTTAAGTATTTCATATGCAGTGTCCTCACCAGTACCAATCACATCACCATTCTTTGTTATATGCACATTAATAATAAAATGTTTAGGTATATAAATCTTAGTAAGAACCTATTGCAGTACACTCACAGTCATCAACATCACATACTGTATTATCCTGGTGTGCTTGTTGATTATGACCACACGTTTTACAAACTCCAGATGCAATAATCTTTATATCTACCATATATTTTAATTGTGTATGATGTATATTAAGTTTCGTACTTTCTTATCATCACTTCCCACTTTTTTCCTTTTGTTTTCTTAACATTTATAACCAATACTATAAGATTATTTCTAGTTTTTAAGAAGTCCAATATTGGTTTCTTAGAAGCCCATGCATTTGTTTTAATTTGTAATAGAATAAGATTACCAGGCTGATCAAAACATATACCATCAAAAAGATTCCATAAGTCCAAAGCCCTATACCAATCTCCCACAGTATAGATTAAATCATGTCTTTTAGTATGTGCCTTTAACCAGATTTCATCATACCCATTTTCTAATAACCAAATGACAGCCTTTCTATTGCTGAATCTCATTCGACTTCTATTGTTCAAGTCTTAGGATCTTCTATATCATCTATTCCTTTTTCATTAAGAGCAAACTCTGCATCTGCTATAGGATGTTCAGGGCTATCTACCATTCTTGCTCTCCTTTTCCTACCAGATTTCTTAAAGTACATTCTGTATGTTGATGCATGACCTACAATATTTCCACCTATTGGTTTAACAGGGTCACCAAACATTACACTTGGATCAGATTGTACTTGATTTGTAAATACAACAGTACATTTAAAGTAGAATGATATATTTTTAATATGTGTCATGAGTCTAGCAATTTGATTCTGTCTTGCTGCAAGTGTACCTCTTCCCAGATACTCCTCCCTAAACTGACCTATAGAACCATCAATCACAACAAGTCTTGGTTTCTTTTCTACTAATACTTTTGACAGTCCATTGATTGTTCCCATTAATTGTTCAGTGTTTGGTGTATAGAAATATGTTATATTACTTATAAAATTCTTGGCATCATCCATGTTAACTGCATAACCTCTTGCTATTAATATCTCTCCTATTCTTCTTGGTCTAAACGTATCTTCACAGTCTATCCAGACAACATTCTTATCTTGTTTTATAGTTTCTACAGTAAGAGTATTACAGAACTGTGTCTTACCTGAACCAAACTCACCGTATACTTCATATATAGCTTCAGGGTTTACACCACCCCCTATTAATTCATCTACTGCATTACATTTTGTTGATACCTTATCATAATTTTCTTGGTACTCCATAAGATCAAGAACATTCATAGTTGTATTTCTAATAAGACCTGAATCCTCAAGTATCTTTTGTGCAGAGAAGACCCATGAATCTGCTGTTGGTTTTGCAGTACCTGTTATTTCTACTATCTCATATGAACCTCTTACACATAAGTCTAACAAACTTGTTACTCCAAACCCATTAAGTTTTTTTTCTGAAACTGCACCAAGTCCTTTCAACTGACTTAGACTTAGATCAACTTCTGGTTGTTCTATTGTAGTTTCAACAATACCAACATCTGGTATCATTTCTTCATCACTCATGCATTTTCCTCCCTTGTTTCCAAACTCATATACTCTTTAGGATACTCCTTTTTATCCTTTTCGTTATTGTCATCACTGTCATCATCATTAGATGTATTAACATTCATGTTTTCTATATTCTGTGTATAGTGATTATCAATATATTGTGTGCCAGTATTCACAAGTGTACTACCATTTCTAAATAACAAATCAATAACATACCATGCTATCAAACATATTCCAATTGGGAATAGTGGAGTGAAACATAGTATACATCCAATGAAAACTAACCATCTACTTGCCAAATATTATCTCCAGTATTTTTTGTAAAGTCTGCAAGATCTGTAACCTTATCTCCAAGTCAACTTCTTCTTCTTCTACTACGTGTGTTGTTTGTACTGTCTTGGTATCTTGTGTTATATATACAATGTGTTCTCCTGGTTCTGATGGGTTAAGGTCTGTTGAATATGTGCCATTATCATTTGGCTTTATAATTTTATGGTCTACCTCAGATGATGGTGATATAGTTGTGATAACTATTTGTTTATCAGTTTCAGTTGTGGTTCCTTCTACCTTATTATCAGATATGTCTACAGATATTTCTGGTTCTATTGGTAGTAATGGTTGAGATTCTACTTCTTCAGTTAATGTATTACCTGAATCTAAACTGACAGTAGCAGATGTAATTACTGGTGGTTCATTATGATATTCAGATAAAACTATTGTATTAGAATATACTTCACTACCACCTGCAAAAAATTTGTATTCCCCTGCAAGTCTATGGTTAGTTCCAGTCTGACATATCATACCATCAGTAAAAATATCAGACTCTGGTAAAATATTATGTGTTGTACTTTGTGCATTACCATTGTATAATAGTGAGACTGATGTTGAACCAATAGGTAAATTTACAAACCCAAGACAAGCTATTTCATCACCACTAATACTATCAATTATTGTAAACTCAGTTGTATTAATAGCATATGCAGGTGTTACTGTTATAGTAATTATTAATAATAATAATACAGATAATTTAATCAATGTAAATCTCAACAACTCTCACATATAAACCTATGTCTTCCTATAGGAACCATCAGGGTTTCTCTTTATTATTATATTCTTTTCCCAATCAGTAAACATTCTGTTTGCAGAACTCTGATCAAACTTGTCAGCGTTTGATAGTTCTTTTATAAACGTGTCGACTTTAACATTACCGTTTTCATCACCAACGTTATACCAGATAGATAATGCTATCTGTTCTTTAGTATCCTTTGTTTTAATACCATCAAGGAATGCCTGATTAAAGTTACCTTTGCTTAAGTCCAAACCAAATGTGTCAAGTGATGCCTTTAGTAAATTCTCTATAGCAACAAGGTCTTCTTCAATTACATTACTTCTAAAGAATAGTTTTGCGTGTGCAATAGACATTCTTATTATTGCTTCAAGTTGTCTTGTACCTACTGGTAGTTTTGTCATCTCTTCTTCTCTACACATATCTCTAAGTTTTTCATATAGTTTTAGAATCCTCTCAACCACGTTGTCAGTTATAACTGGTTTTAATGTTCTTGAATAATTTAAAACTGATGTTAGTTCTAAATCAGAAAGAAATACATTATTAACTTCAGAGTTATTTGTAAATGAATTTATAATATGTTTTGCTTTTGCCCTATCTTCATCCCTATGAATTCTATCTATGAACAACCATGTAAGGTCAAATCTTGACAGTAAGGCAGGGGGTACATCCAGATTATCACCCAAAGATTGTGATGTATCATACTTACCATGTGTAGGATTTGCTGCCGCAAGTATTGTTGTCTCTGCTGGTAGAGTCATTTTAGTACCAGCCTTTGCGATAGATACTGTTTGCTGTTCCATGGCTTCATGTAACCCAGACCTATCATCTTTATTCATTTTATCAAACTCATCAATAAATGCAAAGCCCCCACTACAAAGTGGTATTACTCCAGCTTGTGCTACTTGCCTACCATCAGATAACTTTACCATTCCTATTGTAAGACCTGCCGCAGAAGAACCTTTACCTGATGTATATATTGATTTCTGTGTTACCCTTTTTGCAGACTTTAATATTTCAGACTTTGCCATTGATGGATCACCTACCATAAGAATGTGTATGTCACCACGTTTCCTATCTGTTTTAACACCACCTAATAATGATAGTATTATTGATTCCTTTATTGAACTAAACCCAAATATGTGTGGGGCGAATGAATTGATAATTGATTTCTTATATTCAATAGGATCTCTTGCTGCAAAGTTTTTTAACTTTGCCAGGGCTGACTCATCTGGTTTTATAAAGTTGGTTTCTTCCAAGTCCTCAAGTGATGCTGCCTCTAAAACTATCTCATGCTCAATCTCTCTTGCTTGAACAACAGTTCTAAAAATACCTGTTACCCTTTTCCTCTGACCAATAAAAACAGTTCCAACATTAGAGCCTAATATCTTTGCAGTTATTATTACAGGTGAATTGTTTTTGGATTTATCCATTGGCTCTTGTAATAGAAGTGTTTGAATATCATCTGTTATTAGATTTTCTGTATTGACTTTCATTATATTTTTCTGGCAACTTGGTGTGTCACATTTTAAATGTGGTATTTCCCTATTGGCATCACATGAAACATCCTCACTATTACCACATAGTTGACAAACTACCTTACCTTTCTTTACATATGACTTTGGGGTATCTGCCGCAATAACTATACAATCAAAACACACTGTCTTATTCTCATAATCTCTTACATTAACATCATGCATTTCTATTGTTGAAACACCAGATATCTCTATTTTTAGATTTCTATAATTTGTTTCAGAATCATAATCAGTACCCCTCTTTTCCTGGATTACTATATAGATTGCTTGTTTAAGAAATTTAATAAAGTCTCCACCAGCCTCAATGAAAACATCAGTAAGTGCTGGTGTTGACACATCTAATACAAATATACTATTTGGTCTAAGTGCATCTATTACATTTGTGTATATAGGTGATTCTAATATCTCATGTATCTCATCTATAAATGCAGAGTCTGTTTTCATGTAAGTAAAACTCCCTGTCTAATATTGATAAGGTTTTCTAATTGGATTAGTCTTCTGTTAATACTTGTAAGTTTCTGCATATCAGTTTTATTTATATAGTCACTCCATACTGTTATGTCTGCTAACAATGCTGGAACAATAGAATTTGAATCAGTAAAGTTATCAAGTCTCATGTCATTTGTTTTATGAATTTCCATATACTCTTTAACAGCCAACCCAAGCATTGCACTAAATGAAACATTGTTTGGTCTTACTTTATCAAACTCATCAAATATTTTTTCAGTTGATTGTGAAACAGATATACTTCTTATTTTTGCCATGGGGTTATTAAAATTAACCCACATATAAACCTACTTAATAACTTGTATAATATAACTTATTAAGAAAAAATTAAAAAGCTGGCATTTCAAACCATGTTTGTATTCCTTGCTTCTCTAGTTTTTGCATCATCAACCCTAATTTATTTATAGGGAAACAGGCTTTAAGTGTTTTATTATCCTTCTTCCAGCAAAGATTAATGAACATAGAGACTTTAAGAATACAGCCTAATATAAAGATATCTGAATATAACCAGTTTATATAATTTTGTATATTGGTGTTCCACCACATCTACAATAAAACACAGTTATTTTATTCTTTGCCTTTAGTTTCTGTGTAGCATCTCTAACCCCTCTATTATCTAACTTGAGTAGATCACATATTTCTTTATTAGAAGCTCCATTCTTTCCAGATTTCTTAATGGTCTTTAGGACTTTATCAATAATAAAAACAGGCTTCATCATAACCAAGTCATCTTCACTATCAAAAACTATCTCATATTTCTTTTTCATATATGATTCACTCTTGCTTTAAGACTTGTACCTAATTCTGCTATATGTTTCTTAAAAATAATTTCACCGTTTGGTTCTATTATCATTTCAACCATACCAATTTCTGGTGTGGTTCCTGCAACCCCACCTCTAAATAGATGACCGTCTGGGTATTTCCAGGCTGGAACAATGACTCCATGTGTGTGAGTGAATTCAACATGACAGAAATAATGAACATGGTTTCTAACTATAACATCAACCTTTCCTAGTTTGTCAGCTTCATAATGCATATTAGCCATCTCTCTTGATAATGCTGCTGCCCTAGTTTGTAATCCTTTAGTGAATCCTATATGATGTGAGAAATTAAATATTTTACCATTGGCTTCAACATTGGCATAAAAATCTGTTGACCCACCACCACCGTGGGCTTTATATTTCATAACTCTTGGCATTCTATTTGCTAATATTTCTTCAAAGTTTGTTCCACCTACCGTGGTATGATATCCAGATCCCCTAGTAAATAGAAATTGTTTATAATTAAACATGGCTGCTAATTTCATATAGTCTTGCATCATTGCCTCATAATCAGTAGTCCAACTTTGTTGTCCTAACTGTTTTGGGTTTGCACCATCTATTGGTTCACCATTACATACCATAAGATTTGGATGTTTATTCATTAGGCTGTCTCTAACATCTTCCCAGACACCGTGTAAAACAGCCATTATTTTTGTTGGTTTTACCTCCTGTCCGTCTGAAAGAACTGGATGTTCTGATGCCACTGCAAACAAAGAACCTACATGATTATCACCAGTACCTAAAATTGTTTTTGATCCACCTGATCTCCCTGGTAATTTATAAAATGATTTACCTAGTCCTTGGCTCTTCATACAAACATCCTAATTTTTAGTCATATAAACCTTTCGTTTTAAATGTCTCTTCAGTTGGGGCTGATTCATTCTTAAGTGATTTTTGATATTCTGCATAAATCTTTTGATGTTCTGGTGAGTCACTTAAATGATGAACACATGGATCTTTTAAGTTATATTTCTTTTTACAAATTTCACAATGAAACCACACCAAAGCACGTCTTGCTTCACGCTTTTTTTTAAATGCATAAGTCATTTCATAACAAAATTCTTTTGGGTTTTTGGTGGCTGGTTTCCACTTACCGTTTGATAGTTTTATCCATTTCATTTTTTTCAGTTTTTCCTTTATCAGACTTCATAAAAAAAAGAGAAGATGATGTATTTATTGTATTGCTTTAGGTGGAAACATGGATAGAGATAGCATCATTCTGCCTGTACCCTCTGCTTCACGCTCAACAACATATACATCAAGTCCATCACTTGCATCTTTTTTGATGCATTTGGTGACTATGTCATTCCAGTATTCTGATTTTGCTTGACCAACAACTGCTTTCCCAAACGAATGTCTGAGTCCACTTGTTGTTTTTATCTCTGCAACATCAGAACCAAGAGACTCTACGTGTTTTACAGTAAAGCCTTGAATAGTTATTTTATCTCCAGCAATGATTGCTGTACTATTCTGGAATGAACCGTCAATATCTACTACTTCTGATACGTTCATGAACACATTAAAACTTAACCTAATATAAATGTAACTATTCTTTTGTTAGGTGACATACAGATAAGATCTGATCTGTTAACTTACTTCTTATTTGACCGAATGTATGTGTCTCTTCACTAAGATCTGGGTACATTGACTTTGTTAAATGATGTGCAACAACTATACATTGTTGAACCATTTCAGCACAAGTCTTAACACCGTCTGGTATTGGAACGTCTGGAAGAACTATCTTAACTGCTTCATCTTGTCTTGTTCCCTGGGTTTTTGGTTTCCATTCTGAAACAGATCCTCCCTGTTCAGTAAAACATTTCTCAGTACAACAAATAGCCTTTGGTGTTTTTTGATAAAAAATCTTAGTACCAACTGCCCAAGAATCGCCACAGAACTGACAACTTCCAGCATACTTGGCATTCATTATACTACCCATGGGGTTCTTTATAAATAACCACATATAAATCTTACTATGGACACCGTTGAAAAGATATTATGGTTACTATTAATAGTATCATTAGTATGTTTCTTCTCTTTTAATACTGCATTTGGTCAAATTGATTTATCAATATATGATAAATATGATAATCTAAAAATAAAACATTCAACAAATCCAAACATATGTATATTTGAAGCTGACCCAGTCTTCACTTCAAATTGGGAAGCAATAGAAAAGGAAACCATAATTGCTATTTATTATTGGGAAGTATCTCTTATTGCAGTAACTGATGGAAATTGGGATATGAAAGTATTACCAACAATACCATTTGAAGAGCATGATACTGCCACACCAAATGACTATCCACTGTGTAATATTCTTATAACATATGATGATATTAATACCGAGACTAATGCTCTAGGATCTACAGGTATAGATTTCTCCAAGTCAAACCACAAATTTACATTCATTAAAGTGTTTTTAAACGCAACAGAAAACAAAAAGATAACAATTAAATTAGGGGATATTGATAAAAATGATGATGCCACAGTCACATTCTCAAACAATAGGAAACCACTTCCTATGAATACAATTAGAAATATAGTCATGCATGAGGTTGGTCATGGTATTGGACTTGGTCATTTCTTTGGAGTTAACCAGGAAAAATCAGTCATGAAACCATCATTAGAACCATTCTCAGATGATGAATGGAATGTTCATTTAGTAGATATTAAAATGGTTATGGAGTTATATGGGGAAGATGGCTTTGGTGGAACTGGACTTCCTTATAATCCTAAAGCCTGTTACTTTACACAAGATTCTCAATTGGAGATGTGTGATTAATGGAGATTAACTTTACAACAAAGAATATAGACAAAAAATTATATCAAAAATTAATTCTTAAATATATTTATGAGCACTACTACTATACAGATTATAAAAGATATGTTGCACAAGATAAATGGATAATAGAGATCAAACCAACAACTGATTATGATACATCATTTTATGCAAATGATAGTAGAGCAGAAGAATTGGATTTCAGTATACCACATGGTGTTACAGGTAAG
>TARA_R110000824_G_scaffold88187_4_pt1 | contig 14610 bp, 15 predicted proteins | sample TARA_R110000824 | Tara Oceans TARA_R110000824 (sample SAMEA4397747) | marine metagenome | biome: Polar Biome; feature: [MES] marine water layer (ENVO:01000295) within the mesopelagic zone...; material: water (ENVO:00002006), including particulate matter (ENVO:01000060) such as...... | reverse complement strand
TGCCCTCCAGGAGGTCTTCACGGACTACGGAGAAGAAGTCGGTCACGGTGTAATGGAAGATGAGTCAGGGAGAAACAATCCAGCCAGGGGCATCTGGACAGAGAACCCTCTCGACCACCTCTACAACCCAGAGATCATCAGAAGACTCAGAGAAGAGGGATACGACGGCTACAGAGGCGAAGATATGCTCATCAATGGCTACATCAACGTTGTTGTGGCATTCGACCCAACAGTCTTAGATCACGTTCGTACGATGCGCGTTGACGATGACGGGCAGTATCTCTCAGAAGAGGAGATGGACGACTACGACAAGGATCCCAACATCCTCTTCGCTATAGATAGCCCCCGCGCGGAGATCCTCCACGCCATCGAGCCAGACCACACGCCCAAGTTCTTCTCCGCTATAGTCCGCGCTGTCGAGGGTATGGACTTCAAGTCGATACCGCCGAAGAGTCTGCGGAATCAGATCAAGAGGCTCCCGGACATCAAGGATGAGGAGTTTGCGGAGTCGCGCTTCGGAGAGTGGCTGGATACGCAGAAGGGCAAGGTCACGAAGGACGAGGTGCTGAAGTTCCTCCACGGCCACCAGATGCGGATTGTGATAACGACGAAGGGCAACCCGGAAGGCAGGCTCTTCGAGATCAACAGCCGCCAAGGTCCGATATATGAAGATTTCGATACACGGGCAGAAGCAGAAGAACGAGTCAGGGAATTGACAGCAGAGGTGAACAACGGAGACCGAGAAGACAATCAGTTCTGGGTAGAAGATGACACAGAATACGGAGACGCAGAGAACACCAAGTACGACACCTGGGTGCTTCCGGGCGCCGAGGAAGGCTCCTACTTTGAACTGCTGATGACTCCGGGAGAGCGGGTCGTCCTGGAAGTGGGCCAGAGGGTCCGCACCGAGGATGGCACCACGGGCATCATCGAGAAGGTGAACCGCCCCGGGTCCGACAAGAAGCCCTACGTGGTCAAGCACGATGGCGGGGATCGGCTTACGCTGTTCTACCACACCAATCAGGTGAAGCCGATCGCTGATGATTTCCAGTTCCGTATTGACAATATGTCACGGGAAGAGCTAGATGCCTGGATAATAGAAGGAACGGGAGAGCCTCCGACAAATCACGATCCAGATATGACCACGGAAGAAGTACGAGCGTGGGTCCGGGAATTGGCAGAAGAGTGGGTTGCTGATGCCGAAATGGATAATGCCGCCCACACGATTCCCGATGAGTTCCAGGATCTGTCAGACTGGGAAAACGAAGAAGTCTACGAGGGTGTACACTTCGAGGAAAACAATGTCATCGTCCACGCTCGAGGGAACAGACGCTTCGACAGCGATGGCAAGAAGGTGCTGTTCCTCGAGGAGATCCAGAGCGACTGGCATCAGGCCGGCAGGGACGAGGGGTATGCCATATCCTACAAGGAGAGAGCAAGGGTCATGGCACGGCAACAAGAAATCCGCGACCAGTTACCTCCTCTCCCAACTGACAGCACTGAACTAAGAGCAACGCGCTACAAAACCGACAGAGAGAAGGTCAGAGAACACCTTCCGCACCTTTACGATGAATTTGTAGCGAACAACGGGCTAATCTATGAAGAAGACGGCCCTGGAGTCCCTCACGGCCCCTACGAGGAATCCTGGGAACTGTTGGGCCTCAAGGGCGCTCTGGACTACGCTGTCGAACACGGGTATGAGCGTATCTCCTGGACAACGGGACTTCAGCAGGTGAACAGATACACATCTGCCCTGCGCACACAGGTAGACAAGCTGTCCTGGGTGAAGGAGGATCTGGGAGATGGTATGGAAACCCAGGTCAATGCCTGGAAAGAGGGGAACGGAGTATTCTCCGGGGTGTATCACGCAGATGGGTCCGTAGCCCCTAACTCTGTCACGGTGCAACACGGGCAACCCGGGAAGCTGGCGACCGCTGATCTGAGCCAGGTCATCGGGAAGACTATGGCCGACAAGATTCTCAGCAGCACGGAGGACAGCGAGATCACGGGCGCCGACCTGACTGTAGGTGGTGAGGGTATGAAGAGCTTCTATGACAGCCGGCTTCCCAAGATGGCAGGGAAGTATCTCAAGAAGCTCGACAAGAACCATCCCGGAGTGAAGGTGACCACGATCCCGGGAATCCCGACCAAGAAGATCGAGACCACCCACGGGGGGCCGATGCTAGGTGGACAAGGTCCAGCCACGATGGCCTTCCTGGATGAGGGGGTCGAGGTGGAGACAGACGTAGAGCCACCGACGGGGTTGCTCAGAGACCTTCCAACGACCACCTACAGCTACGATGGGGAGATCGAAGGCTACTGGCTGCTCGAGGATGAGACCACCCATCCCATTTTCTGGGTTATCGATGGGGCAAATGGGATTGAGGCTACCGAGGAGTTCAACACTCGAGAAGAGGCTCAAGCGTGGATCGATCGTGAAGCGAGAGAGCAACGAGCAGCAGGGAACGACCCCTACAATGACTTTGTGATAAAGAACACCACCAGTGAGTGGAGCGCGTGGTATAGCGGTGATCTCCTTGTCGGAAACCTGTCCAACAGAGAGACAGCCGAAGAGGGCGCCAATGTTCACTGGAACAACAGTCTGTTTTTGACTGCCATTACTGCTCCTTCTTCAATAGACTCTCAACGCACAGAAGCCACAAAGATAGAGGATCAGTCACAGCAGCTGTATGCCGACATCACCCCTGCCGTTGCGGAGAAGGTTCGTTCTGGCCAGGCTCTCTACGCCATCGACCCGGAGATCCGCGCAGAGGCGATGGCCGAGACCCAACTCCTGTATGCTGTCGATGAGAACGGGAATGAAGTGGGAGACAAGCCACGGAGCCTCCCGATCTCGCTCGAGGAAGCCGGCCGACCTGGCGGTGACGACCTCACCTACACACCGATCAGCAATGAAGAGTCTGTGGCGGCTGCGCGGTCGAGGATCCAGGAGAATCCCGATGCTGCTATGCGATGGGTCTTTGAGCAGTATGATGTCGATGCCGGCACATCGGAAACGACAGCTACCTCTCTGGGTCTGATCTCGCACTTCCAGAATGAAGCCCGGAAGCGCACGGGCCGAGATCGGGATGAGTTCTACCAGAAGGCCATCGACATAGCCACCCGTGCCAGTAAGCGGCTCACGTCTGCAGGCCAGGAGGTTCAGGCAGCATCGATCATCAGCCGACTCTCTCCGGAGGGCGTCCAGCTGATGGCACAGAAGAAGATCAACCAGATCAACGAGACGCTTCCTGCCCGTAAGCCCTCAAAGGAGTTCACTCCCGAGATGGCTGCGAACTTCGTCAAACTGGGTGAGGAAGCCCAGAAGTGGGGGATCCTCACGGATGAGGCCAAGCGTATGGCAGCCATCACCCAGAAGGTGAACAAGGGTGAGGTGCTGACAGGCGCCGATATACAGGTCTTGAAGAAGTTTGTCGGCAAGATGCGCGATATAATGGGAGAGACCCTCATCCCCGCAGGACAGGGAAAGACGAAGAGGAAGAAGGGCGTCACGGGATGGGCCAAGGTTCTGACCAGTAAGCTGTCGGCCCGGGAGTCGAAGGCCGATGCCCTGTTGAAAGAGGGTGGATGGCTGAAGGCTTTCTGGTCGAAGGATCAGCTGCCTCCCGAGGTGATGGAAGCCTTTGCCGACAAGGGTGCTGCGCTGATGAACAGGCTTGGACACAAGCGTTACACCGATTGGTCTGTCGGTATGCTCGAGCAGATGGGTGAGCAGTCCAAGCCTTTCCTTACCGAGATATACAAAGCCTCAAAGGAAGTGCTGCAGAAGGAGTCTTCGGCTTCCCGGAAGGTCGCAACCCAGGCCAACAGGATCCAGGAGCTCGTCGATCTGTGGGAAGAGTCCGCGGACCACCTGACAGCCGAGATGGACGAAGAGACCAGTAAGACCATCGCCCAGATGGTTGGACGCGTCAAGATGATGACGGGAGATGCGCAGGTAGAGGCGGCCCAGGATGTCCAGATGGCTCTCAATATGCTCGAGGAGCCGACGTTCTGGCGCCGAGTAGCCACGGCGCAGACGATAGCGCATCTGCTGAACCCGAAGACCAATGTCCGAAACATCGTCGGCAACGAGCTGTTCTTCCGTCTCGAGCGTATGAACAAGTATCTGGCAACCCCTGTCGACTGGACCCGATCGATGCTGACGGGATCCGACAGGACCGTGACCTTCAGAAAGGGTGGACAGGGAGGATATTGGAAAGCCCTGATGAAGGGGATGAGTTACGGATGGGCGGGCAAGACTCCGGGAAACCTGGCCACGCAGTTCGATCTCGAGATGAAGGGAGCGCAGTTCCGGGGCAAGTATAACCCTCTGACGTATATGGAGAAGGCGATGGGAGCCACTCTGAGAGGGTTTGACTACGCTGCCTACACCCGGGCCAAGAATCAGGTCTTGGGAGAGATGGCCGTTCTGGCGGCCTTAAATAGCGGTCAGAAGCCCACACAGCAGTTTGTAGAGGACTTTATCAAGACCGCAGATGAACGGGCCGTGGCAATCGCAGACGAATACGGGCGCTACGTGACCTTCCAGGACACGAATCTGCTGTCTAAGTCGTTCTCCGAGGCAAAGAAGCTCTTGAACTTCCATCAGGACTTCGGTTTCGGTGACTTGGTGCTGAAGTATCCGAAGACTCCTGCGAACCTTTTGGCCCGAAGCATCGAATACAGCCCCATAGGGGTCATTCGGTCGATGTATATCCTGGCCGAGCCGTATCGCACGATGAAGCCTAGCCAGAGAAGTGTTTCCCCGAATCCCAGAGAGGTGACTCTGGCCCTCACCCGGGCGATGGTAGGGTCCGGTATTATGGCTCTGGGAGTGAAACTGGTCCTCGAGGGGGTTCTGACAGCCGAGGAAGACGAAGACTGGGATGTCAACACCTTCCGATCGGAGCAGACAGGGGAGCGGTCGTATCAGGTCAACCTGTCAGCTATCGGCAGGTGGGTGACATCTAACTTCTCCGACTCAGCCCTCCGGAAGCGCAAAGGAGACACGCTCTACTCCTATGACTGGATGCAGCCGATAGCGATCTCGCTTGGAATCGGCGGTCAGATCGGTCAGGGCATCCGGGAAGGAGAGATCAGCGCCACGGACATCCTACAGGCTATTCCGAGCGCAGTAGCCACAGGCACGGAGACCATCTTCCAGCAGCCGCTTCTGCAGGGCATCCGGGAACTGATGGGTGGACGCAAGATCCTGGACTCTGTCGGCAAGGTTGTGGCAGGTATGCCATCCTCGTTTGTGCCGACGTTCCTGAATCAGCTACGGCAGTATACGGGAGACAACAAGGCGCGGATCTCTTACGATCCCAACCCGTTGCAGAAGATGCTGAACCGGGCGGTCTACAAGCTGCCCTACTTCTACAAGGCACTGCCTATGGCGTTCAAGATGATGGGTGAGGATGCTCCCCGGGAGGTCTACCAGAACGGCAACAACAGCTTCTGGAACGTCTTCTTCAACCCGGGGTTCGTGGCCACCTATCAGGTGAACGAGCAGGCACTGGCTCTGATAGCCCCCTACGATGAGGAACTGCGGAAGCGACAGTTCCCGCGTCGGCCCTATCAGCCTGGATACAAGATGGAGTTCTCGAGCAAGCGATTCCAGAGGAAGTTCGGAGTTGCGAAGCTGACAGCCAAGCTGGATCCCGAGGACATATCGAAGCTCCAGAGGATAGCTGCCAACTTCACCTCAAAGGAGATCGCCAAGAAGACGCGGAAAGACCTGACCAAGATGTCGCCCGAGGAACAAGAGAAGTGGTTGGCCGACGGAGTGAACGACGCCTACGCCAAATCGAGAGAATGGTTTCTGGATAATATGGCACAGAAATACATCGACAAAGGAGATGCAAAATGAAACTATTCATCGCGCTGCTGATGATGGGGTTTGAGTTAGGGTTCGTCCATGAGGCGGACAGCCTCAGTATCGACCTGTCGGCGCTGTCAACATCGCAGACGCGCAGCATCTTTGCATCCGGGAAGCATCTGCAGGAGTTCTACGACGGAGACCTCAAGACCTCTCAGGTGGAGATAGCCGGCAAGTATGCCCGCACAGAGGGCAGGGAAGCCACCTACTCAAGCGGAATCGGCAGCACGTTCTTCTTCCCGATCGGTATGACGGTCGAATCGGACTTCCGATACTACCAGTCGCACACCACCTTTGCCGGCAGTGCCGGCTTCGGTTACAAGGTTGCCACGGTGGGCCTGGGGCCGCGCATTGAGTTTCCGGATGCGGGTGGGCGTCAGACGTTCCTCAGAGCGATCGGTATCATCAGGGGCAAGACGAATGTAAAGGGTCGCGAACTGTCAGTCAGCCTCAAAGGAGAAGCCCTACGGGGCAAGAACGACGCGGAGAGGGCCGACTACTGGGTGGACCTCCGCTACCGCATCGGCAAGCACCTTAACGTAGGGTTAAGGTTTGAGGAGATCCGCCACGAGAAAGTCCAGGCAGCTGTCCTGGGCATCAATTTCCTGTAAGGGGGGGGGTATGAGCGCAGAGCAGAGAGACAGCATCATCCGGAGAGTCCTCCGGGGCGCCGGTTTTCTGGCAATGGTCTTCACATTGTGCTATTGTCAAATTCAGGCAATACCGATCAGCGAGGGGTTCTGGGGAGTGATCGGGGTTATGTTCACGTTTTTTTACGCGGCCGAGAAGGCTGAGAGCGAGGGAACCAGTGTTTAATCCGTTCAAGATATTCAAGTTTGTGGGTAAGCTGGGCAAGATCGAAAACGCAGTCCAGCAGACCAAGGATGTATACGAGAAGGTCGAAGAGATCGTAGACAAGTACAAGGATGTCGACGATGATGTGAAGGCCCTGGGGCGCGAAGTAAGAGAAGCCAAGGACGCGATCACGGGCATATTCGGATGAAAAGGCCCGTGAAGAGCGTTTCTCCACTGAAAGTTACCAGGAAGAAGGCCGCAACGGCGCGAACGGCGGTACCATCTACGCCGCGAACTAGCACACAAAAAACTCCTAGACCTGGAAAAACCAAACCTCCAGGGAGAGGAACTCGCCGAAGATAACCAGTGCGCGTGGAGATTTCCGATGCCTCCGATATGGATGGACAAGACGGTTGAGCAGATGTCGCAGGCCGAATTACGCATTACGATGCTCGATCCCTGGGCATCAGAAATCTGTCGGAATGCTGCCGGTGCCAGGTTGGCCAAACTCCAGGAGGCATCGAGTGCCTCAAGCCGTCGCTATGATGCCCGTGTCAGGAAGGCCAAGCAGGTCTACCGACAGACACAGCGTCATAGCCCACGGGGGAGTCTAGACCCGCGCAATCTCACATATGCCGCCAAGCGGGCCAAATGGACGATCGGAGGCGTATGGGGAGCGATGAGCGCGGGGATGGCCTCCTACCAGTTCTGGGCAGGAGCGTTGGGGCTGCCTCCGGCGCAGGTGCTGCTACGCCTGTATCCGGTCCTTACCATTGCAGGGGGCGTGTTCGTTCTATCAGCTGTGATCATCTATGGTGTTTTTCTCTTGGACGAGAAACAGCAATCGTTCAAAAGAAAGAAAGTAAAAAGAAGGTAATGTGATTTTCTTGACGGCATTGGAATACGGTGCTATATTGATACTACACGCTGAACGAGAGACAGGAGTCACGGGGGAGATCCTGTCTCTCTTTTTCTTCTCACCCGTATGGAAAAGGAGGTGTAATGGCCAAAGATTTCGGTAGAAAACCTGTCGGGCCACAGCTGGCGAGGGCCAGGCTCCAGGCAGGGAAGTCGATGACACGAGTAGCAGCAGACATCGAGACCAATGTTCAGATGTTGAGCAACGTAGAAAACGAAACAGTAGCAGGGCCAAACCTGTATCTCATCGAGAGACTGGCCGATTATTACGGAATGAGTATGAGAGTCCTTCGCAACAAATAGAGAGAGAGAGAACAATGAATATTGACGATGCGTTTCCGAGCGCATACCTGAAGCACTCCGACCTCCAGGGCAGGGAAGTCACTGTCTACATCGGAGAAGTGACCATCGAGAAGTTCGACGAGGGCACGAAGCCGATCCTCCACTTTCAGGGCAAAGACAAGGCCCTGTCCTTGAACATCACCAACAAGAACGTCATCAAGAAGGTCTACGGGTCCGAGACCACCGCTTGGACTGGTCAGCCCTTGACCCTCTATCCTGCCACGACGGAATTTAAGGGAGACACGGTCCCTTGCATCCGAGTGAAGATCCCGGAGCAGAACGGACCCGGGCAGTCAGCACAGGGGCCGCCTCCACAGGAACAGCCTCCGATGCAACAAGCCCCACAGCAGAGTCCGAATCCGATGGACGACGACCTGCCATTCTAATCATTACAGGCCAAGGGCTGTAGAGGGATCATCTCTGGGGAGAGATTCCGTCGTGAACGGGACGCGTGGGTGGATCATATAGACTTGATCGATGAGCAGGGGGAGATCGATTGGGTAGGGTCCGTTCTAAGCGGGGGAACCTGTTCCAGCCCTTGGCCTTTTTCTGTCTGAGAGAGAAGGATATGCCGACCGAAGATGCAATGGAACTGGTCCTGGACACAGACTTCAAATCACTACTGACAACGGATGGTGGCGGCCTGTCGCTTCTTGAGACTGTTCGCTTGGCTTCCACCAGAGAGCCTGTAGACATCTCGACCGACAAGGGCCGTAAGCAGGTGATCTCCAATGCCAACCAGGTCAGGAGAGCGAAGGCTCTGATCGACAAGGCAGGACTGGCCATCGTCACTCCGATGAAGGCAGCTGCGAAGCTGATCGATGCGGAGCGCAAGATCATCAGAGATGGATGCGACAAGCTGGCTGATGAGATACGACAGCCCGTGAGCGCGTGGGAAGCCGAACAAGAGGCTTTGGCCAAAGCCGAAGAAGAGCGTATGGCCCTGTTTGAAGAGATCGATGGATGCCACGTAGAGGCGATCCTGATGGATCAGACCCGAACGGCAGAGAAGGAAGCTACGAGGCTCCGGGAAGAGAACGAGAAGATCCAGGCAGAGAACGATCGCCTGGCGAAGGTTGAGCAGGACAGGAAGGACGAGGTTGCCAGACTCGAGCGGGATGCGGAGGTGCGGAAGGAAGAAGCCGAGAAGGCCGCTGCCGATGCTGAAGAAGCCCGGGTCAAGGCCGAGCAGGACAAGAAGGATGCCGTCGAAGCTGAACGAAAGCGATCGATCGAAGTAGAACTCGATCACAAGATGCAAGCTGAGAAGGTAGCCCAGAACAAGGAGCATCGCAGACAGATCCACACAGAGGCATATGAGAGCCTGAAGCGGTATAGCTTCACGGAGAACGAGGCCAGAGCGATCGTCGAAGCCGTTAGAAGCGGCAGGATCAAGCATATGCGTATCATCTACTAGAGAGGTAGTGGCAATGGCAGAACGAGAGAAGATAGCGCGTACGACACAGCACCAGGTCTACAAGAACCTGGCTGGCAAGAGGGTCTCCGGAGTCACCACGATCCTGGGAGTCATCGAAAAGCCCGCTCTGAAGTTTTGGGCGAACACCATCGGTCTCGAGGGCATTATGATCCGGGACTACGTGGATGGCCTGGCCGACATCGGGACTCTGGCTCACGAAATGATCCACGCCCACCTCAACGGTCTCGAGATGAACTACGATGACTGGACTCCCAACCAGATCAAAGCTGCGACCAACAGCTACGAGAAGTTCCTGGAGTGGTCATCGGGCCGTGAGATCGAAGTCATAGCTGCCGAGGTTCCGTTGGTCTCCGAGAAGCACCAGTTCGGCGGGATGCCAGACATCATAGCTATGGTCGATAGCGTCCGCACGGTCGTCGACATCAAGACCGCGAAGGCCATCTACGACAGCCACCTCTGGCAGGTATGCGCTTACACGAAGCTCATCGAAGAGAACGGCTACGGTGACATCGCTCAGGGTCTCATCGTCCAGGTAGGCCGATCCCCTGATGAGGGGTTCACGACGCGCCAGATCACCGGCGATGAGTTGGAACGGGGATGGAAGGTCTTTCTCCTGGCACAGCAGTTGAAGGCAGCAACCAAGCCCAGCGACTGGAAGATATAATCTATATCGGGTACACGGACCAGGCCAAAACAGGCTCCCGTGTACCCGATAACTTTTTGCCTCTCTCTGTATGATTTTCTTGACAACGGAAACTAATGGGACTATATTGGAACCACGCCAGAGAGCAGTTCGCCACACAACAAGGAGAGCCAGATGCCACGCTACTCAGATATTACAATCAACGATGACGGAACCTTTGAAGGAACCGACAGCGAAGTCGCAGGTGGGATTCAGTTCCGCGCTTCGTTCGACCGCTTCTTCATTCGCAAGGCTTGGGATGCCGGTATGGATTTTGAGGCTGAAGCGGATGGGTTCGGCCCGGGTATGGGAACGATGGATGATTGGTCTGCCATTCGGGATTCAAGCGATGAAGCAATCGCACTGATGTTCACAAAAGCACTTAACGCACTGTAAAGGGAGGGGAGAAGATGCCACAGACAGAGATGTTGTTCAGCCCCGTAGCAGTCGAAGATGGGATCGGAAGCGCAGAGTCGCTGACAGACAAACGCTTCCGGGAAGCCAAGGAGCGTGAAGCTGTAAGAGACCAGAGAGCCTCCGAGGTCACGGCCCGTAGCGATTGGGCAGTCAAGAACGTGAGGACCTTGGACATCGGTCACGAGGGTGGAGCGTTGACTTGCACGTTGTGGTTGGATGGCAAGCGTGTCGCAGAGGTCGAAGACGAAGGTATGGGTGGTGGATACAACTACCACTTCACCGACAAGGATGTGGAAGCGAAGTTCTACGCTGAAGGCCAGAAGTTCCACGGCAAGTTCGGCACCGATTGCTACCTCGCTTCATTCGTCGACTTCTACGAATCGATGAAGATCCAGAGGAAGTTCTCTCGCAAGGGATACCCCATCACGGTGATGATCCAGAAGGATGTGGCAGGGTGGAGCCTCAAGGAAGACGAAGACCCCTACTTCCACGACACCTACTACATCGCTGTTCGGGAGCGGAAGGATGTCGACGCTCTGGTCAAGACGGAGAAGGCCGAAGCCTACACCGTCTACGGTGCAACAGGACTCGTATCTGAGGTGAAATACAATGGATAACAACGAGAGAGCAGAGGCACTCCGCAAGTTGGATATGTATACACGGCAAGGTAAGAGGGTTCACGCTGAAATTGCCGCTTCCGTTCGTCGCGTCCCCGTGCTGACCATCATAACCCTTCGGGATACGATCGATCACTATGAGGATGTCGGTTAATGACCGACCTAGAGCGATTGGAGCATATTGTAAAATGGTGCCAGAGCCAACTCGACCGACCCGCATATCTAGCCTCATCAAGCCCACAAACGATGGTGAAGGGTGCGATGGCGATAGCACAGCACCACGTATACGAATCGAAGAAGAGCGCAGAGAGCAAATCAAACGCGACCTAGAGGTACCTGAATGAATAAATTTGTCTGGGCTACTTCTGACGTTTTTCGTCGAGCAAAGAAGAAGCCCCCAACTAAGCGCGTTCCAAACCGGAAACGACAGGCCTCCAAGTTTATCCTATGGCAGATAGAATACCACCTTGCCCGTAACGGATACGAGGTAACGAAATGACGTACGGCACCGTATGCAGTGGAATAGAAGCTCCTACTCGGGCTTGGCCCGGGTGGGAGCCTTTGTGGTTCAGCGAGATAGAGAAGTTCCCCAAGGCCGTTCTGGCCCATCACTATCCGGATGTCCCGGATCTGGGAGACTTCACAACCAAGGAGTTTATGGACTATGCCAGAGCAAATCCCGTTGATGTTTTCTGTGGAGGAACCCCTTGCCAAGGCTTCAGCGTCGCAGGACTCAGAGGCGGATTGGAGGACGATCGTTCTAACTTGGCCCTCCAGTTCCTTAGAGTTGTTGGCGAAATACGTCCGACCTGGGTCGTCTGGGAAAACGTCCCTGGGGTCTTCTCCACGGAATCCGGACGGGACTTTGGAGCCTTCCTCGGAGGGTTGGCGGAACTCGGGTATGGGTATGGGTACAGAACATTTGACGCTCAGTACTTCGGAGTGCCACAAAGACGCCGGCGTGTGTTCGTTGTCGGACATCTTGGAGACTGGAGACCTGCCGTCTCGGTTCTTTTTGAGCGCGAGAGCCTGCTCCGGGATCTTACGCCGAGCCGAAAAAAGAGGAAAGGATTTGCCACCGATGCTGAAGCAAGCCCTGATGAGCGTCGCGAAGTCTTCGATCCCCTCTCCGCAGACGGACACCCCCGAACCTACGGAAAAGCCGGCGAAGTGACAGCCCCCTCGCTTTTGACAGCGAAGGGAGGACAGCGCCAGACCTGTGTGACCGATCCAGGAGTTGAGGTCAGCCCTCCCTTGAGCCAGAGGGACTACAAGGACCCCGGAACCGATGGAATCAACCCCGAATCGGCCAAGATGGTTGTAGCTTCTCCACTTGACAAAGGAGGCAGAGGCACGAACGACAGAGGGGATGGAACCGACAATCTGATAGTCAACGACCGTGTCTCAGGCACCATAGACGCGTCGATCGGTAAGAACCAGGGCCAGGACCACCAACACACCAACGAGGGATGCCCGAACTTCGTCCTGGAGAAGGATCAGCAAGCCTTCTCGCTGATGCCGATGCGCGAGGGTACGGACTACAAGGGCAGGGAGACCGATGTCGCACAGCCCCTGACCACCAGTGGCACCCATCCCGGAGCCTCACAAGGTGGAGACTGTATCGTCGAGGATGATCGAGTAGCTGGCGCGATCCTCAAGAGCGAACACAAAGGCCCGGGTCACAATCGGGACCAGAACGTCGTAGCTGTGTCAGAAAATGTCAGAGGGGAAGTAAGAGAGTCGGATGTCGTAGGCGCGCTGATGGGAGGAGGAGGGAAGCCCGGGCAAGGCTATCCAGCTGTTCGATACGTCCAGGATGTCGCAGACACAGTAATGGTGAAGGAGGGCGCGACACGCACCAACGAGGGCAACGTCTTCCGATGCCGAAACCTTACGGCCCAAGAGAAAGCCAGTGGATTCTTGCCCACGCAAGGATCACAGGCGCAAGGTGTAGGTTTTGAAGAGGAAAAGTCTCCGACCCTACGCTCTGGCTGCGATACATATGGTATGCAGAAAGGTATGGTAGTCCGTAGGCTGACGCCTCGAGAGTGCGAACGCCTCCAGGGCTTCCCGGATGACTTCACCCGGATCCCGTGGAGAGGAAAGAAAGTTGAAGACTGCCCCGACGGCCCGAGGTATGCAGCCCTGGGCAATTCCATAGCTGTGCCGGTCCTCAAGTGGATCGGAGAGAGGATAGACGAGGTAGAGAATAATAAGCCAAAGCCTTGACAGCCCCGGATTTGATTGCCTATACTCTGTTATTCGCCAGAGGCCATAATTGAAATGAGGATTAGAATGAACCATCCGCAACAATCATATATGGGGGCCGACGCGACTCTACGAAGTCCTCTTTCGTTGATGGCGAGAAATGTTCTCTGGCGAGTGCATATCCCTCCACAGACAGTCCGTCGCGCCCCCGACAATCTCCTGGTAACAGTATGAACGGAATATGCCCGATCGATCGAGCTTCCCTCGATTCTCTAATGGCAGTACTATCTCCGCGCAGCAGATTTAGCGCATACGGCCTGGGCCTGTATATGCTCACAAATGCCCGATGGAAAGATGATGAGGGTATGGGAGAAGAGGGCCGAAAGCTGAAGCGAGGGCAGCTGTATGTCGGCAGAAAAGCGACCAGCCTAAAATTGGGCATAAGTGAGAGAACTTTCCGAACTGCGATGGCCAATTTAACAAAAGTGGGTTTTTGCGTCACGCAACCGACCAGCGAGGGAACGACCGTAACCCTAGTGCATTATGATGCTTACTGCCCATCCTCATTCAAAACCGACCACCGAAACGACCAACACCAGACCAACGCCCGACCAACGGGTGACCAACACCCGACCAACGAACCGACCACAGTTGAAGAAGTAAGTCTTGAAGAAGGTAAAGAAAGGGAAGAAGACATCACCACCGAGGACAGAGCGAACGCTTCCGGTCTCCTGAGACTTCTGGAAACCAAAGTCTACGAGATGGATGCGAATTGGCTTGGTTCCGATCGTCGGTTGATTCTCCGTATGGTGAAGGTGATGAAGTCGATGGAGAGCCAGATGATCGTCGACGTTGCGATGGAGACCAGAGACAAGGTTCTCTTCGATGCCAGGATTCCAGGACCGTATCTGATGTCCATCCTGGAGAGCCACGACGAAGACTCCATCATACCCATCATTCCAGACATCGAACTAAACCTCAACGGCAAGGCAAAATCACCCTCCCGCAGGGCGTATGATGAAAACGGTCAGTGGTTGATCGAGCGCCGAGAGATGACTCTGGACGAGGTGCGAGAATCCAGAGAACTGAGAGAGAAAGCCAAGGAGAGGAGCTATGGATGAAGACCAAATACTACTACGGCTGTGAGCTGATTCGCGTCATAGATGGGGATAGTATAGAGGTGATTGCGGATCTGGGGTTCGAGGTGAGCCTGCGACTCAGGTTGCGCTTTATGGGCATTGATACGCCTGAGACCAGAACAAAAAATACGTACGAGAAGGCTCTAGGATTGGCCTCAAAGGCAAGGCTCAAG